>ERZ773076.1343-NODE-1343-length-10584-cov-3.347896_pt1 | contig 10584 bp, 9 predicted proteins | sample MGYA00580613_ERZ773076 | MGnify/ENA primary metagenome ERZ773076 (study PRJEB29015, sample SAMEA2738005) | human oral metagenome | biome: human oral; feature: human-associated habitat; material: dental | place: China | collected 2057 ...
TTCACAGGCTCCCGGACCGTGTCTGGATGTCCGATTCTGGAGAATCGGACATCCAGACATAACAAAAAATGACGATGCTCCGCCGTTGTATACCTGCTTGTTTCACAGCGGAACATCGTCACGTTTCCCATGCGGTGTCAATGCCTCACTCAACGCATATATTCACTCCACATTGGCATGGTTGGCATTGGCGTCGGCATCGGACACGTCATCTCGGCGAGACAACATCAGACATAGCGCATCGAGCGCGATATGCACGGACTGGTCGAATAGCGAGCTCAACAGCTGGATGGAACCACTGGATTCGCCCTTTACCCGACCTGGTACCACAATCACGGCATCCGCCACGGAAGCAAGAGGGGAATCCGATTTGGAGGTTACTGCTATCACTCGTACGCCAAGATTTTTGGCGGCTTCGGCGTCTTCCACGTACGCCGGGTTTTACCGGAACCGGAGATGGCCAGCAATACGTCACCCTCACGCATGGACGGACAGATGGTTTCCCCCATCATGTAGCTCGTATAGCCGATATGCATCATGCGCATCGCGAAACTGCGAGCCTGAAAACCGGAGCGTCCCTCCCCTGCCGCATAGATGCGTGAACCTTTGGTAATCAATGCCATGGCCCGTTCAAGGTCATTTTCATCCATTCTGGCTATCACGCCTTGGATTTCCTCGACGATCCGTTCGAGAACGCGATTGTTGTCGATCATTTCATTTCCTTCCTGCATGCTCGGCATGCCATTGCAATATCGTCGGCCTTGGTGATGGCCGAACCCATGATGACGATGTCGATGTTTTCCTGCGACAAGGCGGCAAGATGATGTTTCTTGATACCTCCAGCAATCGCGAGATGCTGAATCTGAGGGAACCGTGTCTTGAACGCACGCACCTGTGCGACGGGATCTGCAGTAGAGCCCTCATCAGTGGAGGTGTGCAAGCAGTAGATCGCGTCCGTAAAGCCGCTAATGCGCTCAATGCGCACCTCATCGCATTCCAGCAGATCAATCATCATCAGGCCATCATGTTCTGCAGCGGAGCGGGCGCATGCCTCCAACGTTCCCATTGAGGCGGACCCCATGACCGTCAGATACGAAAATCCGCATCGGTAGCCGAGATCGAATTCATATTTGCCCTCGTCACAGGTCTTGATGTCTCCGAGCACGGCGACACCTTCCGCGGCCTCAATAACGGGCCGTAGAGCACGCATACCGAATTCCTTGGTAAGAGAAGTACCGATTTCGATGATGTTCGCTTCAGAGGTGATGTTCTTCACGATTTCCATGGCACGTTCCACGGGAACGCGATCGATGGCAACCTGTAGTTTCATGATGATCCTTCCATTGGCCATGCCACATATGTTGCATGTTGCATTGTGAGTGTCGGGACACTTACAACGAGATTTCCTTACGCGGGGTCAATGCGATGAATTCGCGCAATTCCTCGGATGTCGGCAGACCTTCGGAATCGGAAACGCTGGTGACCTGAATGGCCCCGACCGCATTGGCTCGTTCCAACAACCGCTCATTGTCGAGCCCTTCCAGCAAAGCCGTGATGACGCCCGATGCGAACCCATCTCCCGCGCCGACGGTATCGACGACGTTTACGACGAAACTAGGTACGACCGTTTCACTCAAGTCGCCGTCCGAGGTCCTTTCAAACAGTACGGAGCCGACATCGCCCAATTTGATGATGACCTTGCCTATGCCCATGTCGAGGTACCACTCGGCAATGTCGCGTGGTCCGGTCTTGCCGGAGAATAGCCGACCTTCCTCCAACCCAGGCATGAACACATCGGATTTTGCAGCCAGCTTGTTAGTGGCATCAATCATGGCCTCTTCGCTGGGCCATAGTGTAGGCCGGGGATTCGGGTCGAATAGCACGGTCACGCCATGCCGTTTCGCCGTATCCACCAGTCGGGTCACCGTGTCGTACGTGTTCGGCGCCAACGCTGAGAATATGCCTGTGATATGCAGAATCTTGATGCCGTCGAAATCAATGTCATCAACAATATCCGGCGTGGTCCGCGAAGCAGCCGAACCGGAACGGAAATAAATGACTTTCGGCTCGCCATCACTGGATCGCACCTTCAGCTGGTATCCTGTTGCGGATTCGGATACGCGGCGAATGTTACGCGTATCAATACCGATGCCATTCATATAGTCGAGGATGAGATCACCCTGCCAATCGTTGCCGAGCGTGGTCACATAGCGTATGGAATGCCCTTGGCGCGTTACGCCGATGGCCACGTTGAATTCCGCGCCTGCCATCTCCCGTGGGAGTGTACGGGCTTCCAGATAGGTTTCTTGCGAATCGACGATGAGATTTACCATGGGTTCGCCGATGGTCATGACTTCAGACATTGCAGTTCCTTCATTTCGCGGTTCTATGGAAGTTGTACGGAAAATTTCATAAGGGGTTCAGTGCGATGCTTGATTGACGGCATTGCGTACGATGGATAGCTGCTCGGCGAGTCGATCCGATGGAATCGGGAATTCCAGGAAGACCGGCACCGTTTCCGGTAGACGTTGCAGCATCTTCTTCCAGTCGATCACGCCGTCTTCGAGCATGGTCGTCGCAAGTTGTGTCTTGTCGGAAGCCCCGTTGACATTCTTCAAATGGAAGACGGTGATGTAGGGCAACAGCCTGTCGAAGGCTCGGACGGCATCTTCGTCGCGCCAATACCAGTTGCCCAGATCGAAGGTGTAGCCCACCTTGCCACCATTGGCGACGATATGGTCAAGTGATGCGCTGGTACATGCGAAGGTACCGTTTTCCGGCGTCTGATCATTTTCGATGGTCAAAGTCACGCCGTGCGCAGCCGATGACTCATCGATACGCCGCAACACCTCCAAATCCACATTGTTGATGTCTCCCTGATTGAATTTCACATTGGATGCGCCCATACGTTGCGCCTCATCAAGGAACTCTTCGAATCTGGGATTGACGTCACCGTTGACCGTGATGGATTCCGGAACGGAATAGAACAGCCGCAGACCGTTGATCCGCGCAGCGTTTGCGATGGCGTTGAATTCGTCGTCTCCGGCGATGTATTCACGGCGGACTTCAGCAAGGGTGACGCCAAGTTCCGCGATGCTGCCGAGCAGCTCGGATTGTGTGGCACCGTCACGCAGTGCATCCATGTAGACGAGGGTGTTGATACCGATAATGTTCATGATTGAAATCCTTGATTCTCATGTGGTGGTGCCGGTCATCCGTCACAGGATGATTCGAACAACCGGCGAGGTTATGTGCATTCAGAACAGCAGCAGGGAGGCGAGCCCCATGATGGGGAATGTGCATAGCCAGTACACCGGCACGCCGTTCTTGAGGAAGGTTTTGGGTTCGAGTTCGTTGTATTCGACCGCCCACATATTCCACGACTGCGTCACACAGCTGGAGATGCAGGTCATGGACGGTACCACGAGCAGTGCGAACAGGAACCATGCATTAAAGATGCCCATGCCCATCAGAATGCTGATAACGGCCGAACCAGCGCCATACAGTTCCAGAGGGCCGCGGAAAAGGGCAAGCGGTGCAAGAATGCACACCGTGACGGCAAGAATCAATTCGTTGTTGGGCACTACGGAAGTCAGTGCCGGACCGAAGTCGGCCATGACGGTAACCGCTGCATGTTGGAAGAAACGCAGCACGAGCAACATGATGATCAGGCTACCGATGTCGCCAATGGCAGTTTTCGCAGTGGAATTGAGGATGCGTACGAATCCTCTGTAGGTTTTCATATGTCCGGTTCCCAAGAAGGCGGCAATGGAAGCCAGGAATAGCGCCGGAACAGCATCCCATTCGAAGATGATGCTCAGGGCGACCGGTACTATAGGCAACACATAGGTCCAAATCGGCACCTGGGGGATTTCAGCGGCCTGGTCGGCAGGGTCCCCCACTTCATATGGCTTGCCGTTTTTGATGGATTTGGTATTGATCAGGATGAAAATGATTACGCCGATCATCTGCACGACCATGGCCGAGATGCCGAAGCGCAGGTAGTGGTTTCCCCATTCCACGATCTGCCCGTCAGGAGACTTGTAGTCCTGATAGAAGGCCGCAAATTGCACGAACAACACGCTATTGATCCACATTGCCGCACCGATGGAGAGGGTGAATACCGGTACCGCGATACGTTTGGGGACACCGAGACGACCAAGAATCGGGAACAGGATCACGCCGATGGCTATGGCGGACCCCACCCCATACGCACTGGTAAAAATCAGACAGGTGACCAGAGCCATGCAGATGGTAGCCAGCACCGGACTCTTCTCACCGACCTTGGCTGTGCGGTATGAGATGGAGGCCGCGATGCCGGTGTCGACCAGCACACGTCCGAACCATGCACCGCAAATGATCTGGATGATGGTGGAACCGTAGGTCAACGCCGGCTGAGCGAAGGTCTCCTCGATGACATCGAACGGCTTTCCTATGCCGAATGGTATTCCCAGAAAATAAACGAGGGTCCACACAATGGTGAGAATGAAGAATCCAATGGTGAGATTACCGCCTTTCATCGCGTAGATGACAAAGCAGATGAATGAGGCAATCAGCAATATGCCCATGATCCATATGATCATGTTCCGCTCCTCCTTGAGCTGGTAATGGATGGGGTCAATGCATCAGATAGGATAGTGCACCGTTTTAGTTTATCGGTTTCGTTTACCGGTTAACTATGAGCATACAGCAGATTTTGTTTACCGGTTAACTACGGCGTGTTCCGCTTATTTACAGCACATTCCCTTCCCACTGAAAAGGAATCCGATCAATTAGATTTCAGTCGATGCGAAGATGCATAGTCTGGCCGGTACCTCATCCAAGGAACACGGTTCCTCCGACCCGTCATAGATACGTGCGAACAGCTTTTGTGCAGCTCTGCGGCCCATCAGCATGGGCTCTTGATCCAGACACGTGATGCCGGGACCGCTGTATTTGGCCCAATGCTCATCGGCAAACGAGCACACACCCACATGCCTTCGCAGTCCCGCTGAGGTAGCTTCCAGTATGTCCCGCATGCTTTCGTCGTTGTTGGCGAACAGACATGTCTTCCGATTTCCGCACAATTCCAACAGGTTGGCGATTCTCGAACGCAGTCCATCAATCCCGTCGTCATAGACCAGCACTTCACCGCCAAGGCCCAAATCATCGCAATACCGTTCCACTGCCTGACGACGCGCGGTACGAGTACTGATGCCCTCGCCAGGACGCATTACGAACACGACATATGCGAATCCTTGCCCTTTCAGGTATTCCAGCATCTCACGCACCGCAGCGTCATTGTTATTGGTAACGCTGTCATAAATCAACGGCAGCACAATGCGATCAAGCATCACCACCGGTTTGCGATTCGCGCGATCATGAAATCGCACCAACCAGTCATCGTTATTACCGACCGTATTGACGATCAGTCCGTCAACCTGCGCATCGAGCAACGATTCGATATTGGCCCGCTCCAATGTGGGTTGATTGTTGGAATCGCTGACCAGCAACTGCACATCGCGCGCTCGGCATTCTTCCTGGATTCCTTTGATCAGCAGGGAACTGAAAGGGTTGCCCATATCCGCTATGCTCACACCGACCATATGGCTGACCGTAGCCTTGAGACTTTGGGCCATTTTGTTCGGACGGTATCCAAGCTCTTTGATGACACCCTCGATTTTCGCTTTGGTTTGTTCCGACATGTAACCGAATTCGCCATGCAGATACCGTGAGATGGTGGTTTTGGAAACGCCGGCCGCTGCGGCCACGTCTCCCATGCTTGCCTTTCGGCCCGCTTTGTTCGCACTCATCCGACCCATAACCCCTTGCGTTTCATATCAATCGTCCTGCTATCAACCTTACCGTGTCTGTTTATACGCCAAACTCAATCTGTCCGATTCTCCAGAATCGGACATTCACAGGCTCCCGGACCGTGTCTGGATGTCCGATTCTGGAGAATCGGACATCCAACTCTCAGCCAAATCCTGAGCAATATCTTGTGACGTCCAACCTTGCATACCTAGAATGAGACCGTCTTATTGATAACCCAACTATCCCGAAGGGGAAGAATATGCTCACTGACGAGTACGTCAAGCGCGTATACACACAGGTCGAACAACGTGATGGCGACCAGCCGGAATTCCTGCAGGCCGTTCTTGAGGTTTTCGAAAGCCTTGAACCAGTAGTTGCGAAGCATCCGGAATATGAGAAGGCAGGCGTGCTTGAACGCCTTGTCGAGCCGGAGCGTGTGGTCAAATTCCGTGTCGCTTGGACCGATGATGAAGGCAAGGTGCAGGTCAACCGCGGCTATCGCGTCCAGTTCAATTCCGCAATCGGACCGTATAAGGGCGGTCTGCGCTTCCATCCGAGCGTGAACGAAGGTGTGATCAAGTTCCTCGGCTTCGAACAGATTCTCAAGAATTCCCTGACCACCCTGCCGATGGGCGGTGGCAAGGGCGGTTCCGACTTCGACCCGAAGGGCAAGTCCGATGCCGAAGTCATGCGTTTCTGTCAGGCCTTTATGACCGAACTATGCCGCCATATCGGCCAGTTCACTGATGTTCCGGCAGGCGATATCAACGTTGGCGGCCGTGAGATCGGCTACCTGTTCGGCCAGTACAAGCGTATCCGCGACGAATACTCCGGCGTACTCACGGGCAAGGGCCTCGAGTTCGGCGGTTCTCTGGCACGCACCGAGGCCACCGGATACGGTCTGTGCTACTACACCGCAGAGGCCCTGCGAGTGCTGAAGAATGATTCCTTCGAAGGCAAGACCGTAGCCATTTCCGGATCGGGCAATGTGGCCATCTTCGCCACGGAGAAGGCTCAGGCTCTCGGTGCGAAGGTCGTGACCGCATCCGACTCCAACGGCTACATCTACGATCCGAATGGCATTCAGCTCGATGTGGTCAAGGACATCAAGCTGGGTCATCGTGGCCGTATCAAGGAATACGCCGAGCGTGTGCCGGGCTCCGAATATCACGAGGGCTGCACAGGTGTGTGGACGGTTCCGTGCGACATCGCATTGCCATGCGCCACTCAGAACGAGATTGACGAGGAATCCGCCAAGACACTCGTGGCCAATGGCTGCACCGTGGTATGCGAAGGTGCGAATATGCCGTCCACTCCAGAGGCGATCGCCGTCTACCAGGCCAATAACGTGCTCTATGGCCCCGCTAAGGCCGCTAACGCTGGCGGTGTGGCAGTTTCCGGTCTCGAGATGAGCCAGAACTCCTACCGTCTCTCATGGAGCTTTGAAGAGGTGGATGACAAGCTGAAGTCCATCATGGAGAACATCGTCGCCAGCTCCTTGGCCGCAGCCAAGGAATACGGCCATGAAGGCGATCTGATGCTCGGAGCCAACGCGGCCGGCTTCGTCAAGGTAGCCAACGCCATGGTCGCTCAGGGCGTGCTCTAGTCCGATAGCCCACTCAACCGAACTTGCCGGTTCACGCGGATCGATTCCTCTCTATCCGCGTGGATCGGCATTGTGTTATCTGTCCAAGATGTCCGATTCTGGATTTTCGGACACTCAAGACCATTTGCTGATGCCTTACATGTCCGATTCTGGAGAATCGGACATCCGTGGGGTGCTTTTCACGCTCTCATTGTCCGATTCTCCAGAATCGGACAAACACGGCGGCAAACACCGGCGGGGCATATGTGAATGCGAAGAAGGCGGCACCTCCGAAAGGAAGTGCCGCCTTCTTACGCTTGTTGGCGTGCGTCCGAATCAGTCATCGCCCAAAGTCACGTGGATGCCGCCCACCAGTGTGCTCACCACGTTGTACAGCAACGTAACGATGGTCACCAGCACGGTAATCAGTATCACCTCGATGATCGAGAAGATGGTGACCGCACTCAGCACCGTGCTCAGTGACAGCACGTTGGCCAGGTCGAATCCACCGGCATCCAAGCCAGTGGAGGACACAATCTGCGTCACCTGGTCGAACACGCCGACCACATTCAGCATCATCCACAGCAGTGCCGCGGCAACGATCTGAATGATGCCTCCGGCGATGGAAAGCATGAATGCCACCTTCGCCGCCGACCATGCATCGATACGCGTCAGGGACAGACTCATGCGGCGTGCACGAGGCGCACCACGGCGGCTCTTGCCCTGCACCGATTTGACCGCACCTTCATGGGCACGCACCTGCTCGGCGCCGATCAGCGGCTGGCTCGAAGCGGAACGGGCCACGCGAGGGGCGTGGTTTTCGGTTTCCTGAGCTTCGGATGCCGGAGACTGTGCGCTCGGCTCTTGTTCTTCCATGTTCTCGCTCATCGTTGCTCCTTGCAAGGTTATGCCCAGCTTCTTAGGCTGAGGCTACCAGTGTTTGCCGACGATTACTCGGTCTTGGCCGAGGCCTCTACATTCTCGCCTGATTGAGTGGTGACGGCCTGCCCGTCCACCGCTTCCGCAGGGGCTCCTTCGGCTGGCTCATCGTCTTCGTTCTCCTTCTCCTCATTACGGGCGATGGAGATGATTTCGTCGTTCTTGTCGGGTTTCGCGAGCGTTACGCCTTGGGTGTTGCGGCCCGTGCGCTTGACTTCGGCGACGTTGGAACGGATGACCTTGCCGGACTTCATGATGGCCATGACCTGGTCATCTTCCTCCACGATCACGGCGCCCACCAGGGAGCCACGGCCTTCGGCTAACTGCACGGCCTTGACGCCGTAGCCGTTACGGCCTTGCAAACGATATTCGCTGATGGCCGTACGCTTGGCGAAGCCTTCATTGGTGACCACGAGCAGATCCTTGTCGGAATCGCCCCAGACCACGTCCATGGCCAGCAGCTCGTCGCCTTCGCGGAACTTCATGCCCTGCACACCTGCGGTCTGGCGGCCCATTGGACGCAGCTGCTCGTCATCGGCCTGGAACTTCAGGCTCATGCCCAGCTTGGAGACGAGGATGATGTCGTCTTCGGCGTTGCACAGTGCAGCGCCAATCAGCTCGTCGGCGTTCTCGCCGTTCTCGTCGGTCATCAATCGCACTGCGATCAGACCACCTTGACGAGGGGAGTCGTATTCGGCCAGCGCGGTCTTCTTGACCTTGCCGGAACGGGTGGCAAGCACAAGATACTTGGCCACCTCGTAGTTCGGAATCGACAATACGGTCTGAATGGCCTCATCCGGACCGAACTGCAGCAGGTTGGCCACATGTTGACCCTTGGAATCACGCGATCCCTCCGGCAGCTCGTAGGCCTTCAGCCGGTATACGCGACCCTTGTTGGTGAAGAACAGCAGCCAGTTGTGCGTACTGGTCAGGAAGAAGTGATCGACCACGTCATCCTCACGCAGCTTGGCGCCCTTGATGCCCTTACCGCCACGGTGCTGCGCACGGTACTCGTCGGCCTTGGTGCGCTTGATGAAGCCGGAATGGGTCACGGTCACGACCACGTTCTCTTCAGCGATCAGGTCTTCGACGTTCATTTCGCCGGAGTATGGCAGAATCCGGGTGCGGCGTTCATCGCCGTACTTGGCGACGATTTCGTCGAGTTCGTCACCCACGATCTTGCGCTGACGTTCCGGCTTGGCGAGGATGTCGTTGTAGTCGGCGATCTTGCGCATGAGCTCATTGTGCTCGTCGAGGATCTTCTGACGTTCCAATGCGGCCAGTCGGCGTAGCTGCATGGCCAGAATGGCGTCGGCCTGCACCTCATCCACATCAAGCAGATCCATAAGGCCCGTACGGGCGGTCTCAGCGGATTCGGAGGCGCGAATGAGGGCGATCACCTCATCGATCATGTCAAGGGCCTTCAGATAGCCCTGCAGGATGTGGTCGCGCTCCTCGGCCTCACGCTTGAGGTATGCGGTACGACGTGCGATCACGTCAAGCTGATGGCTCACCCAGTGGCGGATGAACGCGTCCAAGCTCAATGTACGCGGCACGCCGTCGACCAGTGCCAGCATGTTGGCACCGAAAGTCTGCTGCAGCTGCGAGTGCTTATACAGATTGTTGAGAACCACCTTCGGCACGGCGTCACGCTTGAGTACGAGCACGAGTCGCTGACCGGTACGTCCGGAGGTTTCGTCACGCATATCGGCGATGCCTTGGATTTTGCCGTCACGCACCGCTTCACGGATGGATACGACCAGTCGATCCGGGTTCACCTGATATGGCAGTTCGGTGATCACCAGGCACATGCGGCCCTTGATTTCCTCGGTGTTTACGACCGCACGCATGGTGATCAGGCCTCGACCGGTACGGTAGGCCTGTTCGATGCCCTTGTGACCGAGAATCGTCGCACCGGTAGGGAAATCCGGCCCCTTGATAATGCGGATCAGATTGTCGAGTAGTTCTTCGCGGCTGGCTTCCGGATGGTCCAGTGCCCAATGCACGCCTTCGGCCACCTCACGCATGTTGTGCGGCGGGATATTGGTGGCCATGCCGACGGCGATGCCGGACGATCCATTGCAGAGCAGGTTCGGGAAGCGGGCCGGCAGCACGGTCGGCTCCTGGGTCTTGCCATCGTAGTTCGGTAGGAAGTCGACGGTGTCCTTGTCGATATCGCGCACCATCTCCATGGCAAGAGGCGCCATACGGCATTCGGTGTAACGCATTGCCGCTGCCGGATCGTCGCCGGGGGAGCCGAAGTTGCC
>ERZ773076.1347-NODE-1347-length-10556-cov-6.415770_pt1 | contig 10556 bp, 8 predicted proteins | sample MGYA00580613_ERZ773076 | MGnify/ENA primary metagenome ERZ773076 (study PRJEB29015, sample SAMEA2738005) | human oral metagenome | biome: human oral; feature: human-associated habitat; material: dental | place: China | collected 2057 ...
CTCATAATTCAAAAATAATTTTACTAACATAAATATTATATATTTTAAAAATCAATAGATATTATTTTTATTGATTCTATAAATATAGATTTATGATTTAGGAATTTTATTTATTTTGTGAAACAGCCTCTTTTTTTACTATTTCTATAATTTTATTTTCTTTGACAATATATTTTTTTTGTAGTAAAATTTATGCATTGAAAAAGTTTTGATTATTTTTAGAAGAAATTTTAATTTGAAATTTAGGAGGAAGAATGAAAAAAAGGGCATTAGTTTTAGTGTCGCTAGTATTGACAATTTTAATATTTTTTACAGCTTGTGGGAAAAAAGAAGTGAAAAATCCAAATGCAAAGACAGGTAAAAAATATATTATTGCAGTAGATCTGATTTATCCGCCGTTTTCTTTTAAGGAGAATAATGTGGATAAGGGAATTGATGTGGATTTGATGAAGGCGGTGGCAAAAACGCAAGGATTTGAAGTGGAAATTCAGCCGATGGATTTTGGAGGAATTATTCCTGCGATGGAATCTGGGCAAATTGATGGTGCGATTGCGGGGGCGAATATTACCGAGGAAAGAAAAAAGGTTGTTGATTTTTCTGATCCATATTACGATACAGGAATTGTTGCGATAATTCATAGAGATAATAATACGATAAAAACTGGAAAGGATTTGGTTGGAAAAAGACTTGCGGTTAAAAGTGGAACTGCAGGGGAAAGATATGTTCAAGAAAATTTGAAGGGAAAATCTGAAGTAAGAATTTATGATGACACAGTTTCAATGTTAAAGGCGGTTGAAAATAAACAGGCTGATGCGGGATTTGAAGATTTACCGGTAATTTTGTACACTTTGAATCAAGATCCAGATACACAGTTAAAAGTTGGAACTGGAAAGTTGACAAATGTTGGAAATGGATTTATGGTAAAAAAGGGGACTCACAAAGAGTTGCTGGAAGAGTTTAACAAAGGTTTGAAGACTTTAAGACAAAATGGTGAATATCAAAAAATTGTGGATAGATACACTAAAGGTGGAAAAACTGTGGAAAAAGGCGGAATTGCTGGAGTTATTGATTCCTACAAGGGAATTTTGACTGGTTACGGACTGAAATTTTTAAGAGGACTTGCGATTACCATCTATATCACGGTTGTTTCATTATTTTTTGCAACATTGATTGGTTTAGGAATAGGATATTTAAATTTTGTGCCGACGGATAAAAAAGGTTTTCACTCGAAAATGATAAAAGTTTCGCAATTTTTAGGAAAAGAATATATTGATTTAATAAGAGGAACGCCACTTATGGTTCAGACAATATTCTTTTATTTCGGAGTTGTGCCGCTGCTTCCAAAACTTTTAAAATTGACATTTCATTTGAGCAGTGAGCCAGGAATGCTTTCTCCTGAAATTTCTGGAATAATTATAATCGCACTAAATGCTGGAGCATTTTTAGCTGAAATTTTTAGAGGCGGAATACAGGCGATTGACAAAGGACAAATGGAGGCGGCTAGAAGTTTGGGGCTTTCTTTTAACAAGTCTATGACTAAAGTAATTTTGCCACAGGCTATTAAAAATATGATTCCTGCCATTTTAAATCAGTTCATAAGTTCACTAAAAGACACTTCCTTATTAGTTGTAATTGGAGTGGCAGATTTGATGAAAGAAGGGCAAGTTGCTTATAAAACTAATTTTAAAACATTTGAAACGATGCTTATAGTTGCGGCAATTTACTATATAGTAATTAAATTATTGTCTAAATTGTTCAAGAAAGTGGAGGATAAGTTAAAAGTATGATTAAAGTAGAAAATTTGAAAAAACAGTATGGAAATAATGTTGTTTTAAAAGATATAAGCCTTTATGTAGAAAAAGGGGAAGCGATAAGTGTGATTGGACCGTCAGGTTCGGGGAAAAGTACATTTTTAAGATGTATAAATGGGCTTGAAGAATTATCTGGCGGACATATTTGCGTGGACGAATTTGACCTTGCGGATAAAAATTTGAACATTGACAAATTTCGTGAAAAAGTTGGAATGGTTTTTCAAAATTTTAATTTATTTCCACATTTAACAGTTTTGCAAAATATAACTTTAGCTCCAGTAACGCTAAAAAAAGTGACAAAGTCAGAAGCTATAAAATTGGGAAAAGAACTGCTTGAAAAAGTTGGACTTTTAGATAAAGCTGACGTTTATCCATCAAGTTTGTCTGGTGGGCAAAAACAAAGAGTGGCAATTGCAAGAGCTCTCGCTATGAAACCAGAAGCATTACTGTTTGATGAACCGACAAGTGCGTTAGATCCTGAAATGGTTGGAGAAGTTTTGAAAGTTATGAAGGATTTGGCTAAAGAAGGAATGACAATGATTGTTGTGACGCATGAAATGGGATTTGCAAGGGAAGTTTGTGACAGAGTCATTTTTATGGCTGATGGTGAAATTGTGGAGCAGGGAAAACCTGAAGAAGTGTTTTTGAATCCCAAAAATGAGAGAACTCAGAATTTTTTGAAGGTGCTGTAAGAGCACGTTATTATATAAATTTTAGTTTATTTTTTATTTTTTTGATTAATATTGCTTCTTAATCAATAAAGAAATTATTATGTGTTATTTTGGTAAAAAATTTTTCAAATATCAAACATAGTTTTCATTTTTATGTATTTTTATATTGTTATAAAGTAATTAGAATATAATTTTTGTCATTTTAAATTAACATTATTATTAATTTTTTTTAAAAGAATAAAATAAATAAAGTTAATTATTGGTAAATCCAAAATAAAAATTATGAAAAGTTTGGGTACAATATTACTAAGTATTTTTTAAGAATAATAAATGGCAGATATATGTTAATATAATTTTTTTTAAGAAAATATAAAATAAAAAAATTAAATAGGAAAGGACATCTGAAATGGAACAGGGGAATAATAATAGGGTGAGAAATATTCTGATAGCAGTTATAATTGTTTTAATAACAGGGACAATTTTTAGTATCGGATTCTATATTTTTTCTACTCAAAGTAAAATGGCGAGATTGGAAAAAGAAAGGGAACAAAAGCCAAATATAGTGCAAGATCCAAATATGATTTCAATAAAGTCGGTAAAACCAGAAGTTGCTAACAGTCAAAAAAAGGACTCATATAACAATACTCAAAGTAGACCGAAAACTATGTATGAAAAAGCAATGATAAGTAGAATGGCATCAGTTGAAAATGAATTAAATAGTTATACGCCTGATAATACTTCTTCTTGTGATGAATATGTAGGCTATCGTGTATCTTTACATAATAAATGGGATGATGAATTAAATCAAATATATAAACTGTTAATGGCAAGCTATCCAGATTCACAAAAGAAATCACTTAAAAGTGAGGAACTAGCCTGGATAAAGGAACGTGAAAGAACAATGGATAGAATAAGAAGTGAATCATCTGATGACTGTTCGGCAAATATAGAGATTGAGAATAGTGAAATTGATACAATAAAGTCTAGGGCAATAGAATTGGCAGAAAAATATGATAGATTGAATTAATGGAGTTGATAGAGATGAAATTTTTTTGGAATTCAGATGAAAAGGGTAAATCGGGGGAAAAAAAGGAATTTGAAGAAAAGGATGAGTTTGGAAAAACAGGAGATTCAGAAGAAGAAATGAAACAGGAAAATGAACCTGAACAGGCGGAAGAAATTAAAAGTGATAAAGTGGATAAACCTGTAGAAGAAAAAGTCAAAAAGGAAGAAAACGAAGAAGAATCAGAGTCAGCTGCTGAACAAGAAGAAGTGGATAAGAACGATGATAGTAAAAATGATGAAAATAAATTAGAAAAGATTTTGAGAAACGTTGAAGATATTGATGGAAAAGTTGAAGTGCTAAATGATTTATTTTTGAAAAAGATTCAAAGTATTGAATTTGAAAAAAAGACGACAGATAGACTTTACAAGGAACTTCAGGAATATAAAAATGATATGTATTTTCAGCTTATAAAACCTGTTGTGATGAGTTTGGTAAGTTTGAGAGAAAGTATGAAGAAAAATTTGAAGAGTTTTGGTGTGATGTCAGAAGAGGAAAAATCAGAAATACTTCAAAGTTATATTGAAGAAGTGGAAATTATCTTGGAAAACAATGATATAGAGATTTATGAAACTAATATAGAAAATGACAGTTATGTGGATGTAAAAAAACAAAAAATAATAAAGAAAATTGAAACACCTTATGAACAGCTGCATGGAAAAATAGAAAATGTTTTGAGCAGCGGTTATAAATATAAGGATAAAATTATTTCACCAGAAAAAGTTGAAGTAAATATTTATAAAAAACCAGAAGAAGATTTGAAGGGAGAATAAAATGTCAAAATACGTATTCGGAATTGATTTGGGAACAACTTATTCGTGTATAGCTCGTGTGGATGATACTGCAAGAGCGGAAGTAATTAAAAATAATGAAGGTGAAAATATCACGCCATCTGTAGTTGCATTTGAAGGTGATAATGTAATTGTTGGAAATGATGCAAAGGCTGAAGCAGTTTTGAATCCTGAAACGACAACAATGCTAGTAAAGACTCTAATGGGGAAAACAGACTTTGCAATTAGCTATAATGGCGAAGATAAGACTCCAGAAGAAATATCATCGTATATTTTGAGAAAATTGGCTAAAGATGCTTCAGAACAGTTAGGAGTTGAAGTTAAAGATGTGGTAATAACTTGTCCAGCTTATTTTGGAACAGCAGAACGTACAGCAACTAAAAATGCAGGAATAATAGCCGGACTAAATGTATTGGAAATTATAAGCGAACCTACAGCGGCAGCTTTGTACTATGGATGTGCAAAGGAGCAAAATGAAAAGACAATTTTAATATATGACCTTGGTGGAGGAACATTTGATGTAACGATTATGAGAATAAGTTCTGATAAGATTGAAGTTATCTGTTCAGATGGTGATCATGACTTAGGTGGAAGAAACTGGGATGAAGTTTTAATAAGATATTTGGCTAATCAATTTACAGAAAATGTAGGAACTGAAATTGAATTTGATGAATATGCAACACAGGATTTGAGATTAAAGGCTGAAAAGATGAAAAAACAGCTGACTTCAAAAAATCAGGCTAGTGATATGCTGGAAGTAAACGGAAAGAGATCAAAAATTACTGTAACAAGGGAAAAATTTGATGAAATAACTTCTACATTGCTCGATGAAACTTTGAAAAAAACGCAGGAAGCTATTGAAGTGGCTAAAAATAAAGGATATGGAAAAATTGATGAAATACTTTTGGTTGGTGGTTCTACAAGAATGCCTCAAGTAAAAAGTATGCTGACTGAAAACTTTAAAGAATCTGAAATAAAAATTCTTGAGCCAGATGAAGCTGTGGCTAAAGGAGCTGCTATTCATGCTGTAAATGTTTATGTAAATAATCAAAAGAGTCTTGCAGGACAAGATTTTAATTCTAATGGAGAAGTAAAAGTATCGGTTAATGGAGATGAGAAGGAATTAAATGCAAGCGATTATAAGGAAGATTTGTCAGTATCGCCTGAAATGATGAGCATTGGTGGAGCTGCCAGACAAATTGTAATAGCTACAACAAAAAGTTTTGCAATAAAGATAATTCATAACAATGAAGAAAAATGTTACAATATGATAGTAAAAAATGAACCTATGAATAATGGATTTGTAACTGTTTCTCAAATTTTTGGAACTAATGTCAATAATCAGAGTACAGCAAATATAGAGATTTATGAAAATGATTATATGGATGAATATTTTAATGTTGATGATGATTTAAAAATTGGGGAAGCAGTATTAGAACTTCCTGCAGGACTTTCACAAGGGGCACCGGTTGAAGTTACTCTGAAATTAAATAAAGAAGGAATCTTGGATGTTAAGGGAGTAGACAAAACTGGAAATAGAGAAGTAAATGTAAGAATGGAAACAAAAGGTGTAATGTCAGAAGAAGAATTGGAAAAAATAAAACGACGTTCACAAGGAATAGTAGTTCTATAAGTTCCAGTTAATTAATGGCTTATTCAATAATTTTATAATTTTAAAAAATTTGGTAAAGGGTCTTTTGTTTCTGAAAATAGAAGTAGTTTTTGAATATTATTAAAAAAAATATTCAATAATCAGAATCTTTTTATAAAAGTTCAATACTCCCTTGCTTTAGAAAATTTTTTGATAAACTTTAAATATATAGTTTTTGAATAAGTTAAATTTATAAGTTACAACTAAACGTAATTAAAATTACTCAAATTTCTTTTATTAATTCTGTTTTATATTTTTTGAAAAATTATAAATGTAATTTAGAGAAGTTTGAGTATATTTTAATTGGGAAAAATATTTTCAAGAAATCATGGGAGAAAAGAAATGGTAGATAGAAATAGAATTGAATATAACTGGTATGAAATACTTGGCTTGGAGTATTATCCGGTTCCTGAAGAGAATGAGGAGAAAATAAAGGCTAAAATAGAAGAAAAAAGAAAAGAATGGCTAAGAAAAGAAACAGATCCGTTAAATGGTACAAAATATAAAAATTATGGTGAACTTTTAAAACATGGTATTATAGAAAGCGAGATGCTTAATAGTGCAAAAAGAAAAGAATTGATTAGAGATGCGCAAAATAAGCTGTTTGAGCCAATAGATAAATTTTTGAAGTATTTTGAAGGAAGTATAATTACGTCGAAAAAGATAAAAGAGATAGCTGAAAAGACTAAAAGAAAAGAAGATTTGATTAAAAAGCGAATTGAAGAAAATGGTAAAATAGAATTGTATGATGAAAAAATTTATAAAAACTATTGCGAATATATTAACAGAAAATATGAATTTTTAACAGTTGAGCAAAATTTAAAAATATTGGATAAGAAAGATTTGTATGAGTTTTTAGATTCTGAAAATATAAATGTGAATAGATTAGATGCAAGAAGAGTTATTGAAAATATCAAAGAAAAGAGAAAAGATTTGATTAAATCTGATAATGAAACTTCTGCCAAGAAAAAATTATTTACTGAATGTGAAAAGATATTTGGAGATGTAGCAAAAAGGAAAGAATACGATGAATATTTGAAATATTTAAAATATATAAATGTAAAAAAGGAACTGGAAGAAATAAAAACTATCTATGAAGTTACTGATAAACAAGTATCGAATAAGGAAAATGATAATTTTAATAATATAAAAAATATATTGAACAGTGAAAAGGAAGCTAAAAATATATTTATAGGATTTTGTGAAGCAAATAAGATACCTTATAATATCTCAAATAGTTCAAATGATACAAATAGACCGCAAAATACATATAAAAATGATAATAATGAATTAAAGAAATTAAGTGAAGCTGCTTGTGAAAGGGCTTTGAATGCCATAGAGAATTTTAGATTTAATGAAGCTGTAAAATGTTTGAATGAGGCAAGGAATTATTGGCCAGGAAATCCACGGATAGAGATGATAAGAAAAAGAATGAATGAAAAAGCTGGAGCAAATTCTAATAATAATTATGGTAATAATAGTCAAAACAGAAATAATTATTACAACAGTCAAAATGGAAATGATGCTACTAATGGCAATAGCGGGACTAATGTTATATTAATAGTTATCGGAGTAATACTTTTTATAATAATGGCAGTTATGATATTTTTAACAGCGAAAAATTTATCACCAAATTTTTCTAATAATAATCATCCATTAAAAAGAACAACTCGGGATGCAAATAATTTTTCAGACGGGACTGGTTCAACTCCAGAAACAACTTACGAAAATACACAGCCTGTAGATCCTGATCACGAAACAAGAAAAGGATACACTTATTTAAAGGATGATGGGAAAGGTTCAACATTTTCAAAAAGAGATCTTGGATATGAAGAAGGAATGATGGGTGTAAGTGATAACTCATCTGCTTATGAAAATATTAAAACAGAATATTGCAATGCAGTAAATGAAATTGTAAAAGTAGATGATGGAATTGTTCCAGGAACAAATACTCCATTTAGACAGGCTACATATACAGAAGTTGATGATGCATACAAGGAATATTTACAGAAAATAGCACAAATGAGACAAGTCGTTTTCTTGTTAAATAATAGGAATGACAGTGTGATAGAGCCGGAATCTGGATGCTTTTATAAAGGAACTCGTTGGAATACGGCAAATTCCAAGTACAAGGCAAGAGAATTTGAAAGAAAGGAAATAGATGATTATTATAATAATTATGGGAATCAATATTAAATGAAAGTGTTCATAATTTTATTTGATTTAAAGAAATTTGATTATACTTTAATTAGAAAAAATATTTTGGATAAATATTTAGTAATAAATTAAAGGAGAAAAAGAGATGGCAGACAGAAATGAAATTGAATACAACTGGTATGAAATACTGGGACTGGAATATTATCCAGCTGCTGAAGAAAATGAGGAGAAAATAAAAGCTAGAATAGAGGAAAAAAGGAAGGAATGGTTAAGAAAAGAAACTGATCCGTTAAATGGTACAAAATATAAGAATTATGGTGAACTTTTAAAACATGGTGTTATAGAAAGCGAGATGCTTAATAGTGCAAAGAGGAAAGAATTGATTAAAGATGCGCAAAATAAGCTGTTTGAGCCGATAGATAAATTTTTGAGATTTTTTGAGGGAAGTATAATTACATCAGAAAAAATACAAGAGATAGCAGCTAGGATTAAAAGAAAAGAAGATTTGATTAAAAAACGAATCGAAGAAAATGGCAAGATAGAATTGTATGATGAAAAAATATACAAAAATTATTGTGAATGTATTAATAGAAAATATGAATTTTTAACAGTTGAGCAAAATTTGAAAATATTGGATAAGAAGAATTTGTACGAGTTTCTTGATTCTGAAAATATAAATACTGGAAGATTGGATGCAAGAGGAATTATAGAGGCTATTAAAGAAAAAAGAAAAAAATTAATAAAATCTGATAATGAAACTTCGGCTAAGAAAAAGTTATTTACTGAATGTGAGAAGATATTTGGAAACGGTGCTAAAAGGAATGAATATGATGAATATCTTAAATATTTGAAATATATAGAAGTAAAAAAAGAATTGGAAGAAATAAAGTCTATTTATGAAATAACTGATAAGCAAATTTCAACTGAGAAGAGTGACAATTTTAATAATATAAAAAATATACTGAGCAGTGAAAAGGAAGCTAAAAATGTATTTATAGGATTTTGTGAAGCAAATAAAATATCTTATAATATTACAAACAGTTCAAATGGATCACAAAAAGCGCATGAAAATGATAATAATGATACGAAAAGATTAAGTGAAGCTGCTTGTGACAGGGCTTTAAATGCTATAGAAAACTTTAGATTTAATGAGGCTGTAAAATATTTGGATGAAGCAAAGAACTATTGGTCAGAAAATCCACGGATAGAGATGATAAGGAAAAGAATGAGTGAAAAGGCTGGGGGAAGTTCTGGTAATAATTATAGTGGTAATGGTCAAAATAGAAATAATACTGGTAATAATTATTATAATAGTCAAAATGGAAATGCTGCTACTAATAGCAATAGCGGGATTAATGTTATATTAATAGTTATTGGAGTAATACTTTTTATAATAATGGCAGTTATGGTGTCTTTGACAGTGAAAAATTTATCAGGAAAAATTTATGGTGATCATGAAACAATAAATGGATATACATATTTAAAGGATGATTCAAAAACTTCAACTTTTGAAGATACTACCACTCCATGGTTAGATAAACTTTATGTAGATGGAGTGAATTTTTATAGTAATCCTGAAGTGAATAATGCTTATAAAGATTATTGCAGTTTGGTTAATGAAATAGAGAAAGTCGATAGAGGGATAATGCCAGGAACTGATAAAAGTTTTAGAGAGGTAACTTATACAGAAGTTGATGATGCATATAAATATTACTTAAAAGAAATTAGTCAAATTAGACAAATTTTTGATCTTTATAATGGGAATGATGATGATTTGGAAATGAATGCAGGATGTAATTATAGAGGAACGAAATGGAATACTAATAATAATAAATATAAAGCTGCTAGTTTTAAATCTAATGAAATAACAGAAAGATGGAATCACTACGCAGGAACAATTTAAAATTAATTGGGAAAAGTAAGAATAGGAATTTTATGTAAATTATTCTTCCTCAAATTTAATTATAATTATTATTTAGCAAGGGGTCAGTTTAAAACCCCTTATTTTTAAATAAAAATAGAAATTCTTAAACATAATATTTTTCTCCATAACTTTGCATAAGTTCCAAAATAGGCAGCAAATCTTTTCCTTTTTCTGTGAGAACATATTCTGTCTTTTTTGGATAAACATCGTATTCCCTTTTTTCAATGAGTTTTTCTTCGATTAAATAGTTTAGATGCTCGATAATCATTTTTTCGTTACTGCCTTTTATTTGATTTTTAAAATCTTTTGTTCTGACTTTTCCATGTCTTAAAAGCCATAATATTATGACTGTCCATTTTTTTGATAATATTTTTTGAGTTAATTCTAGCGGACAAGTGTAAATTTTTTCTTCCATATAAATTTTCCTTTCAACGAAATTATTTGAAATTTTAAAAAACACCAAATAATCTTGATTTTACTATAATTCT
>ERZ773076.1349-NODE-1349-length-10550-cov-4.742449_pt1 | contig 10550 bp, 6 predicted proteins | sample MGYA00580613_ERZ773076 | MGnify/ENA primary metagenome ERZ773076 (study PRJEB29015, sample SAMEA2738005) | human oral metagenome | biome: human oral; feature: human-associated habitat; material: dental | place: China | collected 2057 ...
ATGTTGCGGGCCGCACCGAAGAACTTCTTGGGCGGGTAGAGGGCTGCTGAATCGACACCGCCGGAAAGGATGCGCCCAGAAGCAGGGGCCGCCAGGTTGTACGCCCGACCCAGACGAGTGATCCCGTCGAGCAGTACAACCACATCGTGACCAAGTTCGACGAGACGCTTGGCACGTTCGATGGCTAGTTCAGCGACCACTGTGTGGTCCTCGGCGGGACGGTCGAAGGTGGAAGCGATCACTTCACCGGAGACGGTCCGCTGAAAGTCCGTGACCTCTTCGGGACGCTCATCGACGAGAACCACCATGAGGTGAACCTCAGGATTGTTCGCGGCGATTGCGTTCGCGATGGCCTGCATCACCATCGTCTTGCCGGCCTTGGGCGGGGAAACGATGAGGCCACGCTGCCCCTTGCCGATCGGGGCAACCAAGTCGATGACGCGACCTGTCAGCTGCGTATTGACTGTTTCGAGGCGGAGCTTCTCCTGGGGGTAGAGGGGCGTCAGTTTCGCAAACTCGGGACGCTGCTTCGCTTTCTCAGGATCATCACCGTTGATGGAGTCGATCCGCACCAGCGGGTTGTACTTCTCCTTGCGCTCACCTTCTCGGGGGGTGCGGATAGCACCGACGATTACATCGCCTCTACGCAACCCGAATCTACGCACCATGGCCAACGGCAGGTAGGCGTCGTTGGGCCCGGGAAGGTACCCGGTGGTGCGAACGAAGGCGTAATTGTCGAGAATGTCAACAATCCCGGAAACGGCTGCAAGAACGTCATCCTCGGAAACAGTGGGTTCATTCTCGAAGCGGTCCATGCCCCCAGAACCACGGTTGCGACGGTTCTGGCGATCACGGTTGCGGCGGCGCCGTCCGCGACGTCCGCCTTCGTTCTCCTCCTCGAAACGCCCTACCCCTGTGCTTGCCGTGGCAAGGACGGGCGCTGCGGTGGAGGTACCGGTCTGCCCAAGAGCAGCAGCCAAACGCTCTCCGACCTCTTCGTTCGTCGCTTCCTGCGCCGCACGGTCACGCTCTTTGTTACGTTCACGGCGCCGACGGTTGCGACTAACGCCTTCACCATCCACCCGTGACTGGTGCTGCTGAACGGGTGATTCGGATTCTGTTTTCTCCACTTTTGGCCGCTCGGGACCGACATGTTCCGCCGCCTCCACAGGGAGCTGCGGTTCGACCTCGGCTCGCTTCCTAGGATGTGAGGTACGGGCTTTGTGATCAGGCCTGGCAGGGACGTTGACCCCGCCGGAAATCGCGGCGATCAGATCACCCTTTCGCATCGCAGAAGTGCCCTTGATACCCATCCCTGCTGCCATCTTCTTGAGCTCAGGGAGCTTCAGGTCTGCCAGGGAGCTGGAACCGGATTCGGTCACGGAATGCCTTCCTTAACTCAGGAAACCGGTGGCACTGAAAATTGCCCAACCGGTGAAGTGTATAGTCAAAACGCTCATTTCACAGTGGTAAAAGAAACCGCCACCGACGCCGTTCAGTTGACTGCCGAAATAATAACACGAGACCCGACCTTCTCCCCAGCTGGCGTTACGCAAAGAGGGTCCGATGCTGTTCCCAGGGCGTTGCAGTGGAGCTCTACACGCAAGCTCACAGGCACCATACCCCCTTCGCGTCTTCCATCCCCATGGAGCAACACGATCACGGGGACTGGCTTCCATCCACAGGACTTCTTGAAATTGTCGTGTCCACACTCAGAAGCCGTCCACGGTACTCGCGTACGTGGTTGTACGCCGCTCGGGCGCTGAGACACCCTCATTGCTCAAACCACGAGCTGCACTCCCCCGCCAGGCACGAGGTCGTGGCGTTGGAATCCTTCATGTCCAAGGGAGTCTGCTTTCGCCAGCTGGTCCTCCAGACCGATCGCAAACACGGTCGGCCCCGCCCCGGAAATGGTCGCAGGAACTCCTACCCGCCGCAATCGCCGCAGCAACGACCAAGAGGCCGGCATCAACTCGGCTCTCTGGAACTGATGCAAACGGTCCCTGGTTGCGGACAACAACAGATCGGGATGCTGTTCAAGAGCCAGGGGAAGGGAAGCCGCAGCTACGGCCTGGGCCACAGCATCTTTCCGGGGCACCATGTCAGGTAGGACAGCTCTGGCTCCCTCGGTACGGACCTCCAGATCGGGAACGAATGCAAGGCACCGCAGACCCTCTACGAGCCGCAACCGAATCAGTTCAACCCGTTCACCATCCAGCCAGGCCAGTATCGCACCTCCCCAGACTGCCGCACCCGCGTTGTCAGGATGCCCCTCCAGAAGACTGGAGACCCGGGTCAATTCGACCCGATCCAGCTCTTCATCTGGAAAGGCAATGCCGTGGGCCAAAGCACAGCCAGCCACTATGGCCGCTGCGGAGGAGCCGAGCCCGCGCGAGTGCGGAATCGTGTTGCGCGTCCTCAGGAGCAATCCGCCCGGCGGGGCCACACCCCACTGGCGCAGGGCGTGCAGCAACGTTGCGATCACGAGATGGGACTCGTCGCGAGGCACCTGATGGGAGCCCTCACCAAACACCTCAATCTGGAGGCCCCCAGTCCTCGAGACCTCCAGTGTCAGTTCATCGAACCAGTCCACGGCCAACCCCACGCAGTCGAATCCCGACCCCAGGTTGGCGGTGCTTGCCGGGACACGTACGGTGAATCTCACTTGCCCTCGATGCGCATGTAGTCAATGGCGTTCCCGATGAAGGGAGCCTCCCGCAGCGCCGCGACGACGTCCTGGAGGTCCTGTTCACGTGCATCGTGTGTCATAAAGTTCAACTCCGCGGTGAACCCGTCGGTGCGTCCCAGGCCTTCCAGGTAGGACTGCTGGCAGGTTTGTAGGGATACCCGGTGGGCTCCGAAGATAGTGGCACATTTGGCGAGCACACCGGGTTTGTCCTCCACCTGGAAACGAATGTAGTAGCGGCTGGTCGCATCCCCGATCGGGGCGACCCCGCGCTTAGTGTATCCGGTCCCGAGGTGACCAGCGGTTCCCCGAACCCGGTTGCGGGCCACGGTCACCACATCTCCCATGACTGCGGAGGCTGTGGGGGCACCACCCGCTCCCTGTCCGAGGAACATCAGCTGCCCTGCCTCGACCGACTCGACGAAAATTGCGTTATAAGCGCCAGAAACAGAGGCCAGTGGGTGGGTCTTCGGGATCATGGTGGGATGAACCTTGACGATGACTCGATCATCATCTGCCAGCTTGGCTACGGCGAGCAGTTTCACCACACACCCCATCCGGTCGGCAGCCCGAATGTCGGTTTCCGTCACCGACGTGATGCCCTCGCAGAAAACCTCAGAGCTGTGCACCTCGGTGTGAAACGCCAACCCCGCAAGAATCGCTGCCTTCGCAGCCGCATCCTTGCCCTCGACGTCAGCGGTGGGATCAGCCTCCGCGAAACCGAGCTCCTGGGCTTGGCGCAGCGCCACCTCGAAGCTCAGGTGGCTCGTGGTCATCTGGTCGAGAATGTAGTTGGTGGTGCCGTTGACGATTCCCATAACCGCACGGATCTCATCCCCGACCAAGGATTCCCGCAGGGGTCGGATGATCGGGATCGCTCCCGCCACCGCTGCTTCATAGTAGAGGTCGACGCCGTTTTTCTTGGCTGTTGCACTCAGTTGTGCCAAGTCCTCGGCCAGCAACGCCTTGTTGGCGGTGACCACTGAGGCACCCGCGTTCATGGCCGCAGTGAGCAGGGTCCGCGCGGGCTCGATACCACCGATCACCTCGATGACGAGATCCAAGTCACCACGCGTGACGAGACCATGCACATCCATGGTGAATAGATCGGGATCGATTCCTGGACGTTGCACGTCCAGCCTGCGCACCCCGATGCCGACGAGTTCCAAGGGCCGACCGATGCGTTGGCGCAAGGAATCTGCCTCCTGGCTCAGGATTCGGGCCACCTGAGAACCAACCACACCGGCACCGAGCAGTGCCACCTTCAACGGCGAAGTCTCCTCAGCCATGTTCACTCCCCTACGTCAAGTTGCATCAGGTCTTCCAGGGTCTCCCGCCTGAGAAGCGTTCGTGTCTCCCCCTGGCGCACCGCCAGCAGGGGCGGTTTCGGGACCTGATTGTAGTTACTGGCCATGGATCGGCAATACGCCCCGGCCCCGGGGACGGCGATCAGGTCTCCCGGCTGGATGTCCCGGGGCAGGAAGACATCCCGAATCAAGATGTCACCTCCTTCGCAGTGCTTCCCGACGACCCGCGCGAGCACAGGCTCGGCCTGCGAGGTCCGGTTCGCCAAGGCGCAGGAGTACTCGGCGGCATACAGGGCGGGGCGGATGTTGTCGCTCATGCCCCCATCGACAGAAACGTAGGTGCGCGAACGCCCGTTCTCCAACTCCACGGCCTTCACCGTCCCGACCTCGTACAGGGCAACCCCGGCTGGGCCACAGATAGCACGTCCGGGTTCGATGCTGAGCTGGGGGCGTTTCAATCCGAAACCTCGACACTCGTGATCGAGGATGTCCTCGAAGGCTTGAGCGAGGGCGTCGGTTGGCATGGGTGAATCGGCCTCCGTGTAGGCGATTCCGAAACCACCCCCGAGGTCCAGCTCCGCCAGTTCCACCCCAGTAGCAACACGAAACTGCTCCGCCAGTCGCAATGTGCGACGAATCGCCACCTCGAAGCCATGGGTCTCAAAGATCTGGGAGCCGATGTGGCTGTGAATACCGCGCAGCTCGATGAAGGGCGACGACTGGCACCGCACCAGCGCCGCAAGGGCGTGCCCCCCGAGGATGGACAGACCGAACTTCTGGTCCTCGTGAGCCGTGGCGATGTACTCATGCGTGTGGGCTTCCACCCCGGTGGTGACCCGTACCAGCGCATGAGCCCGTTTCCCAAGCTCCTGGCAGGCTGCCTCGATGCGGTCTATCTCATGGAAGGAGTCGACTATGATGCGCCCGACTCCCTGCCCCAGGGCGAAGCGGATTTCCTCCACCGATTTGTTGTTGCCATGGAATCCAAGCCGCTCCGCCGGCATCCCCCCGGCCAGGGCGATCCGCATCTCCCCCATGGTCGTCACATCCAGGTGGAGCCCTTCCTCGGTAACCCAGCGCGCCACCGCCCGGGTCAGCAACGCCTTTCCCGCGTAATAGACCCGCCATCCGGCAAAATTGTCGCGGAAGGCCCGCGATCTGGTGCGGAAATCCTGTTCGTCGATCACGTAGGCGGGTGTGCCCTGCTCGGCCGCGACCCGCGTCAGGGGGACCCCACCAATCACGATGCGCCCCATCTCGTCCCGTTCGGTCCCTGCAGGCCACAGCTCCGCTCGCAACTGATTCAGGTCCTCGGGCAACGTGAGCCACTGCGGTCCTGTTTTGGCGACGTCGGCGTGAATCGAACCAGCGATGTGAGCATGAGTCATGAGGCCAAAGCTTGCCAGAAGGGGCGTACCGGGACAGATGAAACTCCGACGCATCCCGCAAAACGGGTGCAACGGGCAAAGGCCGTTCGTGCTCCACAGCGTGAATACCGAAATCCTGAGCGAGAACATCTTGGACAGCCGCAGCCAGCTGAGCAGGACGATGAAAGCCTACAGGGAGAACACGAACAGCCCGAGGAACACGATGATCAGGTAGGGCCTGCAGCCGAACTCATCAGGAATGAACTGGGCTAAGAACCCAACCAGGATATGGAGAAACGTCGTCAGGCAAAATCACAGGATGATCATCACACGCCTGTAGAAGAGGCTGGGGAACGACCAGAAGCACCTCGCGCCCCTTCTCCATCAGGAGCTGGGCCTTCCCCAGGGCAGCGCAGGCCCTTTTCGGGAAGCAAACGACCCCGCGAACAGAGGTTTCGGCATCAACCATCTCACGGTACCTGCCGAGCCGGGTCACCGACCGCACCCCTGACACAATCACGCAGGTCATTCGCGCACTCGACTGCCCTCCACAGACCAGAACCCGGTCACAGCGGAACTAGCAGGATGCCCAGCAACGACGCCAGGAAGCCATGACACAGCACGTTCTTGACAGGCTGGCTGGCGCCCTGGGCCACCACAGTCGCTCTCTCGATCCGGTGCTGGGCCCACAAGGACGACAGCTGTTCCCACGAACTGTCACGAGTACATCGTGGTGGAATCCAACCTCACCAACGACAGGGATTTCAGGCCATCCCAGAACCTCCAAGTTGTCCCGGACGTCCGGGTTCATGCTAGCCTTTCGCACGTCGAAGCCCCCGTAGCTCAGGGGATAGAGCACCGCCCTCCGGAGGCGGGTGCCGAGGTTCGAATCCTCGCGGGGGCGCTTCAGGGCCGGCGTGGCCGGCGAGCCCAGAATTCCAGGGGGTCCGCGCTTGACCGAGACCACACCACCGTCCATCAAGCGCTCCTACCGCACCAAATGGGCCGTGACACTCATGCTTGTGTTCGTAGCGACCCGCGCATTCAACGTCTTGCTGTGGAAAATCCCTCACGTGTCCTTCGTCCAGAACGACGTCAGCTACTACGGGTACTGGCTCTGGTGCCTGCTCGGGGATGGTAGCCACAATTCGCAGTGCGCCACGGCCATGGCGGGGTCTGGTGTGATGACGGAATACCCGCTTCCCGCTGTCTGGTTCCTTGAGTTTCTCTACACGCTCGGGGGAGGCCACCCCCCGTGGCTGCCCTTCCTCCTGCTCGGGGGATTTCTGATCGGCATCATTCCTCTCGCAGTACTGTGGAGTCACAACCGCAGGAAACCTGCCCTCGCCGGGGGGGGCGCCCTTATCGTCCTACTCTTCGCGGTTTGGTTCACCGCCTCCCTGCCCTATCGCGCCACCGCCTTCAATTCCTGGCTTCCAGTCTTCGCCTCAGCTATGCTCCTGCTCGACGGAATCGTGGCAGCGATGCTCTTCAGGTACGGCTCAGTGAGCGCCACCGTTTTCTGGATCCTGTTCATAGGCGCCTGTGGACCCATCGTGTGGTTCCGCTTCGACATGTTGACAGCAGCAGCCGTTGCACTGGCATGCCTGTGGCTGAATCGCCATCCCGCGGTCTCAGGAGCCCTTATCGGCCTCGGCGCGGCGATAAAACTCTGGCCAGCCCTACTGATCGCCCCGATGTCAGCCCCTGCCCCTCTGCGCAAAGGAACAGGACGATTCCGACTGATTGGTTTTATCGTTGCCGGGTTCTCTCTGGGCCTTGCATCACTCCTGATCGGTGGATGGTCCCGTTCTATTTCCCCCATGACCTGGCAGTCGAACCGAGGGCTCCAGATGGAGTCGGTACCCGCAACGGCGCTCGTGTTCCTACGCACGTTCACCACCAACCCGGCTTGGCAGGTGGCGCTCAGCAAATACAACGCCATCGAGTTCCAAGGACCGGCTGTCGATGTTCTTCTTGGAGTGTCAACTTTCCTCACAATGGGCTCGCTCCTGCTCACCGCGGCGCTCACGTGGAGGTTGCTTCGTAATTTCCGCTCACACAACGAAAACCTGCCGCAGGCCATCTTGTTGTCAGTGCTGGCCGTGGTACTCGCCACCGTGATCGCGAACAAAACCCTGTCCACACAGTACGTCCAGTGGCTGGCAGGGCCATTGGCAGCCCTGCTCGCCCTTGGCACCAGTCCTTGGTTACGACTCCCTCGCCGGATACTGGCAACCGGTCTGGTAATCGTAGCGGTGCTCACCCAATACACCTATCCATGGGGAACTCTGGGGATCATGGCGATCCCCAACGGCTCCGGCTTTGAATCCTCCACCCTGGTGATGCGCAACACACTTCTCGTGCTCCTGGCAGGCTTCTCGGCAGGACTCGCGTGGCGCGCCTCCTCCCGCCCCAACCCCAGCCATCCTGAGCGAAGTTCGCTAAGCTGATCACTGGGCGATGAAGCCTGACGCCCAAGCAGTAGTCTCACGTAAGGGGATCGTGGCAACAGCCACTGGCGAAGATGTCGACACCTGAATCACATAATGCATTTGGCGCGAACTCTTGGTTAATTGACGAGATGCGGGAAGCCTGGGAGAAAGATCCCTCGTCCGTGGACGAAACATGGCAGGCCTTCTTCAAGGACAAGGCGACCCCCGCCAACACGAATCCCACCTCCCCGGTACACAGTGACCACCCCTTTTCTCCCCCGCGGGAGCGCACCCCTCGGGGAGAGGGAAACCAGCCGAAGGTGGAATCAGTCAAACCCACCAGGGAATCCCCCTCCACCCCAGGCACCGGAGCCGGCCTGTCGGCAAATGCCCCGAATCCATCACTACGTCCTGAGCCTTCCGCTGTGACACCCCGCCTGACCGTACTTCGTGGGGCCCCGATGCGCACCGCAAAAAACATGGATGCCTCGCTGAGTGTGCCCACCGCCACCTCCGTACGTTCCATCCCCATGAAACTCGTGATCGATCAGCGCACCGGGATCAACAACTTCCTGAAAACGTCCAAGGGCGGCAAGGTCAGTTTCACCCACCTGATCGCCTACGCAATGATCCAGGCGCTGAAGGCAGTGCCTTCGATGAACAACTCCTACGACGTGATCAATGGCAAACCAACATTGGTTGAAAATCCCGCAATCAACTTGGGGATCGCCATCGACATCAAGAAATCAGATGGCACTCGCCAACTCCTCGTTCCCAACATCAAGGGATGCGAGAAACTCAATTTCGCTCAATTCTGGGCTGCCTACGAAAAGATCATCGCCAAGGCGCGTTCCGGAGAACTCACCGTGGCTGATTTCGCCGGAACCACAGCTACCATCACCAATCCCGGAGGGATCGGCACAAATCATTCCATACCCCGCCTTATGAACGGGCAGGGAATGATCTTGGGGGTTGGGAGCATCGACTATCCAGCGGAGTTCCAAGGAACTTCCTTGTTCCATGTTGATGACTTCGGAATCTCCAAGGTGACGACCCTCACATCCACCTATGATCATCGAGTTATCCAAGGTGCCCAATCAGGTGAGTTCCTGAAGATCATCCACCAGCTGCTACTCGGGGAAGAGAGCTTCTACGACACAATTTTCGAAGCCCTGCGCATACCGTATGAGCCATTGAGGTGGAGCGTCGACGTTTCCACCTACCGAGAGAACCAGGTCGCGAAACAGGGGCGGGTACTGGAACTCATCAACGCCTACCGTTCAGTAGGACACCTGGTGGCCGACACCGACCCTCTGGAGTACCGGCAACGCTCACACGAAGACCTCCGCCTGGAAGCCCATGGCCTGTCCATCTGGGACCTGGACCGCGAGTTCGCTGTAGGTACCTTCGGCGGACAGGAGAGGGTCTACCGCTCGCTACGGGAGATCCTCGCAATTTTGCAGGACTCCTACTGCCGAACCGTGTCCGTCGAGTACATGCACATCGCGGACCCCCAGCAGCGCAAGTGGTTCCAGGATCGCATCGAAATACCGCGCCAAGCCCTGACGCATCAAGAACACATGCACGCACTCGACAAGCTGAACGAGGCCGAGGTTTTCGAAACCTTTCTACAGACCAAATTCGTCGGACAGAAACGTTTCTCCCTAGAGGGTGGTGAATCCGTCATCGTCCTGCTAGACGAAATCTGCCAGCAAGCAGCAAACGAGCAACTCGATGAGGTGTGCATAGGCATGCCGCACCGTGGGCGTCTCAACGTTCTTTCAAACATCGTCGGCAAGGACTACGCTCAGATTTTCCACGAGTTCGCAGGCACCATTGATGTCTCCGGAACCGGCGACGTCAAATATCACCTGGGTTCAGAAGGCGAGTTCGTCGCTAATAACGGAGCCACCATAAAAACCTCCGTCGCAGCCAACCCTTCTCACCTTGAGGCAGTGAATCCCGTTCTCCAGGGAATCGCCCGGGCGAAACAGGACATGATAGGGAAAGATGACTTCCCGGTACTGCCACTTCTCCTGCACGGCGACGCAGCTTTCTGCGGACAGGGGGTCGTCTTCGAGACTTTGCAGATGAGCCAACTGCGTGGCTACAAGACCGGAGGCACCATCCACATCGTGGTCAACAACCAGGTGGGGTTCACAACCGCCCCCATCGAATCACGCACCTCTACCTACTGCACGGATGTCGCCAAGGCCATCTCCGCCCCGGTGCTTCACATCAATGGCGACGATCCCGACTCCTGCATCCGCGCCGCCCGACTGGCCTTCGCCTATCGACAGCGATTCCACAAGGATGTCGTGATCGATCTGGTCTGCTACCGGCGCCGCGGCCACAACGAAGGTGACGATCCAAGTTTCACGCAGCCCAAGATGTACGACCTGATCGAGCAAAAGCGTTCCGTCAGGCGCCTGTACACCGAAGCGCTGATCGGGCGTGGTGACATTTCCGTGTCCGATGCCGAGGACGTGATGGACAAGTTCAGGGCTCGCCTCGAGAACGTGTTCAAGGAAGCGCGCGACGCCAAGAACACCGACGCGGTGATCGAGGAGTACACGAGAGTGCCCTATTACCCAACGAAGCAGGGGCACCAACTCACCGCAATAACACCAGATATGATGCATCGAATCAGTGAGGTGCACACCGCTCTCCCGGAGGGTTTCACCCCGCATCCGAAGGTACTGCCCCAACTGAAACGCCGGGCCGATCAGATCCTCAACGGCCCCATCGACTGGGC
>ERZ773076.1352-NODE-1352-length-10535-cov-2.587786_pt1 | contig 10535 bp, 8 predicted proteins | sample MGYA00580613_ERZ773076 | MGnify/ENA primary metagenome ERZ773076 (study PRJEB29015, sample SAMEA2738005) | human oral metagenome | biome: human oral; feature: human-associated habitat; material: dental | place: China | collected 2057 ...
TTGACAAAGAGGTTACTGCTGCCGTTCATCGCCGTTCTGGCGATGCTCCTCGTCGCGGGCTGCGGCGACAAGCCCAAGGACACGGCGGACAAGGCTGTCCTCGCTTATGCGGAGCTTTATGCTTACGGTGACACGGACAAGACCGAGGCGGCGGGCTTGACGAAAGAGCAGAAGGAGAAGATCAGTGAGGCGCTCCTGACTGAGGTCGATCAGCAGTTCCAGAGCATGATGCTTTCCGAGGACAATGCGGTCGCTGTCACGAATTACTATATTGCCGATCGCAAGGCGAACATCACGCTCAAGGCGAAGGTCAAGAAGGACGACAGCGAGCATCCCGTTGTCGAGCTGACGGCTACGCCGGTCGACAAGGCGGAGTTTGACAAGATCATGCAGACGAACGAGGATCTCGTCGCCTTGGGGGTTGTCCTCGGTCTTGCACAGCAGCAGGGCGTCGACGTCCGCAAGGATCCCTCTTATCAGCAGGGAGCGATGGACGTCTTGCGCAAGTTCATCGACGAGATTCCTTACGACGATGAAAAGACGCTCGATGTGCCGTGCGATATGGTGAAGAGCGACGACGGCAAGACGCTGCACTGGGCGCCGAAAGATCCGAAGGCGATCCAGAAGTTCCTCGACGGCGAGAAGTAAGGCGCTCGTATCTCCGTGAGGGAAGAGCGGCTGCTTTGTATGAGCAATATGCAGCAAGATAAAGGGAATCGCGAAGGAGGGAATATGATGATGAATCGTTTTTGCCGCATACTGCGACAGGCTTTCGCGGTTCTTTTACTGACACTCATCCTTGCGGGCGGCTATGGTGAAGCGGTGAAATCGAGATGGTGTTTTGCCGCTTCCCATGACCTTGCAGGACTCGAAGATCGCGCCGTCGATATTGAGCCGTCGGATGGAAGCGTTTCCGTTACGCTCAGTGAAAGCGAAATGGAACTCCTCTCGTCCGTGCGTTGCAACCTGCTCTATCTCGACGAAAATGTCGTTATCCACCTCGGCAGCGATGCGAACATCGACGCCGATTGGGACACGGGCGTCTTTCGTGACAACTTCGACGGTACATGGCCGATGCTCGACGGGCATCCTGTCTACATCGAGCTCACCGAAGAAGGCGACGATTACAACCTCTATTCCATACCCATCAAGCTCAACGGCGAGGAGTGCATCCTGCAGGTTTCCTACAACTACAACGATGAGACGTATCACATCCTCGGCGCGTACCGCGAGCTTGAGGAAAGCGGCATGAGCGATCAAGAGCTGATTCCCTTGAGGGAGGGCGATATGGTCACGACGATCCATTTCGCGAAGTCCGTTTCCGACAATGATGATGATGAACTCGCTGCTGTCGAAGCCGAGACCTTCCAAATCGGCAGTCATCCTGCGGTCGAGGACGAAGAACTCGGCGACGGCACATACGGCTATATATTTGAGTTTCTTGCGCCGACGGGTGAAAGCGCCCTTTCGGAGATCGCCGTATTCAACATCGAGGGCGGGAACATCACGACATTTGATGAATGAGCGGCAGACCTTCTGCCGCCAGTATTATTCCAGTATATAGATCATATAACATCCTAAGGAGAGATTCATTATGAGCAAAAAAAGTCCAATTCTTGCAGCGATTCTTGGCTTCTTCGTTCTCGGCATTTTCTACAGCACGGGCTTCAGCAAGCAGGGCATCATTGCCGTTGTCGGAATGATTGTCGTCAGTTGGCTTCTCAGTTTTTTTGTCAGCCCGGAAGTCTCTGTGATTGTCAACCTCGTCGGTGCGTTCCTCGGCTACAAGTGGGCGAACGATCACAATGCATCAATCGAGGGCGGCGGTGCGATGTAAGGAGACGCAGCATCCAGTTTGCGTCTTTTGGCGCATCTTTTGCATCGTTTCGAGCAATCTCGAAACGATGTGCTTGTAACCGAGTCTGGTCGATAAAAAGCGTGCAGCGGAATCGAATCTGCTGCACGCTTTTTGCATGTTGATTTCATGGGAGCATCGCTCTGTCAGTCTTCCTGATCGACGAACCTCGACGCGAGCAGCTTCTTCTCCTGTGCGATTTTGTTGCGCTGGATTTGTCTTGACCAGAAGATGCTGGGAATAGCGACGCCGATGGCGATGCCGGTGATGATGCTCGCGGCTTCGACGCCGTTTCTAAGCGCCGCGAGCAAGAGGGGGGTGCTGACCTCGTTGATATTTAAGAGTGTGAAGAAGAAGCGGTAGAGAAGAACGCCGGGAATCAAAGGAATGGCGGAAGGGATCGTCAGCACGATATTCGGCGTGTGAAACCAGTGAATGGCAAAGAGTGCGAGAACGCCGACGAAGGCGGAGGCGAGGAAGGTGCCGGCCGCTTGGCTCATGCCAAGTTCGAACATACAGATGTTCCGAAGGAGGATCGTGATGATGCCGCCCGCGGAGACGACCCATAGCAGGCGGCGCGGCACGCTGAAGATCAGGGAGAAACCACCGGCTGCGATGGCGGCGGCTAGCGGGTGGTAGAGGTAGATCTCGCCGGGACTGAGGCTCACGGTCGTGAATGAACTGACGTGTCCGAGGCGCAGGGCGATCGCCATGCCGAATGCCGTGCTGCAGACGATGAGGAGCGTGTCGAACGCCCGCGTCATGCCCGAGGTGATGAAGTGGTTCAGAAGGTCATTTGCCGCGTTGATCAGAGGAACGCCGGGCACGATGAAGAGCGTGCAGGCGACGATGGGCAGCATAGGCGTCGCAGACAGATTGAGGTTTTGCAGCAGCACGGCGGCGAGCGTCGCAGTAAAGGCGGCGATGGCGATGCCGGCGTAGACGTTGAAGCCGTGCTCGTTGCAGAAGCGCCGTGCATAGAAGCCGAGGAAGGCACAGAGCGCCGTGATGAAGAAGGCGGCGAGGTCGCAGCCGAAGAGAGCGCACGAGCCGGCGCACGCGAAGCCTGCACCGAGCGCCGTCAAAAAGCCGCTGTAGGGGGATTTTCGTTTTTCTAGAGCTTCCATCTCGCGCTCGAAAAGTTCGAGCGACCAGGCGTCGCGCATGGCGCGCCAGATCATGCGGCTGACGGCGGAGAGGACGAGCATGTTCACGCGGTGCGTGCGGCACTTGCTGAAGCGCGTGTAGGTACGCTCTTCATCTTTGATGTTCAGCATGATGGTCGTGTAGGCGATGTGGCAGCTAACGTTTTCCGCAGGGATGCCCATGTACGCCGCTGTGCGCATGATGTACTGCGAGGTTCGATCGGAATCGGCGCCGTTTTCCATCATCGTGCGCGCGACGAGGAGGATCAGATGCATTTTGTAGATGATCTGGGAGAAGGGGTGGGTGAGAACATGTTCTTTCGTTTCTGTCATGGGGAGACTCCTTTCCTGTGCAAGGGATGGTGCAGAAGTTGATATGCTCTAAAGGTATCTTATGATAATAGTTTGGAATATTGTGACGATTTTTCATAGACTGCCCAGCGGGCAATCTATGAAGCGGTCAGTCCTCCTGATCGACAAATCTCGACGCGAGCAGTTTCTTTTCCTGTGCGATCTTGTTCTTGCGGATCTGACGTGACCAGAAGATGTTTGGTATGGCGACGCTGACGGCGATGCTGATGATGATGGTCGCCGCCTCGATGCCGTTTCTGAGTGCGCCCAAGAGGACTTCCGTGCTGACATCGTTGATGTTGAGGAGCGTGAAGAGCAGGCGGTAGAGCAGGATGCCGGGCACGAGAGGGATGGCGGACGGCGTCGTGAGGACGACGTTCGGCACATGGAAGCGATGGATGGCGGAGAGCGCGGCGATGCCGACGACGCCGCCGCCGATGAGCGTTCCCGTCGCCTGACTGAGGCCGAAGTCGAACATGCAGATGTTTCGGAGCAGGACGGCGACGGCGCCGCCGACGGATACCGCCCAGAGGACGCGCTTCGGCACATTGAAGAGCAGCGAGAAGCCGCCCGCCGAGATCGCTGCGGCAATCGGATGGTAGATGTAGATGTCGCCGGGACTGAGGCTGATCGTCGTGAATTCGGTGATGCGACCGAGGTGCAGCGCGATTGCCGTGCCGAACGCCATTGAGCCGATGATGAGCACGGTGTGGAAGGCTCGTGTGATGCCCGCCATGATGAAGTTGTTGAGCATGTCGTCTGCCGCATTGATCAGCGGCACGCCGGGCACGATGAAAAGGGCGCAGGCAACGATGGGGTGCATGGGCGTCGCGGAGTGGACGACGCTCTGCGAGAGCGTCGCTAAGGAGGTCGCGACGAAGGCGGCAATGGCGATGCCCGCATAGTTGTTGAAGCCGCGCTTGTTGCAGAGGATGCGTGCGTAGAAGCCGAAGAAGGCGCAGACCGCCGTGACGAAAAAGGCGATGAAGTCGCCGCCGAAGAGCAGGCACGAGCCGCCGCAGGCGAAGCTGGAGCCGATGGCGGTCGCAAAGTTCGAGTAGGGATTCTTGCGGCTTTCGACGGTTTCCAGTTCCTTTTCAAAGCGTTCGAGTGACCAATTGTCGCGCATGGCGCGCCAGATGACGCGGCTGACAGCGGCGAGGACGGTCATGCTCACGTTGTGCTTGCGGCATTTTGTGAGTTCCGTGTAGGTGCGCTCCTCGTTCTTGACGTTGAGGAGAAGCGACGTATACATGATGTGGCAGCTGACGTTTTCGGCAGGGATGCCCATGTAGGCCGCCGTGCGCATGATGTAGCGCGTCGTTCGGTCGGAGTCGGCGCCGTTCTCCATGAGGAGTCTGCCGACGGTCAAGATCAGATGCATCTTGTAGGTAATCTTGTAAAATGGGTCTTTGAATACTTGTTCAAGGGATGATTGCATAGTTTGTTAACCTCTTTGCTTAGGAATGCTCGTGTGCTTTATTTTTGTATGTGGGTATAGCTTATTTCGTCGTTAGCGTGTTAGACGAAATCGTACTTCTATTTTGCCTTAAATCTTATTCAATAGCAAGGAAATATGATATTATTTCTAAAAAAAGGGGGCGCAAGCGCCCCCTCATCGTGTTCCTGGCAGAAGATCTGCCGCGCTGTCTTCGTTATTTTCCTGCGCCCGTGAAGTCGTAGAGCTTCTCCGCCTTGTGAAAATGGGTGTGCAGCAGTTCGTGCGCTTTGCCTTCCAAGGGTGCGCCGAGGAATTCTTTGTAGATGCGCACGACTTCGGGATTTTCATGCGATTTTCTCACGGGGAGATTCTTGTCGATCTCGTAGAGAGCCTTCATGCGCTCGGCGCGGCGCGCGTTCGTCGTATTGAGAGGCTGTCCGCCGCCGCCTTGGCAGCCGCCGGGGCAGGCCATGACTTCGATGAAGTCGTAGGGACTTTTGCCGGCCTTGAGTTCGTCCATGATGTGCTTGGCATTCTTGAGCGTGTGCGCGACGGCGACGCGCACCTTGCGCTCGCCGAGGTCGACGGTCGCTTCCTTGATGCCGTCCATGCCGCGCACGGCGAGAAAGTCGATGGAGGGGAGCATCTTGCCCGTAGCCTTTTCGTAGACTGTGCGCAGCGCGGCTTCCATGACGCCGCCTGTCGTGCCGAAGATCGCGCCCGCGCCCGAGCATGTGCCGAGCGGGCTGTCGAAGTCCTCTTCGGGCAGATCGTGGAAGGTGATGCCGACGTAGTGGATGAGTTTGGCAAGTTCGCGCGTCGTGATGACGATGTCGACGTCCTGATGACCGTCTCTGCCCATCTCAGGACGCGCGGCTTCGAACTTCTTCGCCGTGCACGGCATGACGGAGACGGTCACGATGTCCTCGACGGGGATGCCCGACTGCTTCGGATAGTAGGTCTTGGCGACAGCGCCGAAGATCTGCATGGGTGACTTTGCCGTCGAGAGATGGGGCAAGAGGTCGCTGTAGTGTTTTTCGACGTAGTTGACCCAGCCGGGGCTGCACGAGGTCATCATGGGAAGCGTGCCGCCGTTTTCCAGGCGATGGATGAATTCATGCCCTTCTTCCATGATCGTGAGGTCGGCGCCGAAGTTCGTGTCGAAGACGCGATCGAAGCCGAGGCGCTTCAAGGCGGCGACCATCTGTCCCGTGACGATGGCGCCGGGCGGCAGGTGGAATTCGTCGCCCAAGGAGACGCGCACGGCGGGCGCGACCTGCACGATGACGTGCTTTTTCGGATCTTGCAGGGCATCGAGGACGCGCTGCGTATCGTCTTTTTCCGTGATCGCTCCCGTCGGACAGACGAGGCTGCACTGGCCGCAGAGGATGCAGTCGGTCGCTTCGAGCGGGCTGTCGTAGGCGGTCGTGACGGTGATCTTGTCGCTTCGTCCAGCGAAATTCAGGGCTTCGATGCCCTGCACGTCCTTGCAGGCACGGATGCAGCGGCCGCATTTGATGCACTTCGTCGGGTCGCGAGCGATGCTCGGGTTGTTCGCCGCGTCCTCCTTGTTTTCGACGACGATGGGCAGTCCCGTATGGCCGATGTTGAAGCGGCTGCAAAGCTCCTGCAGGTCACAGCGGTGGTTGCGCGGACAGTTCAGGCAGTCCTGGTTGTGGTTGGCGAGGATGAGCTGCAGGATGGCGATCTGCGTGTCGCGCACGATCTGCGTGTCCGTATGGACTTCCATGCCTTCCCAGACCTCAGTCGCGCACGCTGCCATGAGGCGGCGGCTGCCCGTGACCTCGATGGAGCAGATGCGGCAGCGAGCCTTGACGCGCTGATCGGGGTGGTAGCAGAGATGCGGGATATTGATGTGCACCTTGCGTGCGGCATCGATGATCTTCGTGCCCTTGGGGACTTCGACGGGGATGTTGTTGATTTTCAGGTGTACGAGTTCTCTTTCTTCTGCCATCAGTGTACGCCTCCGATCCGGAATGTTTCAGGGAAGAGCTTGAAGGCGGCGGAAAGGGCGTTTTCGGCGCTTTCGCCGAGGCCGCAGAGGGCGGACATGGGCATGATGCGCGCGATCATCTTCATGTTTTCGAGATCCTTTTCCGTCGCTGTTCCTTGCGCGAACTTTTCCAAGATGAGCTTGATGTGGAGGACGCCCTCGCGGCACGGCGTACACTGGCCGCAGCTCTCGTGCGAGAAGAACGCCTGCGTCATGCGCAGAAAGTCGAGGACGCTCGTGCGCTCGTCGACGACGAGGATCGCGCCCGAGCCTACGGTCACGCCGGCCGCCTTGAGGTCGTCGTAGGTGTAGGGGACGTCGAGGATGGATTCATCGGCGATCTTGCCCGATGCGCCGCCGAACTGGATGAGGCGGATGCGGCGGCCGCCTTGGATGCCGCCCGCAAGGTCATAGATGATTTCGCGCACGGTCGTACCGAAGGGGATCTCAAAGACGGCAGGACGGTTGACGTTGCCGCCGACGGAGACGAGCTTCGTGCCGAGGGATTCGCCCGAGCCGTAGCTGATGTATTCCTTCTTGTCGTCGAGGAGGAGATGCGGCACGATGGAAAGGCTCTCGACGTTGTTGACGCACGTCGGCAGCGCGAAGAGACCGCTCTGCTTGATGAAGGGCGGTTTCATGCGCGGCCGGCCCGCCTTGCCTTCGATGGAGCGGATGAGAGCCGTGCCCTCGCCGCAGACGTAAGCGCCCGCGCCTGAACGGAGGTGGATGTGAAAGTCGAAGCCTTCCTTGCCGAGGATGTTCTTGCCGAGGAAGCCGCAGCGCTCCGCCTCTTCAATGGCGTTCTTGAGGCGCGAGCGAAGGTGCGCGTATTCTTCGCGCAGGTAGATGTAGCCGTCCTGTGCGCGGATGCTCCAGGCGCCGATCGTCATGGCCTCGATGAGGTTGAAGGGGTCGTTCGTGATCAGTTCACGATCCTTGAAGGTGCATGGCTCGCCCTCGTCGGCGTTGCAGATGATGACTTTGTGCTCGCCCTTGACGGCGCGCGCCTGCGACCACTTGCGTCCCATGGGGTAGGCGGCGCCGCCGCGCCCCTTGATCTGGGCTTCGGAGAGAAGGGAGGCGATGTCCTCGCCGTCCATTGTCACGGCCTTTTTGAGGGCGTTGAAGCCGCCAATCGCCAGGTAGGATTCGATGGACATGGGATCGTAGCGGTGGAAGTTCTTTGTCATGAAAGAAACCTTGCTCATATAGTCTCCTTTCGTGTGGATGTCGTTTTGTTTCCGGTCCTTTTTGTGCGCCTCGCAGAGAAAAGGCGCGGCTGCAAGGGGTGGAGCGCTCTTGCAGCGCAGGTTCGGTGAAGATGTGCAGGCCGCTTACTGCAGCGTGTGCAAAAGTTCCTCAATCTTTTCGCGGCTGTCAAGATGCCTTCGCCGTTGACGCGCACGGCGGGTGCGATGTCACAAGCGCCGAAGCACGGCGTCTTTTCGAGCGTGAAGCGTCCGTCGTAGGTGACTTTGCCGATGTCGATGCCGAGGAGGCTCTTGAGCGCAGAGAAAAGCGTTTCGTTCTCGTTGATGCGACAGACGACAGAGTCGCACACTTGGATGGGGTATTTGGCGCGCGGCACAGGCGACAGGCTTGCGTAGAATGTTAGACAGTCGTAGATCAGAGAGATCTTCAGCGGCAGTTTCTCCGCCACGTAGTAGGCGGCAGGCTCGGGCACATAGTGGCGCTCGAAGAGGTCCTGCACGTCGAGCAGGATGCCGACGATCTGCGTCGGGTCGTAGGAATGAGCCTCAAGCACGCGGTCGATCTTCTCGCGCGTCGCGAGTTCGAGACTCTTGGGGTCGGCGTTCATGGCAGCATCTCCTTTTCTTGGAAAATATGTTTTCTTTTATCATTATAGAGGAGAACGGAGATTCATTCAAGAGAAAGGGGTACATGAGTATGTTTCTCCGTCCGTTTGTGCTATAATGTCTGCGATATCATCTGTTTGACTTTCGGAGGTGCAGCTTGGTCTCCTTTCTCATCATCTTGGTCACCGTTCTTGCAGTGTTCACCGTGGCGGCGCTTTGGGCGCTGCGCTATCTTCTCGCCGGGCGTGCGCTGTTTATTTGCCGCGTGCTGGTCGGCGTCGTGTTCACCCTTGCGGCGGTGTCCTTCTTCTTGCGGCGCAATCCGCTCGCGGCGTTTCTTTCGGACGGTGCGACGATTTCTCTGGCTTCTGTCTTCTTCCTCTCTTTGATGTTCTTGTTTTTCTTTGTGTTGGCAGCCGTCGTCCTTCGTGCCGTCTATCGCAGGACGCTCGCCGTGCCCGAGGATGCGGGGCGACGCAGGGTCTTGAAGGCGGCGGGGGCGTATCCTGCGGCGGCGCTCGGTGCGGCGCTCTACGGCAATCTCTACGAGCGGAATGCGACGGTTGAGCGTCGCTACGACATCCCCGTTGCGGCGCCGGCACTCGCGGGCTATACGGTCGCCCAGCTCAGCGACGTGCATCTCGGCATGTTTTTCTCGCTTGAGCGGCTGAAGAGCCTTTTGCAGCAGGTCGCCGACGCTGCTCCCGACGCACTCTTGCTGACGGGCGACATCTTCGACTATCCCGAGTGGACGGCAGAAGCCGTGCGCCTGATCGACGGCTTTGCCGCCGCCTTTCCTGACGGTATATGGTACTGCCACGGCAATCACGAGCATATACGCGGCATTGCGCTCGTAGAAGAAGCGCTGGCGACGTCGAAGATTCACTTTTTGAAAAATGAGGCGCAGTGCGTGAGGCAGGGAGCGCAGCCGCTCTACTTCGCGGGCGTCGACTACCCGATGTCGGAGTACAGGAAAAGGCTCGATGCCGAGGCATTCCAGCGCGAGAAGGCGATGTACGCGAAAGCGGCGCTCGAAGCGATTCCCGAGGATGCCGTGACCGTCCTGCTCGCGCATCATCCCGAGTTCATCGACGATGGCGCTGAGTATGGCGCACGTCTCGTGCTCACGGGGCACACGCACGGCTCGCAGTTCGGCATCTTCGGCCTGCCGCTCTTCCCTGTGTTCAAGTACACGCGCGGCATCGTCGAGAAGGGGAAGACGACGGGCTACGTCCACTCGGGCAACGGCAGTTGGTTCCCGTATCGCCTCGGCTGCCCGCCAGAGATTGCTTTTTTCACTTTGCGTGCTTGACAAGGCGGAAAATGTAAAGATTGTCTGACAGAGAAAAAGCCCGCGCAAGCGGGCTTTTTCTCTGTCAGTATTTCCCCCCGCCGCCGCCGTGGTTTTCGTCGCGGCTGGAGGGAGTGTTCTGCTTCTTTGGTTTTTCCTTGCGAGTGACGTTCATGTAGAGGAAGGAGTCGCGGTTTTCTGTCAGATGCAGTCCTTCGTGACTCAGATAGGCGTCGGCTTCCGTTGCCGAGGTGACGTTGCTCATCGAGGCGATGAGGCTGCTGCGCACGAGGTAGAATACACCGCCTGCGAGCACGACGGCGATGCCTAGGGCGATGAAGCTGAAACCTGCCTTGGGGTCGAAGGGTTTGCCTTCCTTTTCATAGTAGGTGAGCATTTCATCAGCTGCAGCGGCGTAGGCTTTGAATCCCGCCGCATAGTCGTCCTTCTTGAACGACGGCAGGACCTTGCCCGAAAGGTAGTCCGTACCGATGTCGTCGGTGATGCGGCTCTTCATCTTCTTGTCTGTCGCGAGATACCAGTCGCGCTCTTTCGGCGCGAGAAGGAGGACGATGGTGCCGTTTGCGCCGCCGTCCGCGATGCGGTCAACAACGCCGT
>ERZ773076.1353-NODE-1353-length-10519-cov-3.023891_pt1 | contig 10519 bp, 9 predicted proteins | sample MGYA00580613_ERZ773076 | MGnify/ENA primary metagenome ERZ773076 (study PRJEB29015, sample SAMEA2738005) | human oral metagenome | biome: human oral; feature: human-associated habitat; material: dental | place: China | collected 2057 ...
GAGCATGGACATCAACGCTTGCCAAGAGCTTCATATACTCTTCGCGTCCCTTCATTCGCCAAATGCGGGCAAAGTTGGTAAAGAATTCCTCTGCAGAGAAATCAGCTTCTTTCTTGGCTGCTTCTAGGGCTGCTGCAATGCCGCCCAGATCTGCCACATTTTCTGAAACAGTCAGCTTGCCATTGACCTTAGCACCATAAGAATCCTGCCCTTCGAACTGGTCAATAACCTTTTGAGTCCGCTCGGTAAAGGCTTGATAGTCGTGCTCCGTCCACCAATTATTAAGACTGCCATTTTCATCAAAGGAAGCACCGTTAGTATCGAAAGCATGAGAAATCTCATGAGCAATGACCGCTCCGATACCACCATAATTAGCAGAAGAGGACTGGTGCAGGTCATAGAAAGGCGCCTGCAGGATAGCCGCTGGAAAGACAATCAGGTTTTTCTGTGGATTGTAGTAGGCATTGACCATATGGGCTGGCATTCCCCATTCCTTGTAATCCACTGGTTGATTCCACTTGCTCCAGCTATAAGCAATATCAATCTGGCTCAGCTTCTGAGCATTTTCAAAGAGGCTCAGCTTTTCATCCACGACCTTACGGGAATAGCGTTCAGGCAGCTCATCAGGATAGCCAATATAAGGCTTGATGACATTGAGTTTGACAATAGCCTTGTCTCGAGTTTCTGGTGTCAGCCAGTCATTCTGAGCCAGGCGATTTTTGTAAACTTCAATCATGGTCGCCACTTTCTGCTCTACATCAGCCTTGGCTGCTGGTGAGAACTTCTGACCGGCATACCAGAGACCGACAGATTGATTAAAGGGACCTTGGGCCAGGTAAAAGGCTGCTTTTTTCTTATCCTGAGCCTGAGGAGTCCCTGATAGAGCACGATGATAAGCTCCTGCCAAGACACGGATGTCATCCGTTAGATAAGGTGTTGTATTACGGACTGCAGAGAGAATCAACAGAGCATGGAGTTTATCCCAGTTAGCGGCTGTATAAATATCCTTAGCTGCCTGCCAAAAACGCTCTTCTGGCACAATGACTTGGTCGGGTTCTTGACCGATTAACTTGGTGAAAATATCCGCCAGAGGCAATTCTGGTACCAAGGCTTTGAAATCGTCCCACTTATAAGGATGGTAGAGCTTAGCATACTCAGAGCTTTCTTCACTAGACAGAACATACTGAGCAAAAACAGCATCCAACTCCAAGACCTTATCCAGAAGATCCTTGATTTCCTCTTCCGAAAAGTCAAATGTTGCTAGCAAATCTTCCTGAGCCTTGCGCCATTTTGCAAGCAGGTCCGCCTTCTGCGGATGGTCCTCTGCATAGTAGGTCGTGTCTGGCAAAATTGTTCCCGGTCCGTCTGCCCAGAGGACATTGATACGGGCGTCCATAAAGTCAGGCGCCACACCAAAGGGGAAATAAGTCGGCTTACCAGCCAGTTCAAAATCTGCAATCTTAGAAGCATAGTCTTCAAAAGATGTTAGGTTGCGAATTTCATCAATGTAAGCACGCGCTGGCTCAATCCCAGCCGCTTCTCGCTTGTCATAATCCGATGCTAGTCGGTGATAGGCAATAAAGTTCTGCAGAATAGCATCTTCCGGCACTTCATCTCCAGCCAGCCATTTGTCAGTCGTAGAGAGCATGAGGCTCTCAATCTCATCTGCCAGATCCATAAAGCCACCCGTCACTGGCTTATCATCAGGAATCACTGCCGTCTTGGCCCATTCGCCATTAATCGCTTCATAAAAGTCATCTTGTAATCGTGTCATTTTGTTCTCTCTTTCACTATTTTCTCTTATCCTAACAAAAATCATTTTCTTTTTCAAATTTTTACGAAATTAAACGTATAAATAAAAATTAACTTGACTTAATTTTATGTTTAAGGTATATTAATATCATAGAGGTGATTTACATGATCAAGATACAAAACCTAAGTGTCAGCTATCAGGGCCAACTGGCACTCGATGAAACTTCTTTAAACATAGAAGGCCCTACTATTACCGGAATTATTGGTCCCAATGGTGCAGGAAAATCTACCCTTTTAAAGGGAATACTAGGCATTGTGGATCACAAAGGCCAGGCTTTCTTAGACGATCGACCTCTTCAGGAGGAACTCAATAAAATTGCATACGTCGAACAAAAAATCAATATCGATTATAACTTCCCGATTAAGGTAAAAGAATGCGTATCTCTAGGGCTTTATCCCAAGATTAAACTTTTCCAGCGACTCAATTCCTCCGACTGGGACAAGGTTGGTCAAGCCTTAAAAATTGTTGGATTGGAGGATTTTGCTGAACGTCAAATTAGCCAGCTGTCCGGCGGTCAATTCCAACGGGTCTTGATTGCCCGTTGCCTGGTTCAGGAGGCCGATTATATTTTTCTTGATGAACCGGTATTAGGATTAGATGCTAACCACCGTGAAATTTTCTATCAAGAATTAATTAAGTCATACCAAAAGCGGCCGCGAACGATCGTTTTGTCAACTCACTTAATTGATGAAATTCAACAATTGGTTGAGCATGTGATCTTGATTGATCATCATCGGGTTCTTGAGGATGCTGATGTTCAGGATTTGCTGGACCGGGCATACGATATTTCCGGCCCTGCAAAGTTAGTCGATCAGTATACGGAAGGGTTGAACGTCCTTTCAACAACCGACTTGGGGAATATTCGGACAGCTCATGTCTTTGATCAGTTACCCGAAGACCGGATTCTTCCTGATCAAGTTCAGATTGGACACTATGATTTACAGCACTTATTTATCTACTTAACGAATAGAGGTCAACAAGAAGATGCTTAGTCATGAACAACGATTAGTAATTACCAATGTTTTTCACCGCCTCGGTTGGGCGTTAGCTGTTGCTGCTGCTTGGGCTGTCGGAGTAGTATTCTTGGGATATTTTGTTGAATTGACCATCGTGTTGATTCATTTCTCGTTAGCTTGCAAGGAATTCCAGGAGTATTACCGCCAGTATTCACAATGATCTTACTCGGTTATTTCTTAATTACTGCTTATGATGATTTTAAGTGGACAATTCAAAACGGGATTTCACGAAAGACCCTTTGGTGGGGACGATTGATTGCTTTAGCCCTTGCTACCATTGGAATTTGGGTGGTTAATAACTTATTAAGCTTGTTTGACCACCCGCTAGCAAGTTGGCAGGCGATGGGGATGCAATTATTAGTTCTTCTTTCTAGTACGTTAATTTTTCAAATGATTGGTAATGGTTTTGGTTTGCTTAACCGGACCTGGAAGTGGATTGTCGGTATTGGCTTACCAATCCTATTTATTCTTTTCCTCGTTGCTCTTGTTAGGGTAATGATGAGTCTCAATATTAATTACCAACATAATGAATGGATCGGCCCTAATAGTGCTCTGTGGACAATTCTTAGTTCTTCCAGCACCTGGTGGATCATTTGGGGAATCACCATGGTTATCGTCATTTTCCTTTCCAAGTTCTTCAACGATAAAATGCAATTGAGAAGGGATTAAGGAAAGAGAGTGCCTTCGCTCGAGTTTCCGGAAAGCTAGGCAGAGATTGCGGTCACAGCGAGCACCTTTTCACCTTCCATTACCCAAAATAATTTAAAACACAAACAATCCCGTCACTAGTCATTTAACCGATTAGTAACGGGATTGTTTTTTAAAATTTACTGTTCTTATTTTCCAGCTGCCTTGTTAATTGCATCAATTACTGCATAGCGGAACTGATTCTTTTCCAAGGCCATTACACCCTTAATTGTTGTGCCGGCTGGTGAAGTAACTTGATCACGAAGTTCAGCGGGAAGTTTGTTAGTATCAAAAGCAAGTTTCCCGGTTCCCTTAACCATACTTGAAATTAAACGGTAAGCAGTTTGCCGACTCATTCCGTTTGCAACGGCACCATCACTCATGGCATCCATGAAGACATCCACAAATGCTGGTCCACACCCGCCAATGACGCCAACAATATCTAATTGATTTTCACTAACTGGGATCACATCACCTAATAATTTCAGGAAAGCGATAATCTTATTTGACTTTTTATCGGTAATCTCTTCAGGAAGAGCTAGCCCAATTGTTCCTGCATTAACGGCAACCGGGGTGTTGGGAATCATTGTTGCCACTGTAGCATCGGTAATCACTGATTGTAATTCTTTCAATGAAACACCAGCAGCTGCTGAGATAACAGTTGTTGAGACGGGAAGCTGGCTTAATTCTTGGACGATCTTTATTGTGATTGGTGCGGGGGTAGTAAGCACAACGAAGTCAGGATTAGCGTTAACAACATCTTGATTATTATTAACGACGGTAAAGCCGAGATCTTGTCCAAGTTTGGTAACCCGAGGATTATCTGGGTTTTCGCCAATGATATTAAACTGGTTCGTATTTACGAGTCCCTTAATAATTGCGGACCCCATACTACCGACACCAATGACAGCAATTGTTTGTTGATTAGTCTCCATCTTGATCCTCCAATTTGACATAGTTGCCGGTAATAAACATTCCATTACCGACTTTGTACCAGATAATTTCATCATTATCACTCATCTTACCAGTGATCGTGATTTTTTGACCATCCTTAATTTCGCCAACTTTATCACCATATGGTTTATTAAAAGCGTCAATTGATCTTCCTGGAAGATAGTCAATCACTGCTTTTGTCTTCTTCATTGGAATTACTGCCATATTGTCAGCAAGCTTAGATTGAAAGTCTTCATCTTCGGTCTTGAATGGGTTATCCACAATTGTCATTTTGTCGTATTTTACCCATTGATCACTGCCAATTTCGTACCAAAATTCGCCTGATTTAGTTGCAACGCAGTGAAAGGCCTTCAGAACAATATCGTCCGGGAAAGGAGTACCAACTTGCATCCCGTTCGGCATATCGTAAACTGCAGTAACCGCATCGAGGTGGAGATACATTTCGATCGATTCCACTTCACCCCAGTTTTTATTCCTGTAATAAACGTGAATGCTATGTGGCTGATCATCAAATTTTCCGGTTAATTCACCCTCGCTTTTGACAAATTGGTAACCGTCGAATTGCTTCTTTTTAACGGAATATTCTTCTCCCATAATCCCCGTAAGAGTTGGGGGACAACCAGGTTTTCTCCAGTATCAATATTTGTGTAGTAGACCCAGATTGGGTTTCCTGTTTTGAACTTATCTTCCATCCTTTTCACCCCGTCAACTATATTTACTATTCATTATAGCATTGATAAGGTGAAACCTCTGTGATGAACAGGTTAACAAAGTGTAAAAAAATAGAAGCTGAAAAAACAAAAAAGTTTTCCAGCCTCCAATAGATTATTCTTAATTTAACTTTTAATCAGTAACTTTATCTGCCTTTGGTGCGGCAACAACAGTAATATTACCATCCTTATCTAGTTGGGCAGCAAGTTCGTGAGCATCATTGTGATCAAGAACATAGTCAGCAATTCGATCTTCGATTTGTTCTTGAATTACCCGACGAAGAGGACGAGCACCCATCTTTGGATTATACCCCAAGTCAACTAACTTCTCATCAACATCTTCAGGAACAGTAATTGATAAGTTACGGTCAGCCAGCATCTTGTTAGCATCGCTAATCATCAGGTTAACAATCTTCATCAAATTATCCTTGCTGAGGGCATTGAATTGAACAATGTCATCAAACCGGTTCAAAAATTCTGGCTTAAAGTAGTTGGTCAATTTATCAATGATTGAGTGAGTACTTCCAGTTGACTCAGCACCAAAACCAACGCTAGCTTGAGCATCGCCAGTCCCGGCATTAGAAGTCATGATAATGATCGTGTCCTTGAAACTAACGGTCCGGCCTTGTGAATCGGTTAATCGACCATCATCGAGGATTTGTAAGAACATGTGCATAACGTCAGGGTGAGCCTTTTCCACTTCGTCAAGCAAGATTAAGCTGTAAGGGTGACGACGAACTTGTTCAGTTAATTGACCAGCTTCTTCATAGCCAACATAACCTGGAGCCGCACCGATAAGTTTTGAAGTAGATGTCTTATCCATGTATTCTGACATATCAAAACGAATCATTGAATCCTTAGAACCAAATAGTTGAAGAGCAAGTTGCTTAGCTGTTTCGGTCTTCCCAACACCAGTAGGACCAACGAAGAGGAAACTACCAATTGGCCGACCAGACTTGTTTAAGCCAATCCGGTTCCGACGAATTGCCCGCGCAATCTTATCAACTGCTTCAGTTTGACCAATGACATGTTCATCAAGCTTCTTATCAAGATCCCGAAGTTGGTTTTCTTCTTGTTTTTGCAGATCGCCGACAGGAATATTAGTCTTTTCTTCGACAATATCTTGCATATCCTTAACGGTTACCGTTGCGGATTCCTCAGAATGATTTTCTTCCGCTTCCTTCTTTGCCTTTTCAAGCTTGCTTACTTGATCCCGATAAAAGGCAGCTTTTTCATAGTCTTGGTTATCTGCTGCTTGTTGCTTATGTGCTTCAGCAGTGTGAATTTCGTTTTCAATTGCGTTTGGATCAACATTCTTTAACGTTAAATTCTTCCGTGAACCCGCTTCATCCATCAGGTCAATTGCCTTATCTGGCAGGAACCGTTCTTGAATGTAGCGATCTGAAAGTTTAGCGGCAGCCACGATTGCATCATCCGTGTACTTAACGTGGTGGTAATCTTGGTAACGGCCTTTAATCCCGTTAAGGATCCGGATTGTTTCGTCAACTGAAGGTTCATTAACTTCAACTGGTTGGAAACGCCGTGCGAGGGCGGCATCCTTTTCAATCTTTCGGTATTCATTAAGGGTAGTTGCACCAAGAAGCTGGAAGTCGCCACGGGCAAGGGCAGGCTTCAGAACGTTTCCGGCATCCATGCCGCCTTCAGCATTTCCGGCACCCATGATTTCGTGGATTTCATCAATGAAGAGGATGATGTTCTTGTTCTTCCGCACTTCGGCCATTAATTGTTGCATTCGCTTTTCAAACTGTCCCCGAATCCCAGTTCCTTGAACAAGGGAAACAACATCAAGCCGAATGATTTCTTTATTAGCAAGCTTTTCTGGTACTTCACCGGAAACAATTGCAGTAGCTAAGCCCTCAACGACAGCAGTCTTACCAACACCCGCTTCACCAATTAAAACTGGGTTATTCTTAGTCCGGCGATTAAGAATTTCAATGACCCGCTTGATTTCGTTATCACGACCGATAACTGGATCAATCTTTCCTTGACGAGCAAGGTCGGTTAAGTTAATGCCGTACTGACCAAGGATTCCCTTGCCGCGACCACCGTTACCGCCTTGTCGTTGGTTTTGACCGCTAAAAGCAGCCCCATTACCAGCAGCTTGTTGACTTTGCATATTATTCATGGCATTCATGAAGTCTTCGAGGCTTCCAAAACCGAAATTATTCATTCCGTTACCTCCATTCATCATATTTGTTTGCATGTTTTGTAATTTTTGATAGCAATTTTGACATAAATCGAGTTGGACTCGTTGGCCATTAAGGTTCATTTGTAAATGGATCGTTGCAGGATTCTGATGACAATTTTGACAAAGCACCGCAAAAATACCCCCTTAGTAAAATAGATCCGACCATCGAAAAGGAAATTATTATCTTTGACCTTTCCTGACCATTGATATTAATTATACTTACTTTTTGTTTGACTGCAAGCCAAATGAATTGGTTTAAGAAAAAATTAGTCAAACTTTCTATTAAATTTTAGCACTCTTGATAGATGAATGCTAAAATAAGGGTGGTGAAAAAGTCAGAGATCCTTTAATGAGGTGGTTAAATGACAGAAAGAGATTATCAACAGGAACTTGATGACTTGCATTCGGGAAAGATTAGTCATTTTGATATTACTCCAGAGGAATTTCAGGCATTTCAGCCGGCTTTTCATGGTTATCAATACCGGACGCAAATTGAAGCGGAAGCCCATCGTGGGGGAACGCTTACATATCGATTAAAAAAGCGATAACCAATCGTTGAGAGAACTTGTAATTGAAGTTTACAATTGCTAAAATAAAAGCAATGAAATTATCAGGGCCTGGCCACTGACAATTTGCTAATATGCTCGAAGGAGAATGATTTAATTATGGAAAAACGTGATTTTACAATTACATCTGAAACAGGTATTCACGCTCGCCCAGCAACTATCCTGGTTCAAGCAGCTTCTAAATATAATTCTGATGTTACCCTTTCATACGAAGGTAAGAGTGTTAATTTGAAGTCCATCATGGGTGTTATGTCACTCGGTGTTGGTCAAAATGCTTCAGTTACCATTACTGCTAAGGGTGACGATGAAAAGGAAGCTTTGGATGCCGTTGCTGAAACAATGAAGAAGGAAGGCTTAACAGACTAATGTCCACACTTTTAAATGGCTTGGCGGCGAGCAGTGGGATTGCTATTGCTCCTGCCTACCTATTAGTGGGACCAGATTTATCTGTTAACCAACAATATTCAGCAAATGAGAATCATGAGGTCAAACGGCTTCATGATTCTTTTACTTTAACGCTGAATGAAGTTCAGACAATTCGCCAGCATGCCCATAAATCGTTGGGGAAGAGGGCAGCGGCGGTTGTCGATGATCAGCTGGCAATTTTAGATGACCGGTCCCTCCATACTGAAATTCTTAAAAAAGTTAATCGTGACCATTTTTCTGCAGAATGGGCAATTAAAAAAACTGCAGATGAGCAATTAAAAATTCTCGAAAAAATGAACGATAATGACTATCTTTCGTCGCGAGCAACGGCAATTAAGGACGTTACTAAAAGAGTGCTTAGTCATTTAATGGGGGTTGAACTTCCCGATCCAACCCTTTTGGATCATCGGGCAATTTTTGTAGCCCAGAATATTACACCAACTGATACCGCACAGTTTGACCGGCGATTTGTTGCCGGACTTGTTACTGATGACGGAGGGCGAACTTCTCATTTTACAATCATGAGTAAGACTCTATCGTTACCGGCAGTTGTTGGGACTGAAAAGGCTACCAAAATAATTAAAAATGGCGATTTACTGATCGTTGATGGAATTCATGGCAAAGTTATTGTCGATCCGTCAGAAGAGGAAGTAGATCATTATCAGCGATTAGCCGCCCAATTTGATCGCGAACAACAAGAGTGGGGGACATTAAAGGATGAACAAACCGTTAGTACCGATGGCCGCCACTTTAAGGTTGTTGCTAATGTCGGAACGCCAATTGATGTCCTTGATGCTCGGCAAAATGGGGCTGAAGGAATTGGCTTGGTTCGGAGTGAATTTTTGTATGCGAGTGGTGATCGACTTCCCAGTGAAAAAGAGCAAACACAAGCTTATAAACAATTTTTAACCGAAATGCCAGGGCAACGAGTAGTGGTCCGCACGCTTGATATTGGTGGTGACAAGAATCTGGGGATGCTAAAGCTGCCTCAAGAAAACAACCCGTTCCTTGGCTTTCGCGCAATCCGAATTGGCCTTGCTAAGCCTGAGATTCTTCGTCCACAATTACGGGCACTCCTTCGTGCATCGGTATATGGACGGTTAGCAATTATGTTTCCAATGATCGCAACTGTTGAAGAATTTTGGCAAGCACGAAAAATTTTGGATGAAGAACGGCAACGACTATTAAATGAAGGAGTTCAAGTAGCAGATAACATTGAAGTTGGGATGATGCTTGAGATTCCTTCAAGTGCCGTGATGGCAGATGCCTTTGCCCGTGAGGTGGATTTCTTTAGTATCGGCAGTAATGATCTAATCCAGTACCTATTTGCAGCTGACCGGGGGAATCCTCGCGTGGCCTACCTTTATCAAGAATTACATCCGGCCGTTCTTCGTTTAGTTAAGAAAGTTATTGACGCAGCTCATGCTGAAGGTAAGTGGGTAAGTATGTGCGGTGAAATGGCAAGCAATCCATTAGCAACTCCATTGTTAATGGCGATGGGATTAGATGAATTCTCAATGAATAGTAGCAGCATTTTGCATATTCGTTCACTAATTAATCAACTTAATACTCGTCAATTACAACCGCTAGTTCACAAGGCCCTTAATGCGACAACCGCTGCCGAAGTTGAACGATTGGTTCGTCAAGCGGTCCCTAAAATTATCGAATAAATCCTTAAGTGATCTTAATATTTAGCAAAAAAACTTGTTGTTGCCGATTGAACAGTCTACAATTGTCAGGATACCTTTTTGCGGATCATTAGATGCTTTTGTATAATGATCTTACGATTATTTTAAATTGATATTAAAGAAAAAGGAGCAATTAGCTTGAAGATAGGTCTTTTTACAGATACATATTTTCCGCAGGTCAGCGGGGTGGCGACGTCGATTAAGACCCTCCGTGACGAGTTAACTGCTCAGGGACACAACGTATACATCTTTACGACCACCGATCCCAAGGCAAAGGAGGATGATGTTGAAGCAGGAATTTACCGCTTCCCGAGCATCCCTTTTGTCTCCTTTACTGAGCGTCGGATTGCGGTGCGCGGAGCCTTCCGGGCAGTCCACCTGGCAAAGAAGTTTCAGCTAGACGTGGTTCATAACCAGACCGAGTTTGCGCTGGGGATGATGGGCAAGATA
>ERZ773076.1354-NODE-1354-length-10516-cov-2.945990_pt1 | contig 10516 bp, 8 predicted proteins | sample MGYA00580613_ERZ773076 | MGnify/ENA primary metagenome ERZ773076 (study PRJEB29015, sample SAMEA2738005) | human oral metagenome | biome: human oral; feature: human-associated habitat; material: dental | place: China | collected 2057 ...
GGCGAGGCATGGATAGACGGGGCGGTCGCCTCCAAATCCGACCGTGTCCCCTCCGGGGCAGTTCTGGAGATCCTCGTCCCAGACCCGCCGTCGCTGGAGCCGCGGCCTTCGGCAGAGGGGATCGTCAGGCTCTACGAGGATGAGGACCTCGTCGTCGTCGACAAGCCCGCGGGCATGGCGGCCCATCCCTCGCTCAACTTCGAGGGCCCGGACGTGCTTGGAACCCTCATGGCCGAAGGCGTGAAACTTACCACGCATGGCCCCCAGGAGCGGAAGGGCATCGTCCACAGGCTGGACGTCGGAACGACTGGCTGCATGGTGGTCGCCAAATCGGAGGCCGCCTACTCGGCGCTCAAGCGCGCCTTTCGAGACCGGACCGTCGAGAAGGTCTACCATGCGCTGGTGCAGGGCCATCCCGATCCGATGTCGGGAACGATCGAAGCCCCCATCGGCCGCGACACTCGGCGCCAGTGGAAGATGGGCGTGCGCGCCGACGGGCGCCCGAGCGTCACCCACTACGAGGCCCTCGAAGCGACGGCCGGCGCGAGCTTGCTGGAGGTCCGTCTGGAGACGGGCCGGACGCATCAGATTCGGGTCCATATGTCGGCGATGTCGCATCCGTGCGTCGGCGACGACATGTACGGGGCAGATCCGACGCTCTCGGCGAAGCTCGGCCTTGCGCGGCAATGGCTCCACGCCGTCCGCCTGGGATTCGAGCATCCGACGTCGGGGGAGTGGGTCGCTTTTGCCTCTCCGTATCCGGAGGATTTGCGAAGCTCGCTCGAGGCGATGCGCGAGGGCGTCTTCCGTTGAAAAACCCGGCTGCCGGGCATCGTGCCGCCGGAGCCTCCGGACGGCGGATTCCGCCTGGAGAACCCCTTTTGTCGCAAGCGCGTTCGGCCGCCGATTCTCTTCTCTCGGCGAAGGCGGCCGCGTCCTGAGGCGAGTGGCGGACGCTCCGCGTAGACTGGCCCCATGGCCAAAGACTTCGCGCATCTGCACGTCCACACCGAATATTCGATGCTCGACGGGGCGGCGAAGATCAAGAAGCTCGTGGCCCAGGCCAAGGCCCAGAACCAGAAGGCCGTGGCGATCACGGACCACGGGTATTGCTTCGGGGCCTACGAGTTTTACAAAGAGTGCAAGGCCCAGGGGGTCAAGCCGATCATCGGCGTCGAAGCGTATATGACGCCGGGAACCTCCCGTTTCGGTTCGGACCGGGTGCTCTGGGGCGAGGAGGGCCAGAGGGCCGACGACGTCTCCGCACGCGGCGCCTACACCCACATGACGCTTCTGGCCTATGACAACAGAGGGCTTCACAACCTTTTCCGCATGGACTCGCGCGCCTCGCTCGAAGGCCAGATGGGCAAATGGCCGCGGATGGACATGGACCTTCTGGAGACGTACCACGAGGGCCTCATCGCCACGGCCGGGTGCCCCTCCGGCGAAGTCCAGACCCGGCTGCGCCTCGGGCAGTTCGACGAAGCCTACGAGGCGGCCGGACGCATGCAGGACCTGTTCGGCAAAGAGAACTACTACGTCGAGGTCATGGACCACGACAACGCCATCGAAAAGCGCGTGCGCAATGAGCTTCTCGACCTCGCCCGAAAGATCGACGCCCCTCTGCTCGCGACGAACGACTCGCATTACGTCGAGGCAGGCGACGCGCCCATCCAGGACGCGATGCTGTGCATCAACTCCGGTTCGACGCTCCAGGACCCGGACCGCTTCACCTTCGACGGCACGGGTTACCACTTGCGCACCTCCGAGGAAATGCATGAACTTTTCGGCGACCTTCCCGGGGCGTGCGAGAACACCCTGCTCGTCGCCGAACGCTGCAACGTCTCCTTCACCACGGCCGACGAAGGCGCGAACTACATGCCGGTCTTTCCGGTCCCCGAAGGCGAGGATCTCACCTCGTGGTTCGTCAAGGAGGTCGATCGCGGCCTGCATGTGCGCTTCGGCGAGAAGATTCCGGCCGACGTGCGCGAGCGCGCCGACTACGAGGTGAGCGTCATCTTGCAGATGGGCTTTCCCGGGTACTTCCTCGTCGTCTCCGATTACATCTTGTGGGCCAAGCGCAACGGGATCAGAGTGGGGCCTGGGCGCGGCTCCGGCGCCGGGTCGATGGTGGCCTACGCCCTGCAGATCACGGAGCTCGACCCGATTCGCCACGGCCTGCTCTTCGAGAGGTTCCTCAATCCCGAACGGGTTTCGATGCCTGACATCGACGTCGACTTCGACGAGCGCAGGCGAGGGGAGGTCATTGAGTACGTCGAGAAGAAGTACGGGGCTGAGAAGGTCTCCCAGGTGGTGACTTTCGGAACTATCAAAACCAAGCAGGCGCTCAAGGATTCGGCGCGGGTGCTCGGCTATCCGTTCGAAATGGGGGAGCGGATGACGAAAGCCCTCCCTCCGACCGTCCAAGGAAAGGACATCGCGCTAGCCGACATCCACAACGAAAAGGCCGAGAGGTTCGTCGAGGCGGGAGACTTCCGCCAGCTCGTGGCGGGCGACCAGGACGCCTCCAAGGTCTTCGATTTGGCCCAGGGCCTGGCCGGCCTCACGCGCCAGTGGGGCGTGCACGCCTGTGCCGTGCTCATGTGCTCCGAGCCGCTCATGGACGTCATCCCGATCATGAAACGCCCGTCCGACGGCGCCACGATCACCCAGTTCGAATATCCTCTGTGCGAGGAACTGGGCGTGTTGAAGATGGACTTCCTCGGGCTGTCGAATCTGACGACGATCGAGGACGCTCTCGACAACATCGTCTACAACGGCAAGGAACGGGTGGCGATCGAGGAGATCGAGCTGGACGACCAACCCACCTTCGAGCTTCTCCAGCGGGCGGACACCCTCGGCGTCTTCCAGCTTGACGGCTCGGGCATGCGGGCGCTGCTCAAACAGATGCGGCCCACGGAGTTCGAGGACATCTCCGCCGTCTCTGCGCTGTACCGCCCCGGCCCCATGGGAATGAACTCGCACACGAACTACGCCCTGCGCAAAAACGGGCTCCAAGAGATCGCCCCGATCCACCCCGAACTCGAGGAGCCGCTGCGCGAGATTCTGGCGCCGACCTACGGCCTGATCGTCTACCAAGAGCAGGTCATGCAAATCGCGCGGGTGTGCGCAGGCTTCACAATGGGCCAAGCCGACACGCTGCGCAAGGCCATGGGCAAGAAGAAGCTCGACGTGCTGCAAAAGCAGTTCGAGGGATTTTCCGCCGGAATGCTCGCCAACGGGTATTCGAAAGAATGCGTCGACAGGCTGTGGGAGATCCTCGTTCCCTTCGCCCAGTACGCTTTCAACAAATCCCACTCGGCTTGCTACGGCGTCATCTCCTATTGGACGGCCTTCCTCAAGGCCAACTACCCGGTCGAGTTCATGGCCGCGCTTTTGACGTCGAAGAAGGACAACAAGGACAAGCTCGCCCTCTACCTCGGCGAATGCCGCAGGATGGGCATCACGGTGCTCGTTCCCGACGTCAACGATTCCGATTCCGACTTCTCCGCTGTCGGCGAGCAGGTCCGTTTCGGTCTGTCAGCGGTGCGCAACGTGGGTGCGAACGTCGTCGAGGGCATCCTCGGCGCCCGGCGTGAGAAGGGTGCCTTCACGTCGTTCCAGGATTTCCTCGACAAGGTTCCCCTTCAGGTGTGCAACAAGCGCGCCATCGAGTGCCTCGTCAAGGCGGGGGCGTTCGATTCCATGGGGTATTCGCGGAAGGCTCTTCTGGCGAAGGTTGAAGAGGCGGTCGACGCCGTCGTCTCGCTGAAGAAGAACGAAGCGGCCGGGCAATTCGACCTCTTTGGAGGGGCTGACGTCGATCTCGGCGCGGGCATCGACGTCGTCGTGCCCGACATCCCGGAATGGGACAAGAAGGTGAAGCTCGACCATGAGCGCGACATGCTGGGGCTTTACGTCTCGGACCATCCGTTGTCGGGAATGGAGCATGTTCTCGATCGCGCCGCCGACACGACGATCGTCAGGCTCATGAACGAAGAGAGCGTCCAGGAGGGCTTCGTCAGCCTCGCGGGGCTGATCACGTCCGTGCAGCCGAGGGTGTCGAAGAAGAACGGCAAGCTCTGGGCGACGATCATGTTGGAGGACCTGACGGGCAGCGCGGAGATCAACTTCTTCCCCGCCACGTATCAGACTGTTTCGACGATGCTCACCCCGGACACCGTGGCCGTCGTCAAGGTGCGGGTGCAGGATCGCGACGGAACGGTCCAGCTTTCGGCCCAGGAGATGACGCTGCCCTCGGGGGATCTTTTTCCTGATTCGCCGGTCGAGCTGCAGATGCCCGAGCGTATGTGCACGGCGGAGCAGATGGCGTCTTTGGCCCGCGTCCTCTCGAGCTATCCGGGAAGCGCGCCGGTTCGCATGCATATCCACAGGCCGCATGCTACGAGCGTGGTCCAAGTGGACAGGAAGTTTTACGTCCAGCCCGGCGCGGGCCTTTTCTCCGACCTCCGCGTGCTGCTGGGCCGCAATTGCCTGAGGTAACGGTGCTGCCTTAGCCTGCGGCCTTCTAACCTTGCGTCGGTTTTGGCCTTGGGCCCTGTTTTGCGCTCGTGTCGGCCGCGCTGCGCTAGTCTCTCGTCCGTTTGAGTGCTTTTCCGATTTATTGGCCCTATGACCCATGCCGCTTTATCCGTGTATTCGTCGCTTGTCAGCACGCAGTGGCTGAAAGGAAGCGGCTCGAACGGCGGAAGCGTTGCCGGATGGACCCTGTACGGCGCCCATCCGGTCTAGTCAGTTCTCCTTGTTTTCTTCGTCAGCGAGCCCTTTGGACGTTGTCTCTATTTCTTTGGATGTTGTCTCTTCCGCTTTCGAGGCTGTCTGCTTCTGTTTTGGTTTGGGCAGGGTGATGAAGGCCGTGGCGGCGACGACGGTCAGAAGGATCATGTAGAGCCTGCGGTCCTCGCGTGCAAGATTGCACGCGGCGGTGACATTAAGACGAGCTTCCGCTCTGTCTTTCTCGTTGTCAATAGTGTATTTAGCGGCAAATTCATCCATCATGTCGCCATCCTCGATGTCGAAGAAGCCGTACATTCCGTAAGGCGTTCCGAGATAGTTCCATGCAACTGGCTGACACTTAAAGTCGCTAAAACCAGGGTTAATCGATGGTCTGCTGAGGAAAAGCCACCCGAGGACGAACATGGTGAAAGCGACGATGAGGACGCGGAGTGTAATGAACATTTTCTTTGTCATGGTTTCTCCAATTTTATGAGTTTTAAAGGTTTTTGAGGATCGACTTGTCAGTCACGCTTTTGCCAGGGGTCAGGACCTTTCGGGTTATTGATGATGTTTTCCATGGCGTCTAGATCTGATTGTGATTTCATATCTTCGTTTTTTATGTACTCCACTGCGAGCTCGAAGTTCTTAAACGAATTTTCTGTTTCTTCGGATAGTCTTCTGATTAGATCATGAAGAAGCCATTTAAAATGGTGGAAAGCAACTGAAGGACCTCCTTTACCTATTCCGACTCGTTTATCACGATCAATACAGTAAGCCATGTCAATTTTTTCCATTTTCTTCCATGCTTTGTCAAGATCTTCTATAATTTTACTCTTCGATAGCCCCAATATGTTATCAATGCGACTCTGATCAAGGCGTAGCTTATCTTTTGTTTGAACTTCAGAAGATTTTGTAGCTTTTAATGCCAAATCATATGAATCTTTCTGAGAATGCATGTTACTCATATTTGCCACAAGATTATTCTTGATTGAGTTTTCAGATTTTCTTATAGTGTTGTTTATTATATTAAAAGAAGTTGTGAGAGCATTGATTCCCTCCTCATAAGTATTTGCTTTACTCGAAGTCTTACCTTCATCCTTAAGTCCGTCTAGAATCTCAAGGCTGAGACCCGTGGAATCTAAAGCTAGTTTAGTAGCCGGGTTGCCCACGAATAGTTTGAACCCCTCCATTGCGTACTTGGCAATCTTTAAGACAGTATCAAGTTCTCCTGACTGACTGTTGGCAACCTTGTTGAAAAGAGTGATACTTTGAGTAACTGTGCTCACAACAGACTCGCGCGCTTTTGCAAAGATTCCCTGCTCTGATCCCAGTGTGGATCCCCAAAATACCGTAGCGGTTGAAAGATTGTTTACTATTTTACCTAGATTTTCTATTATTATAGTTTTGAAAGCTTCTACAGTAGTGCCCCCCATTTCCACAAGTTCTTCATGGATAGACTGTACCTTGGTTTGTATGTTGCCGCTTGGAACTATTTTTCCGCCTGTTATACTTGATCTATCTGCGAGTGTAGAAACAATCTGTCTACACTCGTTCATTTCATACTCAATTCGTTTAGGCTTGGGCAGACCTATCCAGGGTTCGAGAATCTTCTTGATCTCTTCTCGAACTGATTCAAATTCTGAAGTGAAGTCGCCGTCGTCACATTGCGTCTGTCCAAAGTTTGTCGTTGTCGTTGATGCTTTTCCTCCTCCTTCACCGTCTGAGTTTGGGCGTGTGATTCGTGTCGTTGATCCTCCGCCTGCGCCTGAATTAACAGTTATCAGGTAGTGGTCTTCGGCGAGTGTGAAAAACGCCGGAGGTGGTGCTAACTTGTCGCGCACATAGGCGTCTATTGCTGCTCTTTTGAGGCTGCCGATCAACTCTGGAAGGTCGTCGTAGGTCGCGTCGGGAAAGTTGAATATATATGGTTCGCTGAACACCTTTTCGAGGGTCTCGCCATTGTTCTTGTCGTCAGAGGTCATTGTTTCTCCTTAAGGCTATTGCGTGAATGCGCGGGTGTGAATGAGTTTCTTTCGGGTGTAAATTTTAGATAAGGCTTTGTTTGGCCGGCGCATCGTCAAACGAAGCGAGACGATTCAATTACGGGGACCGCAAACGCGTTGTCGATCATTGTGATCGAGTGGTGTCACGGCACTGAGCGAAGGCGTGGCATGCGGAAATTGCAGCGCCGGGCCGATTGGCTTCAGCAAGTAAAATCCGCGAGTTTTCAGTTGTGTGAATCGACGTTGTGGGTTGTGCTGATGTGAGCTTGCGACTCCCGTTCGTGGGATTCGTTCGCCCGACGGTCACTAGCCTATGGTGCGGAAAGAATCGACGCAAGCCCTTTCTTTAGTTGTGAGTTGTTTCACTTTAGATTAGGAGCGGTAGCCGTCTGGCGGCTGTCCGTTCCGGGGTCCGTGCCTTGGCGCGCATTCGCCCTTAGGCGGGCGACATCCCCTCAGCCAAACATCGAGGAATCGTGCCCGATTGGCGTAGGGGCCGGGTTGAGGTCGGCCCTTTCAGCGGGATTGAGGGGGTCTGCGGTCAGATGCCGTCGCTGATTGGCTTGCTGCGTGGGAAGCACTTTAGCGACGCCAAAAGAGCTTCCGCCTCCTGTCGGTCGCTCGGCCTCAGTTTGCATGCGCTTTAGACTGTTTGCGTGCTACTTGGTTTTTTGGCGTGCGGGCTGGTTCGCACCGTCCAAGTCGCTGTCCAAGTGGAAGTGTTCCGCAAGCTGCGCCTGGCATGTCTGCGTGGAGGCCAGTTCCAACGCAGAGCCTCCGTGAGGGAGTAAGTAACGCCTGGCCTGTTTGCACGGAGGCTAGTCAATCGCCTCGTTCCGCTCAGCCTTCAGCCGCGACGACGCGGACCTCAATCCGCTTTCCATTCGGCAGGTCCATCGCCACGACGTCGCCGTCGCTCAGCCTGTGGCCCCGCCGGGTTTCGACGACGCCGTTGACGACGATCTCTCCAGCTCTCACCAGCTCGGCGGCCTCAGCGCCGCTTCCTGCCAGAGAGGCGTACTTGACAAACTGCCCGAGTCTGATCGGCAGATTGACTTCGACGTCTTCCATCGTTCCTCCTGTGTGACGGTGTCGGGCACTCGAAGAGCAGGTTCTCCTCGGCGCCGCGCGGGCGGCTTGGCAGGCTGAAAGCCTCCGGGCTCAAAGGTTAGGTCCCCGCGTCGGCCGGGGCGTTCCCGAACCCGAACGGCAGGATCTCGAACCCGGTTGGCGGGTTCATGGACCTGGGCTGCAGGTTTCCGGACAACGCGCCCACAAACCCCGTCGGCGGGCTCTTTCGGACCAGGGCGACTGGCCTTTAAACCTGGGCGGTTGGCTCCACCGGATCGTCCTCGGGTTCGCAGCCGCGACGTTTTTTCCTTCTGCGGGAAAGGATACAGCCCACGGCCGCGGCAAGCGCCAAAGCGCAGAAGACGGCGATTCCCGCGGGGGAGCCCGCCGCTGCGGCCACGGCGGCGTTCCACACGGCAAAGCCGACGGTCGAATAGATGAGCGCCCAGGCCAGCCACCCGGGGAATGCGGCCAGGTTGTACTTGGGCCACGAAAGCCCGACGACCCCCGCCGCGACGTTGACGACCGTCTGAATCCCAATCGTCAGGTAGGCCAGGGAAATGACGATCCACCCGCGTTTCTTGATGTTGTCCATTGCCCGCTGCGTTCGCTTTGCGTTGGCCCACTGCCACGCTCGGCGTCGAAAGCCGCCCGACGGCTCTCTGCCGGAGATCGTCACCCGTCTGCCGTAGCGTCCGATTCCGTAGACGAGGTTCGATCGCGACGCAACGAGCAGCGTCAGCGTGAGGAAGACGAGAGGGAACGGCCCCGTCGACGTGAATTCGCCGATGCTCTTGAACATGTCCAGATTGTAACCCAAACGTCTTTGCGACACTATCGTGAGGGTGCTGGACTAAACGTTGCAGTTGCAGAAGAATCTATGCGACGCCTTCAAGCTTCGCCTCCTGTTTCCCAGCGGAATCATTGCGGTAGGGCGTGCTCATTGCCTTGAACGGCCGTCTCGCTTCGCGGTTGGCGTTTACGGTTTTGTCGCAGGCGCCCGACGCTTGCGCAGACGTCCGCCGCTTGGTCCACAGGAGCCTGCCGCCCCGCTCAGCTGCGTTTCGTCCCGCTTGGGTCAGCGGCGCTTCTCCCCGCCCGCGCACGTCGAGCACGTTCCCATGAGCTCGAGGGTGTGCTCGACGTCCACGAAGTCCGCCTCGGCGGCGATCTGCCGCGCCCACGCCTCGATTTGGGGGCCGGCCACTTCGACCGTTCTCCCGCATATTCTGCAAACCAGATGGTGGTGATGCTCGGTGGAGTCGCAGGAGCGGTAGAGGAGCTCTGAGTCGGTGCGCAGAACGTCGACTTCCCCCTCGTCCAAGAGGACCTGAAGGGTGCGGTAGACGGTCGCCAATCCGATCCTGGAGCCCGACTTCGCGAGGTCGTCGTGCAACTGCTGTGCGGAAACGAAAGAGGAAAGCTCCTCCAGGCGTTGTGCTATCGCCTGGCGTTGGGCTGTGTTTCGTGTTCGTCCCATGTGACTGCTTTCTTCGGCCTGCGGCGGATGCAGAGCGCGAGAACGGCGCGGCCTGTCGCGACAATTGTATATGTTCCGATAAGCAGGGTCACGATCGTCGCTCCGGGCGCGAGCCTGACGAAATAGGTGGTTGCGAGCCCGACGACGCAGGCGAGCACCCCCAAGGCCATGGCGATCCCCATCGTTTTGTTGAACGACGAGGAAAGCAGCTGCGCGATGGCGACCGGAACGATCATGATCGCCGAGACCAGGAGCACGCCGACCACACGCATGGCCACCGAAACCGTCAGAGCTGCGACCACGGCGACGAGGATGTTGAGCGTTCTCACGCGCAGGCCGCAGGCCTTCGCAAAGTCTTCGTCGTGCGAAAGGGAGAAAAGAGGGCCGCGCAGGCCCAGCCCGAAAAGCAGGACGAAGGCCGAGAGAACCGCGGTGTAGAGGACCTCGTCGGGGGAGACGGTCGCGATCGAGCCGAAAAGGTAGCTCGTCAGCTTCTCCGTGTTCCCGCCGGCCAGCGAGATGATGATGACGCCCAGGGCGATTCCCCCGTAAAAGAGCATCGCGAGGGCGACGTCGCCGCCCGTGCGCCCCTGGGCGCGCACAACCTCGATGAGAACTGCGCCGATGACCGACGCCGCGATAGCCCCCGGTATCGCCAAGGAGTCTTTCGGGTCGAGGCCGAAGACGCTCGCCGCCAGCCAGCCGACGGCCACCCCCGTCAAGGCGACGTGCCCGATCCCGTCGCCCATGAGGGCCATCCCGCGCTGAACGAGGTAGGTGCCGACCACCGGCGCGGAGACCCCCACCAGTATGGCGACGACGAAGGCCCGCTGCATGAACGGCGCCTCGAGCATCTCTCGGATCGTTTCAAGCGTCACGATGGATCCATCCTCAGAGTCGGTGCGTGGTGTGCCTGCCAATCGGCGGAGTCGTGCGGGTGGACGTGGTCGTGCCCAGGATGGTCGTGGCCCGGAGGCGGCGGGGGAGGCGCGCCGTCGTGAACGACGCGCCCGCCCTCCAACACGACGGCCCGCTCGACTATCGGCTCCAATTCGCCCATCTCGTGGAGCACGGTGACCAGCGTCGTGCCGCGCTCGCGAAGCTCGGAGAGGATCGAGGCGAGTGCCCGCCTAGAATCACGGTCGATTCCCGCCAGGGGCTCGTCCAGAAAGAGCAGATCGGGCTCGCGCACGAGCGCCCTGGCGATGAGCACCCTTTGCGCCTG
>ERZ773076.1369-NODE-1369-length-10463-cov-3.539585_pt1 | contig 10463 bp, 11 predicted proteins | sample MGYA00580613_ERZ773076 | MGnify/ENA primary metagenome ERZ773076 (study PRJEB29015, sample SAMEA2738005) | human oral metagenome | biome: human oral; feature: human-associated habitat; material: dental | place: China | collected 2057 ...
ATCACGGATATCTTCAATAATGCAACTCTTGTTGAAGTTCCTTTTTTCCAGAGATCCTATGTTTGGAAGGAAGATCTTTGGTCACGCCTACTTGAGGATATGGAATATGTTGTTAAAACAAGAAAACCGCACTTTCTTGGATCCATTATTCTCAAGATGGGAAGAGCTCCTCGGCCGGGAGAACAGTTTTCATCTTGTAGAACAATTGTTGATGGCCAGCAGCGACTCACTACATTTTTGATATTCTTGAAAGTACTCTGCATGAAGCAAGGCCAAACAGTGATGTTTGATTATCAGTTCCGAATCATGGGACAGATGGTGGCACTTCGTCACGGTAGGAATGATGTGGATGCATTTGAGAAGATAATGGCAACAGAGGCGCCACAGGAACTTCCAAATCCGGATCCGGGCTCCAGGGTCATAGAAGTCTTTAACTATTTCGTTAAAAATATGGATGAAGCTAAGTTGGACATCATGGCAATCATGATGAACACGCAGTTCGTTCGGATTGATTTGGATGTTGATGAAGATGAGCAGCAAATATTTGATACAATTAATTCTCTGGGGGTAAATCTTACAACATCGGAGTTATTGAAGAATTATTTCTTTAGCAGAGAGACTGTCAGCGAATACGTAAGTAAGTGGGAATCCGTTTTTGAAAAGGATGACGAGGCCAAGGTATACTGGAACTCCGAGATTGAGACCGGTCGTATTAAGAGAGCACTGATTGACATCTTTTTTGATGCGTACTTTCAGCTTTTTGTTCAGGACAAGAAATACAATATTACGAACGAAGATAAGATTTCGTATGCAAGAGTTGATAAATTGGCACTGTCTTATCAGCATTTTATAAACACTTATTGCGGTGGAAATAAGAATATCATATTGGGACAAATGAAAGATTACGCATTCTGTTTTATGCAGACATTCCGCCCTGATTTATGTGGTATGAATACTCCGGCAGGATGTGGTATTGAGCGGCTAAATGTGGTCGTGTTCGGTCTGAAGACATCAACGCTGATTCCATATGTTCTTTATATTGCAAAAAACGTATTTGATGAAGAAGAGCGGAATAGGATGTATGGTGTTTTAGAAAGTTATATCATGCGTCGAATGGTCGTACATGCATCAACAAAGAACTACAATAATTTGTTTACGTCACTGATTTTGAATTCTGTGCTCGATGCGGACTCTCTGCGAACCAGACTTAAGAGCGGAAACGATGTGACAACTTATATTCCTGATGATGACGAACTTCGGAGTGGATTTGAGAAATCCAAACTGGTGAACCTGCAGTCCAGAGGTGTTATTTACTTGATTGAAAGTAGGATACGCCCAGAGAATAGCTCCACTGCCCTGCTCGGATTTAACAATTACAGTCTGGAACATATGATGCCCAAAAAGTGGCGAAATAACTGGAGCCCTTGTGAAAGTGAAGAAGATGAAAAAAAGAGAGATACTCTACTGATGACTCTTGGGAACCTAGCAATCATCCCGCAGGCATTGAACGCATCAATCCGTGACGAAAATTGGAAAATAAAGAAGGCCGGGAAGGGGAATAAGCTCGGACTCGACATTTGTGCTGCAGGTCTTATTACCGTTCATAATGCATTGCAGAAAGAAGAATGGACAGAAATAGACATTAAGGAGCGATCGGCTTGGCTGTGTGACCATGCGAGAACGATATGGGCACTTTAAGTTTTAATATAAAGCTCAGACGTGATGATGAGATAAGGAAGCTAACATGTTAATTGTCGGTAAAGAAAGATATACAGACATGACTCCAACAGAATTTGAACTTTTTTCACTTAAGTTTTTGAAAGAACAGACAGACGGGCTCGAAGATGGAAAATTCGAGCATAATGTCATGATGAAAACATATGATGGGACATATCAGATAGATGGAAAGATAGAATTCTCTTATAAAGGATTAAAATTTATTTGCCTTGTCGAATGCAAAAGGTATAGAGGACCTATTAAAAGAGAGAATGTTGCGGCTCTATATGCAAAAGTTCAGAGTATTGGAGCGCAGAAAGGTATTTTTATTACTACATCATACTTCCAAAGGGGAGCACTTCTATATGCCAAGGAACACGGAATTGCTCTGATTACAATCACTGACGAGGGAATTACATATTATCTTCGAAGTGATACTATGCAATCCATTCATAAGCCGCTTAATGACACCATGTTTGTCCCTGTGTTAAGTGAAGCTATTACTGAGGAATCATACTTCCTTCATTATATTTATGAAAAATCAAATGAGACAGTGAGAGATTTTATGCGGGGCTTATAGGAGCTAATATATTGGCTGAGTTTCGGGTCAATTCATTTCGAGTATTATATAGTGCTGTATAGGAAAAACTTTTCTTTCCTGACAGGAGTATCATTATGGTCACACCTATTTTTTCTAAAATACAAGTTGATATGGGCTTGTCGTACGCCCGAGTCAGCGCACGGATTTTATTGAATGTGCCGCAAAGAGAATTATCCCATCAGGCCTTTGATGAAAAGCAGGAACCCAAGAACAGCATCGGACTTGTTCTGGATGAGACGGAAATGCAGTCCTTACTTCCGTTTCTCAGAACCGAATTGTTTGAGCCGTATCGTAATCGTGAAGATTCGCATGACGGAGCGCTTGGCTATCTGGATGAGTCGTGGAGGATGTTTACCGGTATATCGGACTCTCATGTACCGATGATTCGCTTACCCATGAATGTTATTCATGACCTTGCACATCGTTGGCCCACGGAACTGCTGTATGAGCAAATTGTCCGGGTGATAAGAGCGAGAAATGACAGACGATTTCGGAAAATAGTGTTGTAGTCTGTCTTTCGGATACATCGGTGAAAAGACAGGCGAGCGGATTATTGTAACTAGTCCGACATCCAAAACGGAAAATCGACAGGAGTACCATGAGCGCTTTCCGGCGCACAATTTTATCAGCATCGACAGTGTCTGCATGTACAATGTGAGTCCGGAAATATGCTGATTATTAACGGGAACCTCGTTGTTGAAATTGCAAGGTCGCCGAAGCCGGAGATTGATTTGTGAAGGGGGAAGTTTAGATCCAAAAACAGAACGAGAGCTATGCCGGGCAGTATTCGCTGCAATGGCATAGCTCTCGGTTTTTAGTACTCCATACTGATACCCTTTTTTCTGCCGTGTCTCATCACAAAGTGAAATGCCGATAGACCGGCGAAAAGATAGGCGAGCGAATTAAGTACGAGTAGCCCGACATCAAAAATGGGAACCATGTTCCCTTCGAGGATGCTGCGTGAAATATGAATGCCCTGTGAAAGCGGCAGAACATAGTAGGCAAAGCCTTGAATGTTGCTTCCATCTACCACTCCCGAAAAGAACAAGAGTAAATAGCTTGCAATGGATATGAACGAAGCGGTTTTGGTAAAGATCAGTGTTAAGGCCGAAAGAAAATAGGATATTCCGACGAGCCCCAGCATAGTAATCGCAAATATGGGGAGAACCATCCATGAGAAAGCCATGGGAATAGAAAACAATACATGAATTGCCGACATGACCAAAATGATTTCGGCGGACTGAAACAGCAACCAGCAGACTGCTCTGCAAAATAAAATGCCGGAGAGAGCGGTGGGCTTTATCAGCAACTGTTCAAACGTTCCGCTCTGCTTTTCCGAAGAAATCGCCATGGAAGATTCGCCGATGATGCCGTTGGCGTAAAACCAATACACGAAGCCTATGTAATACGCAGAGTTTGGGCGTTCGGCAGAGCTTGAGAACAGTTTGAAGAAGCCGACGAACATGATAAACAGCACGAATAAGTTGACGATGTGATCCGGATAATAGCATTTCGCTTCCAAATAGTACTTTCGCAACTCAGCGGTAAAGCAACGCCTTATCTTAGCCATGATGATTCCTCCAAAAAGAAATGAGAACCTCCTCCAAGGTCGGCGTTTCCGGTGTGACAGCTATGATTCTTATCTGCTTCTCTGCACACATTTGTACAAGAGAGTACGCAAAAGCTTCCTCGGACTCGGAAAGGCTCAAATGAATTTGATTTTTTTCTTCATGGATACGGATTGCTTCCGAGGGCATAAGAGATGCGAGCGCCTCAACGGTTTCTTTCGTATAGAGTAAGGTGTATTCCGTACGTTGTTGTCCCTTGTGCGCGTTTACGAGAGCATCGATGCTACCCTGATAGGTGGCAACGCCGTTTTCTAAGATGATGAGTTTATTTGTAAGGCGCTCCAATACATCTATCTGGTGTGTCGTCAGAAAAACAGTCGTGCCCTGTTCTGACATCTTTTGGATTTCAGAAATAACACTCAACTTCGTTGTTAAATCCAAGCCTAAGGTGGGCTCATCCAGGAACAAAATTTTAGGGGAATGAATGAGTGCTGTCATCAAGGCGACTTTTTGTTGCATTCCTCTGGAGCAATAGCCCACTTTTTTGTTCTCGTGCCCCTGTAAATCCATAACAGAGAGCAATTCCTCTGTCCGGTTTCGAATGACATTGTCGGCAAGACCCATTAAGCGTCCGTAATAACGCAAATTCTCCTTGGCAGACATATACCAATACAAATTTCGATTTCCTTCAAGTACGGCACCGATATTCCTAAAATAATCATTTCCGGCGTGTTCGATGTTTTTGCCGTTATAGTATATGTTCCCGGAGCTTGGCGTTAATATCTTTAACATCAGTTTGATAAAAGTGCTTTTTCCTGCACCGTTCGGCCCCAGAATCCCGTAAATTCCGGGTTCGCTTATCTCAACACACAAATTCCTAAGTGCAGTATGCTTCCCAAATGACTTCGTAAGTTGATCAACACAGTAAATCATTCGCGTCCTCCGCTGTCTTGCCAAGAGCTGTAGCCGATTCGATTACATGTGAGGTGTGTTTATAAAACACCACCATGAATATAACATAAACCGGCTTTCTTATCTACGATTCACATGTGGTAATTTTTTGGATGGACTATATTGAGACAGAATTATCACAATGTGCATTGCGACTTTCAGAAGGTAACAGTAAAATTTAATAGGAGAAGGATAAATGGAGAGCCGTTTGGTCGACAATGAATGAAAGTGCCATGTTTTACCCGCGCCACGGTACAGCTCCTGTGTGGAGTTGTCAGAGTCGGAAAGCCTGCGGAACCAGCTTACAAAAGCAGTTACATGTATATATCAGAAGTACGAGGAGTGAGCGGATATGGAAGCTGCGGAACGAAATGCGGAAAAGCACATCAATCAACTATTGAAGGATGTTCGGAGAATGATCGCTTATGATCGGGCGGAGCGGTTTCGACAGGGGAAAGAATTCAATATTTTTAGGGTACAGCGCATTCTGAATGATGAAGTGAAAATATGCCGTTTGATTCGCGAATTGTTGGATCCAAAGGGAAGCCATGGACAAGGCAGTGTTTTTCTACGACTGTTTCTGGAGACTTTAGGATGGGCAAAGATTCGGCAGATTGCGGGCGAGGACTATGATAAGGCTACGGTTGCGGGCGAGGTACTCATCAAGAATGATCGGCGCATCGATCTTCTAATCAGGATAGGCAAGTACATGCTTCCGATTGAGGCAAAAGTTTACGCGACAGATCAGGAGAGGCAATGTTTTGATTATTATAACTTCGCTGTCAGTTATGATCCGGATGTCGTCATCTATTACCTTACCCCGGATGGGCATGAGCCCTCGGACAGCAGTAAAAACGGGTTGAAAGACGCGCAGATTCAGTGCATTTCGTTTGCCAAAGAAATCATTGATTGGCTGACGACCTGTATCAAGGCGGATGCGTTGGAACAGATCCATCCTGTCAGAGAGATTCTAATCCAGTTTCGTGAGATATTGAAACAGCTGACGGGAAAGGAGGAAGGAAAAGCAGCGATGGAAATTATGAATCAAATCTCATCCTCAAGAGATAATTTCGAAGCTGCGGAGAAAGTCGCGAGTGTTCTTGCGGCTGTCAAAGCGGAAAAAATGATTGAGATCTTTGATCATATCAAGCATTACATGGATCAACAGGGATATTCAAAGTATCTTGTTCATGAGGCATATAGAGATTAGGTAAACCAATATTACAAAAACCAAAAATTAAGCTGGCCGAGCCTAAATTATTGTGTGCCTGCGGCCGAATCCGAGATAGGGGATAAAATTGCTCTACGCTTTGAAATCGGAACGAAGCTTTATTTCGGTATCGTCCCCTGGGATCCGGTCGAAAAAAAGAACTGGAAGCCCGAGAGCCGCGACGGAGACACAGAAACATATGTGTTTGAGCATCTAATGCCTGTTAAAGTTGAGGACAGCAACAATAAGCACTGGTATTGGATGAAATATATAGCGGAAGAGATTGACTTTTGGACTTGTAACGATGCCTACAAAGAGCTGTATGACAGACAGGCTTTTCAAGAAACAATCGAGAGAGTGTTTGCTGAAATTGCGGATACGCTTGGGGTATTGATGAAAGCGTAAACGGTACCGGACTACTGAAAAGAAATTGCAAAAAAAATGCCGCTGCCCTTTCGGCACTGGCATTTCATATCGATTCAAGGTAAGATTGACGCATACAGTTGTAAAGCACAAAAAGAAAGGAAGGTCCGGCTATATGAAGTCACACAAGTTTTTCGCATGGGCAACGGTATTCTGCTTTGTCATGACGATGATCACTGGCTATAAGAGACAGTAAGCTCGGCTTACTTCGAAGAAGAAATGACACCCGCTTGCTGTAAGGCCTCCTCTACGGCGATTGCCAGCTGATCGGCGCAGGAGGTTCCGCGGCCGTCGCAATCGTTTCCTCGGAGAAGTGAGGCTGCCTCGGCCGCATCCCTGCCCTCAAGCAGCCTGCTGATGGCAGAGGTATTGCCGGGACATCCGCCGTGGAATACGACGTTGTGCAGCCGCTTGTCTTCGAGTTCGAAGCTGATTTGTTTTGCGCAGACGCCGCGTGTTTGATACGAATAGCGTTTCATTTCCGAAAACCTCCTCATGTTTTGATACCTTTATTGTACATGGTAGAAAAAACATATCAAGTACAGAGCAGATCGAAGAAGCGTGTTCGATTGCTTATTTCACTGAGCTGGAGTACAATGCAGGCAAGCTGGAGCCCCGTAGAAATAAGAGCGTGAGGCGTTCGATGTTTGTCGGGTGGTATCGGCTGCTCTGCAATAGACTTCTCTTTGGCAAAAGGGAGCGGCAGAGGGGACAGTATCTTCTCTTTTGAGAAGAACAGGTGCTTCGGTTTCAAGGCGGAATCGAAGCCAACACGAAAGGAGGAATTCCTATGTCTCTTGAAGATAAGATCGATCAGCTGAAGGGTGCTGTCAAAGAAGGGGTCGGTAAGATTTCCGGCGATGTAAAGGCTGAGAAGGAAGGCGCTGCGGAGCAGGCGACTGCGAAGGCTAAGGAAGTCGCGGAAGATGCCAAGAAGGCAGCGGAAGAGGCGGCGGAGAAGGCATCCGCCAAGGCAAAGGAAGTTGCCGGAAATGTGAAGGATGCGCTGGAAGGAACGCTTGACGGCGTTAAGAACATCCTGAACAAGGACAAAGAATAAGTTTGATACGAAAAGCCCCTTACCGATTTCGGTGAGGGGCTTTTTTCTGTCTCATAGGCAAAGCTCAAAAACCGCCCTCCGGCGGGAACAGTTCCTGCACGCTTCGCTGATAATATGCCGCAAGGCGCAGGGCAGTGTATACATTCTCTCCGTATTTGCGCGGGGCGAGGATCAAACCCCGGTGAACGATTTCGGCGTGGAGGCCCCGATTAAAAGTGTCGGAAACAGTACGACAACGCCGCGGGATTTGGTGAACAACGAGGATGTGCGCCTGGTCTTATATTTGCTCGCGGAGAGCGTCTCGGAACGCTTGAGAAGGAACGGCTTTGAGGGGCAGCTCGTTTCCGTCTATGTGCGGGACACAGCGCTCATGGGGGTTCATCGACAGAAAAGGCTTGCTACGGCGACCAATATTTCCGCGGAGATCGCAGCGGCGGCTTTTTCCGTTTTCCGGGAGCTCTATCGCTGGGAGAAGCCGATTCGAAGCATAGGCTTAAGCGTCGGCGCATTGCAGGCGGAGCATCGGCCGCGCCAGCTCTCCCTTTTTGTCAATGAGAGGCAGCGGGAGCGGCAGATGTTGGCGGACCGCATGGTGAGCGCAATCCGCAGCCGTTACGGCTATTTTGCCGTGCAGCGCGGCATCATGTATGAGGACAAGTATCTGTCCTCCCTGAATGCAAGCGCGGAGGATCACATGATACATCCGCACTCCTATCTGGAGCACGGAAACCGAAGCGGTTGTGAGACCGCATGGATTGCGAAAGGCAGGTGAAGGAAGTGGGCGTCTATGATTACCATAGGGAACGGGAGCAGGCGAAAGGCTTTGCGGTGCCGTTTGCGGAACATGTGCAGGAGACAGAGCAGATAAGCCCCAACAAAGCCTATGTCGAGGTGATTGCAAGTTTTTCCGCGGACGGAAAAATGCTGCCGCTCAAGCTAATCTGGGAAAACGGGAAAAGCTATGAAATAGACCGCATCCTCCGCGTGGATCGCTGCGCCAGCTTAAAGGCGGGCGGGGCGGGCATACGCTATGTCTGCCGAATACAGGGGCAGAGAGTGGAGCTGTATTACGAAGAAAACGGGTTCTGGTTTGTGCAGCGGAAGGTGATTGCAACGGGGAGATTTCGGTGAAAGTTAATATCAGGATACCCCTGTAAGAAGTGTTGAAAAGTCCCTTTTTTATCGATAAGATACAGTGTACAAGCCATTTGGGACAGAAGTTCGCTGCGGTTTCGAATGGCAGAAGAGAAGGAATGGTTGTAATTTATGTGAGCCGATTTCCGGGAGGGTCTTTCCTTGCGATACATACTTTTACTGCGCGGCATCAATGTGGGTGGCAAGAACAAAGTGGAGATGCGTGAATTAAGCGCTTTGCTCATGGCTGCCGGGTTTGAAGAGGTAGGCGCTTACATCAACAGCGGAAATCTTTTTTTCAGCAGTGCGGAAGCGAAAGAGAGTTGCATCTCGAAAATCAGAGCGTTGTTGGAAGCGAAGTATGACTTCCCCATCCCCTTTGCTCTGCTCACCAAAGAAGAATACCTGGAAGAGCGGGACGCCATGCCGCAGTGGTGGCACGGGGAGATGGCGAGAAGAGATGTTTTGTTCTACGCCTGCGGCATGGACACGGACAGGATACGAGACTTTATCGAAAAAGCCGCTCTGTATAACGAAGTCGTGCACCTCGGGCGACACGCGGTATTCTGGGGCAAATACGATGAGGCGGAGTACCTGAAAACCATCTATCATAAGAAGCTGATAAAGCAGGCCTTTTACAGGGAAATCACCATACGAAACGGGAATACGTATGAAAAAATTGCGGCAATCCTCGAAAACGAAACATAAGCGACTGCTCCGATGAACTGTTGCTTGTCGCTGCGCCGTCAAGGGCGCTGCAAGCGAAACTCAACCCCCGTTTGACAAATTGACAAGCCGCTTTGGTAGCCTGCAAACGCGCAAAATGGCATGCTTAAGCTATCAAAAACGGAAGGAGAACAGACATGATTTTGGCGGATAAGATTATAGATGAGAGGAAGAAGAACGGGTGGTCTCAGGAGGACTTGGCCGAGCAGCTCGGTGTATCGAGGCAGTCGGTCTCCAAATGGGAGAGCGCGGGCTCGGTGCCCGATCTCAAAAAGGTCATTCAGATGGCAGAACTCTTTGGTGTGAGCACGGATTACCTTCTGAAAGATGAGATGGAGAAGGAAAACCGAGGCATCGCCGAAACATCCGGGAGGGATAGTCTCCTGCGGCGAGTGAGCATGGAGGAGGCCAACGCGTTTTTGGACGCAAAGCGGGAGACAGCGCCCCGACTCGCGAATTCGGTCAGCTTGTTCACCTTAAGTCCGGTCGCATTGCTTCTGCTTGCCGGAATCGCCGAAAGTCCGAACTACAACTTGGCGGAAGGTCCGGCGATGGCAGTCGGTTTGGCGGTTCTGCTTCTCCTCACGGCGGTAGGCGTATTCATTCAGATCACAGACCGGAATAAATTGAGCCGCTTTGAATACTTGGAGCGGGAGCCGTTTGAAACCGAATACGGTGTGAGCGGCATGGTGAAGGAGAAGAAGCGGGACTACGAGAGCCGCTATTCGCTGGGACTTGCCGGCGGCACCGTGATCTGCATTGTGGCTGTGATTCCGCTCCTCGTTGCGGGCGCCATGGATGCAAGCGGCTTGGTTTGGTTTCTGTGTACGAGCCTCTTGCTCGTGCTGGTTGCGCTGGGGATAAACCTGATTGTGCGTGTCAGTACAATCAAAGAGAGTTACGACACCGTACTTCAGGAGGGGAATTACTCCAAGAACAAAAAGCGCGTACAGGCGAAGATGGGTGCCCTTTCCGCCGCGTACTGGTGCCTCACAACCGCAATCTATCTCGGCTGGAGCACTTGGAGGCCGACATTGGAAAAGTAAATATCTTCACATAAAAACTACACATAAA
>ERZ773076.1371-NODE-1371-length-10459-cov-74.714052_pt1 | contig 10459 bp, 5 predicted proteins | sample MGYA00580613_ERZ773076 | MGnify/ENA primary metagenome ERZ773076 (study PRJEB29015, sample SAMEA2738005) | human oral metagenome | biome: human oral; feature: human-associated habitat; material: dental | place: China | collected 2057 ...
TCGGAACTGTGATGGCAACTCTTGGTGGATTGACACTTCTCAAGAAAAAAAATGAAGAATAATCTTCAAAGTCAAGGTTAACCCTTGGCTTTTTCATTTTTTTGTGCTATAATGGTGATAGACGAAAGATATTCCCAAAATTTTCGTATCATAAAGAAAGGATTTGTAGAATTCTATGAGACTTTTACAGAAAAAGACTGTGGCGACTTTGACTAGCCTTGCTAGTGTGGGTGCCTTGTCTGCAAACCTAATATCTGTGGCAAGTGCTGATAATATTGTCAACGCACGCACCACGAATCGTACAGGAGCACTTGATGTGTCTGTTGACCATTCCGCTCTTGATGATGCTGTTCGTCTCGCAACCGCACAAGGTATCCAAGTCACTCGTGATGCTACGCGTGTCCGCACGGGTAATGCTACAGAGGTAGAAAAATATCGTAAGGAAGCGAACGACTACTATAATGAACGTATATCAGCCATTAAAGCTGCTACTGAAAAGTATAAGTCTGACTTAGCGACTTCTGAACAAAACAAAAATAAAACTAAGGAAGCGGTAAACGATTCAAACGCTGAACTCGAAGCCTATAAAACATCACTTGCTGCGCTTGGTCGCCGTGTGACGTTTACATCACAAGCTTATTCAGATGCTAGTAAAGCCGCTGCTTTAGAAGCCGTCAAAGACGGTATAAGGATTGGTGAGCAATATCGAGACGCTAAAACTGCTGTCGATACTTTCAATTCTCTTCAAAATTCGATGGTCGGATTCCAAACACATGCTGACCAAGGTCATATCAAGGTTAGATATCAAGACGTCGTTGTTTCAAATGCTGAGGATGTGAAGAAATATACAGAGTTGTTGAAAAAATCTGAGGCGACTTTGAATGATTACATTTCAAAACTACCTACAAAACCTGGTGTTCTTCCAGAAGCTAACCGACCTGAATTTATACTATATCGTATGACGGTTTCTGCTAACCTAACACAACAAGTGAATGCTCCAGTTGCAGTACCACACTTTGAGGTTCCAATATTTGCGGGTAAAGTAACTCCACCAAAAGTGAATTACGCTTATTATGATATTCGTCAAACAAGTGATACGGATAATGTCATTCAGAATGCTGATGGGAAAAAGATTGTTATCAAATCTCAAGAGAAAGATGGCGGAAATGTTCATCAAGCTATGGTTAACCAAACCGTTGGGATTGTATCAACAAATGACCCACTACCTGCAGGTCGTTTTGATAAATATCATGCCCTCACCGTCACTGTAAATCTACCTAAAGATGGTGTCGAAGTTGATGAAAAACGCACAAAAACGGATAATCCAAACTGGACGGCTGAAATTGATAAGGTTCATAACCGCGTCGTATTTCGTGCTACGGATGACTATCTAGTCAAAATCAATGAGAAACAAGCGACACGCCAAGGAACGATTGGCGGCACCATGACTGACAAGTTCGATTTTGATGTGCCTGCGGCCTTTGTAAAATTGACTAAGGATAATACAAATTATACCTTCTCATCTGATGTCATGATTAACCATGAGTATAAAGCGAATTCTGGAACAGTCCATGTTCGTACAAATCAAGCTGACCCTCAAAAACATAACAAGGATGACAAAGGTGTCGTCATTGATGGTAAAACGGTCTTTTTCGGCACCACGAATAATTACCATTTGACTTGGGACTTTGACCAATATAAAGGCGTCAATATCGATAAAGAAATGCAAGAAAAGGGTCAAGACCTAATCGATTTCTATCCTTCAGATGCTCTAGATTTTGACCCAGCTACCCACAAGATTACCATTCGTGATGGCGAGAAAGTTATTGCCACAAGTCAGGCTGATGGAAGTTTTGTAGATGGTAATAAGAAAGTCATTAATGGTCTTACATGGTCTAAGATTGATAGTTATAAAGGTATTGACCGAAAAGGTCCAGCCATTAAAGTATCTATCAAGGGTTATAACCATCCTTATTACAAACAATTTGTCGAAGCTGGTAAATCACTTGATGTTGCCATTCAAATGCGCACGCGAGTTATTGACAAAACACCTGGCGTAGCAGGTGGTGTTTATGGTGGTAATACCTATACGAATGTTTTTTACCAATCAGATTTTGGAAATATCTATAAATCTAATGAAGTAGTGAACAAGGTGACGACTCTTGACCCACGAAAAGATGCTGTTCTTTCCGTCTCTCAATTATCATCTCTTGATTTGAAATCAAATCCAACTGCAAAAATTGAACACAATACGTATTTCCAATATCGTGCATCAGGTTCAAAAATTGACCTCAGCGTATTGGGTCGAGCTCCGGAATCTTACTCTATTACGGAGTCCTTCCATGAGGCTGACCAATATGATGGTGTGTATTTTGCAGAGTCAAATGGGGACATCTATTTCAAAGAAGGTACGCCACTTTACGCGAAATACCGACGTACAGGTGGTAAACTTCCAAAAGGTAGCGATGTAACCAAATTTACAACACAAACGATTGTTCGCAATCAATCTAACCGTGGCATCAATACTCCTACGGGTACAGTTGGTAGCAAGGCTGATAGTCGATTTAGTGTTGTGAATGTGGGATTCGACCAAGATTTCCTAGACCAGATTGATGCTAGCAAATCAACCTTCCAAATGGATGTATTCTTCCAAGTTAAACGTGTTAAAAATGTTAATTCAGTTGATAACGTTTTCCAAGAAGAAGTGAATGGTCTTATGTTTGATTCGACTGAAACCCTTACGAATACTCGTGAAAATGATGTTGATACGTTGAAAAACGAAGTTAAGAAATTGGATGAAAAAATCACAACTACCAACACAACTATTAGTGGAGTATTGTCAGTTATTCGTCGTCAAGTAGACAGAAATACGGAACAAATTGGTAAGAATGTCACTCAAATCGATAAGAATACTGCTCAAATCGATAAAAATACCGCTCAAATTGACAAGAACGCTGCTCAAATCAATAAAAACACTGCCCAAATCAATGCAAACGCCTCTCAAATTGACAAAAATGCCGCAGATATTGCTTCTCATGCAAAACAAATTGATGAAAATCGCTCAGCTATTTTGTCTATCCGTCAATTGGCTGACCACCTTCGCGGTCGAGTAGATGCGATTGAACCAAAATTGGAACAGGCAGATTCTCAATTGACCATTTATGTGCCATTTGTGAAGAGTAATGCGGACGCATTACTTTACGCGACCAATCATGGTGTGGCTGCAGGTAGCATCAAGAAGATTGAACTAGACAGTAATAATCATTATGTTGTTACTTATAATACATCTGATACAGCTATCAATGGTAGCCCGCTAACAAATGGGACAATTGCCACACCTAAGATTGACAGTGCGTCATCAAATATCAACAATGCAGCGGCTGATGGGGGACATTCGACTAGTGAAGCGACATTCACAACCCCTGTAACAATTGCAGACGAAACGGTTACGAATCGTATTAATCAGTCAGAAATTGCAAATCTGATTACGGCAAGAAAATTGCTATCTGGTAATCAGTATGAATTCACAATTCGCACAACAAATGATTATACGAAAGAAAAAATCTTAGACCTTCTTGATAAGTTGACTCGTGTTCAACCGGTTGTGGCCTAAGATATATAAACCCTAGAAATAGGGTTTTTTTTTGTTGCGTATGTGATAGATTTGTGATATACTAGTGATATAGAAAGGACTGTCGTTATGAATACGTTACTAACAATGGAATCTGTTTATGATTCAATCGAATTCACTGGTCGTAAACGACTCCGTCAATATCGAAAATTATTAAAAAAAATTAATGACTTATCCGACCATTATCGTGCTATGGAGACAAATGATTTGCGTGTAGAAGCACTATCATGGACAAAAATCGATTTAAAGGATAAAAAACAAATTGTAAACCTTTATGCACTTGCGCGTGAAGTGTGTTTTAGACTGCTTGGGAAATTTCATTATGATGTACAGATTTTAGGAGCTCTTGCAGCGCTCGATAGGCAAATGGTTCAAATGTCAACTGGTTCTGGTAAAACATTGACCTTGATTTTGCCAACAATTGCTTATGGGTTGACTCACAAAGGGGTGTCGGTTCTGACTGTTAATGAGTATCTATCAGAACGTGACTGGACAGAAACACGTGTGGTTTATGATTTCTTTGGTCTGACAAATATGTATGTCAACAATAATGATGACCCTTTTACTCAAAATCAGGCCTTTAATTGCGATATTACCTATTGCACCAATTCAACTCTTGGATTTGCGTATTTGAATTCTAATTTGGCATCGGGAATTGGAAAGGACATTAAGCCAATTTCAAGACCATTGCACGCTGCTATCATTGACGAGGCTGATGAGATTCTTATGGATGATGCCAGAAATCCCTTGATTATTGCATCGAGTGTAGACTTGGGTGAAAAAATGGCCTTTGTTTCCCATAAAGGTCGAAATTTTTCAATTGCGGAAATGATGTCAAAATTAAAAGGACTTCAGTCGTTGGACTACGATATCGAAGATGGTGGTGAACCCAACATGGGGGATAAGGCCTGGGATGAGGTTTGCCAATTATTTGATGTCGATAACAGCATTTTTCAAAATCATGAATTTATTCATGCAGTTCATTCCTGTGTTGAAGCCATTTTTAAACAAAAGGCTTATGAGGATTATGTCATCGCATCTGAACCAGACCCTGATTCAGGTTCTCGCATCGTTTTGATTGATAAGGCTACTGGTCGTCTCGCTCGCGGTCGTACGTTAAATGATAGCCTTCATTCTTTTGTCGAATTAAAAGAAGGTGTGTTTACGGGCATGGGTTCGGCATCTAGTATGCAAATTACCTACCAAGTACTCTTTAACCTGTTCCCTCATATTACAGGTGTGACAGGTACCCTTGGTAAATGCTTCAAGGAATTTACTGACATTTATAATGCGTCTGTGATTCAAATACCTGATAGATTCCCAAGTCAATTGCGACAAAAAACTCATTTGTTTAATACACGTGCTCATTTGTTAAATCGAATGGTTGAAATGATTCATCTCTATCAGGCTTCGCGCCACCCAATATTGATTGGTGCGGCGAGTGATGTAGAAGCGGAGATTGTATCTGATTATTTAACCCAACGAGGGGTCGAACATGTTCTACTCGTGTCCACTGATGATAATGAAGATGTGGTTATCGCGTCAGCTGGTGAAGTCGGCTCAATTGTTGTGACAACCGATATTATGGGACGGGGTACAGATATTCATATTCAAGAGACCGATTATGAAAGAGGCCTTGTTGTATTTCAAGTGGGTAGTCGCCCAAATTCACGAGTCGAGCGACAATTCGCAGGACGAGCTGCCAGGCAAGGTGACCCCGGGCGTTATCACCGTATGCTGACACTTCCAGAAATGGAAGATATGGGATTCGTTCAATCGGGTATTCACGAGGTTGTTTCGACTATTCGACCTTATCATGAGGTGATTGAAGATTATGGTGGGGATGTTCTTATGAATGGTAGTGCCCCCTATTATGAACGAATTGTTGAATTGATTGATGAGGCTTTATTTGCGTCAGAATCATCTATTTCCCAACAGCGTGTTCAAGATTTTCAAGTATCATCACTTGCTGATTTAATTCAAGTATCCCTTGTTTCTGAAATGGACCATTATCGTGAGTTAGTCAAAGAAGCCCTCGTTACTCATGAATTAGATAAGGTTATCGATGCACTTGCGAAATTATCATTACCTGCTAAACTTCGCAAGAAAAAGAAATTAGTTGCACTATCAAGAAAGAAATGGGAAAAGTGTGATGAAAATACCTTATTGAACACTCTATTTGATTATTCTGAACATATTGTCCACAAAATAATTCCTGATATACGTGAATATTCTGAAGTTGCTCTTCGAACTTCTAATTTGATACAGGTGGGTAAACTGGAAACTAAACCGGAACATTATTTTGGAACATTGATGAAAAAATATATGGAGGAGTTAGAAGAACAAATGCTTATACCCTATCCTAATGATGCAGAAGTCTTGCAATCATGAGCCTTTTGTGATATAATGAAGATATAGCACAGAAAGGAAATTCATATGGTACATTTGATTGCAAAAACCAGATATGGTGGTCTTAATGAGTATAAGAAAAACACCTATGGATTTGCGCGTGTGTTTCGTGCTATTTTGACTCTTTTGGAACAACTATCTAATGAATGGAACTGTTCACCGGAAGGTGCTTTAGCGCTTGTCTCTCGTCATTTACAAGTTGGAGAGTTTGAACCAGTTGATGAACCAGTTCATCTGGATATGAGACAAAATGAGGATGAATTAAGGGATTTTTTGAGCAAAAGCCTATTGGGTTCTCAATTGTATTTATTGCAAGTTGCCGACTTACTTTTGCGACTTGATACGAGAGATGGTTTTAAGGCTCTTGAGTTGATTGAGCTTGCTCGTATTGATTTAAGACGAGACCCTGTTGAAATGACAATGGTTGATAAGTCGGTGATGGTAGAATCTTCTGATAGTAATATTAAAGAATCTATAAAGCTAAAAGAAAATTCACAACCAATTGTAGAAACGGAACAATCTCAAAAACGATTCAAGACTAAGAAACGTGAGAATATTTCGGTTGTGGAACCATCTGAAAAACCAGTCCAAAAAGAATCTCACAAAATCAAAAAAGAGATTGCTGAAGTTGAATCAGTTTCAAAATTGGATGAAGTGATTAAAAGGGGTCAAGATGCCGTTGCTCGTAGCAAAGAAACACTCGCTCAATCTGGTCAAGTCGTTACCACGAATCCGCTATTGACCAATTTTCTATAGAAAGGATATAGGTATTATGTCACAAAATAAACGATTACTAGTGACCCTGTCTCAACGCGTTATAGACCTTTTGGAAGAAGGTGTTGAGGTAACAAATCTGACTAAGAGTCAGTTAATTACCCTTTGTGTCAATCGCGGTCTCAAATCTGTAATTGACGAATATGAAGTGAAATGAAAGGAGTCGCACGAATGAAATGTGCACTGGACATTGGAAATTCTAGTGTTAAGGGGATGCTATTAACAGATGAAAATACGGTTATAAGCCCTTTGAGATTTCCATCAAGTTGCGTCAATGTTCCCGACGCTAAATATTTAACCTTTGAAACGGATGAGGATATTTATATCCAGGTTCTTGATAGCAATCTTGCCCACTTTGAAGATGTGGTTGCTATTGGTCAAAAGGCTATTGATATGCCGGATTATCAAGAGTATGATGTCACATCCACATCTTACAAGGCTAATCATCCAATTACAACCAGCCTCTTGTTTGGGTCAATTGCCCCTTATATCGATGGCGATACTGAGGTCAAACTAGCTGTCTCCGTTCCGATTGTAGAGGCTAAATCGATTGGTCTCATTGAAGAATATACAGAATTGCTCACGGGTGAACATAAAATCGCCATTTATAAAAATCATGAACGTGAAGAAGTGACGATTACCTTTTCCGCTGTCAAGGTTCTAAATGAAGGTCAAGCTGGATTTTTAGGATTGCTTGATACAGTTGATAAAGAATTTCGTTCTGATATCGAAGCTGTTTATGCATCGATGGGCGAAGTGGACCCTGTTGGTGGATTGAAAGATTTTCTCATTGTAGATATTGGTGAGGGTACTACTGACTTAGCAGTTTTTCGTAATCAGAAATTCAATGCTGAGTATTCTTATTCAATCACCCGTGGATATGGTAACCTGCTAGAAGATGCTATGGCCACTGCTGCTCGTGAACAATTGACAATTGAGAGCCGTAAAGATTTACAGTCCGTTCTTGAAGTGACTACGGGTCGACAAACAAAACGACGTGATAAGTGGTTGGAATATGTCAACCCTACGAAGAAAAAATTCATCGAAACGATTACTGATACGGTGTTAAAAACATATGGTAAACGTGATTATTTCGACGCCATTATCTTTATTGGTGGTGGATTTACTGCTCTCACTGGTTATCGCGTGGATATGAATCAGGTTCTTATGACGGATTCGACTCTGTTTGATACCTTGAATGAAAAATTGGATAAAAATCATAAATCAGTTGATTTATTATTCGGTATTCCGAGCCCATATTCCCAAGGTATTAACGAACGTGGTCTAACACAAGTCTTGACAGGAATGTAGATTTATGAAAAAAAATCCATTGGTTTTTTGTCAATGGATTGATTTCTGTTTATGTTTATGATATAATGAAAATAGATTAAAGAAAGGATGCATAGTGCATGAAATTATCTAAAACAGCAACAGCTTTTACAGCTATTCAACTTGCATCAGCAGTGGCTCCTGTGGTCGCATCAGCTGATACGATTTCAGATGTTGTTGACAAGGCCCATAAAGCCGGTCTCGATGTAAAAGTTGAGAAATCAAAAGCACGCGCGACATCTCAAGCGGAGGCTGACCGATTAAATGCTGAACAGGCGAAACAATTGGCGAAGGACGCGCAAACTATTTCAACAAAAATCGACACGTATGTGAAGGAAAAACAAGACGTTGAGTCTTACAACAAGAAAATCACTACTACAGCAAAAACACAAGGTAGTGTGGACGCTGCTAAGATTCAAGAATTGAAAGACCAAAACGCTAAAATCGAAAAAGAAAATGCAGCTGCTCATGCTGATTATCTTAAACGTTTAGCTGAAGTTCGTGCCGATAACGAAAAGAAACAACGTGAGTATGAAGAAGAATTGGCTCGAGTGAGAGCGGAAAATAGTGAAGACGATAAGAACCATCGTGAAGAACTAGCCCGTGTACAAGCTGAAAATCGTAAACGTATCAAGGAATACCAAGATAAATTGGCCGCGATTCGAAAAGAAGTGCAAAAGGCTACTACGACCGGTTCAAATGGTACGGCTATTGGAAACACTCAAACGGCTCAATCAAATGCTATTATCGAAGCAGTAGAAGAAAACCAAAAAGCCTTGGCTGCATACGAAAAACAATTGGCAGAGGTTGACGCTAAGAATAAGGCTGCAGCAGATGAATACGCTAAGAAGAAGGCAGTTGTTGATGCCGCCAATGACAAAGCACAAAAAGATTATGAAGCCGCACTTGCTCATTACGAAAAGGACAAGGCAGAACTTGATAAACGCCCAGTGTTTGCGACAAATGGTACTTCTCAAATCCGTGGACAATATAACGAATCTGCTCGTGGAAGTGTCGACTACTTCAATCAATTCGGTCTCTTAAATCCATCCCATACTGGTGAATCATTGTCGGAACCAATTACTTATAAAGAAACGTCTAAGATTAGTAACGTTCAAGGGATGAATATGACAAAATCAGGTGCATATACATATTTTGACCATGTTACAAATGGTGCATCATTGATGGTGTCAAATGTTTCACGAACTTCATCTGGTGAAGTTGTGAATATGAAAATTACCGTTGTTGACCGTGGACGACCTCGTCACTCTAATGTGAATGGTAACTACAATATTAGATTAGCTGGTAATGAAGGTGCATTTGGTTGGTATATCAAGGATGGCGATAGATTGACCCTTCGTTATGAGTTGTATACTGCGAGCGGCAAACATATTTCTGTCCCAACTCTAAATATCATTTCCGATATTGACTACAAACAAGCTGCCAAATTTGAATTTGCCGATGGTACAATTACAACGACAACTCCATCAGATTCAGGTATTAAAAATATCGGTGACGGTGTATTCGCAGATACTGGAGGTATGGTGTTAGAAGACTGGAAATCTACACCAAAAGGTACTATGATGGCTGGTGGATATGGTGATATCACCTATACTCACTATTTCCGTTATGATTTGATTTCGGCAGATGACGCAACATTACGAACTGAAGGTGACTATGACTTTGTAAATGACCCTGATAGTAACTACTACTACGCAATTTTCGGTAAATCATCACTTCTCAAAACTACGGTTCCACCTAAGAAACCAACACCTAAAGGTCTCCCTCCTGTACCTGAGTTGCAAGCGACTCCTCCTCAACCAAAATTGAAGGAAGTTCCACCTACACCGCACGACCCCGACCCAGAGGACCCAGGTGACAAACCTAAAAAACGTCCAACATTGGAATTACTACCTGACCCAGAAAAACCAATGACGGATAGTGTTGAGCCTCAACCACCTACGTTGACTGAAGAACCTAAAGCTCCAACACCAAAATCACTCAATCCTATTCCAAAAGAGACAACGAATACGGTTGAATTGAAGAAGGACCCGAATAAACCAGAACTCAAATTGCAAAGCGTTGAATATGTTTACACTATCAAGACAATCTGGGAAACGGTTGATGGTCACGTACTACGTCCATGGAAAGATGGTGAACAACCTAAGGATAACTTCGATGGTTATGAATATGTTCGTACGATAAAAGATAAAGATGGAAATATTCATCACATCTATAAACCAATCCCTAAGAAAACTGTCACAACAATTTGGGTAACAGAAGATGGTAAAGTCCTTCGTCCACGTGAAAATGGTG
>ERZ773076.1373-NODE-1373-length-10443-cov-6.178379_pt1 | contig 10443 bp, 7 predicted proteins | sample MGYA00580613_ERZ773076 | MGnify/ENA primary metagenome ERZ773076 (study PRJEB29015, sample SAMEA2738005) | human oral metagenome | biome: human oral; feature: human-associated habitat; material: dental | place: China | collected 2057 ...
AACTTATTAGAAAAACTGTAAATTATGAAGACTTAGGTGAAAATGTTAAAAATGCAACCATTGCTAGTGAAGACTCTAATTTTTATTCTAATAATGGTGTAGAAATATTGGGATTAATCCGTGCTGTTTACAGTGAAGTTACTGGTGCCCACACTAGCGGAGGAAGTACAATAACGCAGCAACTTGTAAAAAACCAATTGTTAGATAACTCTCGTTCTTACGAAAGAAAAGCAAAGGAAATTTTATTAGCCCTAAGGGTTGATAATCACTTTTCTAAAAAAGAGATTCTTGAAAACTACTTAAATGTCGCTTCTTTCGGAAAGAATAGTTTAGGTCAAAATATCAGCGGAATAGAAACTGCTGCACAGGGTGTTTTTGGTACTCACGCTAAAGATTTAAATGTTGCTCAGGCAGCTTATCTTGTAGGTTTTGTTCAATCACCATACAGATATACTCCATTTGATAATGCAGGTAATATTAGACCAGATGAAGAACTACAAGCTGGTATAGAGCGTCAAAAATATGTTCTATCACGAATGAAGGCGAATAATTTTATCAATTCTTCTCAATATAAAGAGGCTCTTGATTTTGATATTAAAGGATCTTTTACTAAACAAAAAGTTGAAGAATATACTGAATACCCTTATATTCGCGATGAAGTAACAGCATCTGTTGCAGAAATCTTAGCTGAACAAACAGCAATAAAAAATAATAGGTTTCAACAATTTAAAAATAATGCTACTTATCGCGCTGAACTAATTGAAAAAAGTAAGACAAAATTTATTACAGGTGGTTATAAAGTAAAAACAACCTTAGATAAAAAACTTTATGATAAACTTCAAGAAACAAAAAAACAATTTGAAAACTATCCAGCGTCTTATCAAGATGGCTCAACATATCCATTAGAAATTGGGGCTTCAGTTATAGAAAATGACACCGGTAAGGTCTTAGCCTTTATTGGTGGAATGAATTATAAAAAACAACAGCTAAATCATGCTACTCGTACTAAACGTTCTCCAGGTTCTTCGATCAAACCTCTATTGGTTTATGGACCTGCTATTGATAAAGGGTATATTACTCCAAATTCAACTATCCTAGATAAACGATTTAATTATCACGGTTGGACACCTGAAAACTTTACAAGAACAGAATATGGCTATATTTCTGCAAGAAAAGCACTTGCTCAATCACTTAACTTGTCGACTATTAGATTATATTCCGCTTTTGTAAAAGAAGATCCTGTTAGAGAGTATCTTGAAAAAATGGAATTCAAAGGTATGACAGAAACAGATCATACATCTCTTGCTGCATCTATCGGTGGAATGAGTTATGGAGTTTCTGTAATGGAAAATACTAGTGGTTTTTCTACATTTGCCAATATGGGAGAACACAAAAAAGCATATATCATAGAAGAAATTCGCAACAATGATAATGAAATAATCTACCAAGCCAATCACACACCTATTCGCATTTACAATGATTCTACAAGTTATTTAATTTTAAATATGCTTAATGATGTAATTAATGCAAGTTATGGTACTTCAGCTGATATAGCAAAACAACTTGACTTTAGCAGTAAAAACCTATTTGTAAAAACAGGAACTTCTGAATATTACAAAGATCTTTGGGTTGTTGGTGGAACAAAAAATATTACTGTCGGTGTTTGGAATGGTTATGATAAACCAGCTACTGTACCAAGTTATGACTATGCTCACAAATCTTGGGCTGCAATAATGAATGCTATTTATAGCTATGATAGTAAGCTTGTATCTCCTGATACAGCCTTCACTAGACCAAATTCTGTAATAGATTTTTCTATAAATCCTTACAACAACGCAAAAGGTTCCATTTCTGATATGATTCCAAATGGTTTTACAGAATTATCTAAAGACAAAATTCTTGCGAAATTTGGTTATAGCATTGATAAAGATTTAACTTTTGGCGCACCAAGGACTATTATGAAGAAAAACGATAAAGAAAAAGACGATAAGGAAAAAGATGACAAAGATAAAAATGAAGAGCCTCATGAGCATTCATCAGATAATGACACGGATGACTAATTTGTTCTTTATACTTTATGAAACATAAAAAAGAAAGACTTAACAATACCTGACCTTTGCTAGTCCGGTATGTTAAGTCTTTTCTATCCTTCTAATACATCGTACATGGCTGTTAAATCATGAGCATCAGCGACTTCTGCCCAGCCTTCAATATCATCTAATTCTTTCGCATGAGTTATCATATATATTGCTTTCGTTAATGTATAAAATTCTTGTAGAGGTTTTATTAATTTCTTAAAGCTGGTTATTGCTCCATTGCCCAAAATCTCTTCAAACATTGATTGAGCCTTTTTCCCATCCTCATTATTTATAACATCTTCTAAGATAATACCAGAATGAGCAAGATATAACATATAATTATAAACAGCCTTAAAAGTACGATACGCTTTTTTTATATTCTCATTTCCTTCTTCTTTATTATTCCTACGGCGCAAGATTGTTACCTGGCTTTGTATAGGATCTTTTATCTCAGAAATTAAAAACGCAACAAATTCATCAGCAATTTCTTTTTCCTTTTCCTTTACCAAATCGGGGGTAAAGCCTTTTTCTAGTAATCTATTATAAAAATCTCCAAAAATTCTATCCAATTCATATGTATCTTCTTCTGTTAAGAAATCTTCTGGGGGAACAAATGTCTTTAATACTGGAGGAAATTCTATAGTTTTTCCTACATTGAATGTCCCTACTGTCATATTTAGTGATTGAACAAAATCATTTTTTCTTAAATAATTATAAATATGATGCGCATCTTTAGCATAATAATTCTCGGTAAATTCTTGAAGTTTATTGGTTTCTTCTAGATCCTTTTCTAAAAAGTATGCTTCTAACTGCTTATTATACTTTTTATCGTATTTACGTAGTTGTTTTAATTGTGGTAACGCCGTATTATAAGTATAAACTCGCTGGAAAGTCTTTCTTAATAATTCTACTGTTATAGCTAAGTGCCCTCCTAAAGAATGTCCAGCTGCAACTTTATAACATACATCAAAATTAGGTATTTTTTTCTTAAGAAATTTTAAAAATGCAAATGCAGAATCAATCTGACTAGTATTCTCTCCTGAAACTATTCCTGTATAATTGTAAAACCAATCACTCATGTCATCAAGCTCAGTCCCTCGAAAAATTACCAACAATTCATTGTACTTTTCCAGATAAATAGCCGTTGCTTGAAAACCATTTTTTGCAAGTTTTGGAGTCGATAAACCACAATTATAGACTACTATATCATCTATTTTCTCACCTGTAACGTCTTGAATAATTCTTTTTATTTTATATTCAGCCGTGCTTTGCTTCTTATTTCCTTTTATCAAATACTCATACCAAGTTAACTTCGCTAAAAGTAACGGATTATGGAAAAAACGTAAAAACATATTAATCCCTCTTCTCTACAATCTCTCTAGTTCTTTTTATATTATATCACAAAAAATATTCAGTAAAAAAATAAAAAAGAGCCTAGACTTTTTTTCTAGACTCTAATTATCATAACTATTTTGTTTTTCTTCGGCTCATAAGGCGCATAATTAATGAAGCGACTAACATTATTATTCCCACAAATACTGATGATTTAGTATTTATACCGGTTTTTGCTAATACCGCTCCCCTCTTTTGATTACGTTCGATTTCTTTATTCCCATCACGTAATGTTGGACTAGTAGATTTAGTTGAGCCATCTGGTTTAGATGGTTTAACTAACTTACTAATATCAAATTCTGGTTTTTCAATAGTTGGAGCATCCTTTGTGGTACCATATGTTAATTTTTCTAATTCATATTGTTTTAAAATAGCTGTATATTTATCATATTTTGCTTTAACATCGGCACTTGCTGCAGTTAAGTTTTCCTGTGCCGATTTTAACTCTTCTTTTGCCAGTGTCAATTCTTCTTTTGCTTTTTTTAAATCTTCAACAAGTTTAAGGTACTGTGCATGTAAAGTCTGCGCCTCCTGTTGATCATTTAATAATTTTTGCAACTTATCCTCTATTGATTTAATATCTTCTTCTAATCCTTTAATTTCAGATGCTAATTTTTTTACTTTGCTTGTACCATCATTTACTTTTTTCTCATTTTCAGACAAAGCGCCTTCTAAAGTTTTTATATCTTTTTCAACTTCAGTCAATTCATCAGTCAAGTCTTTTAGTAATTGATTAGCAACTTTTTTTCTTTCTTCTAAATCTTTAATTTGTTTTCCAACTTTAGTTAACTTTTCAGTTACTTCTCCTAATTCTTGCTCAACGCCTTTTAGAGCTTCTGTAGCTTTATTAAGTTTGTCAGTGCTTGTCTCATCTTTAGGCCCGGCTTTCAAATCTTTAATTTTTTGTTCTAACTTAGTCTTTTCTATAGTTAAATCATTAGCTTTTTTCTCTAAGTTATTTTTTTCTAATTTTTTTTCTTCTAACTGTTTATCATTAGTAGATATATCTTGGATTTGAGATTTTAATTCACCTATACGTTCTTTTTTCAGTTTAATTTGATTTTTAGCTTTCTCTAACTCTGTTTTTGCCTGATCTACAGCTGCTTCTTCTCCAACCAAATCTCTACGGTGTTGCTCTAATGATTTAGTTTTTTCTTCTTTTTCTTTAGTCGTTTTATCAATCTCTTTAGCAAACTGTTTCATCGTATCTTCTGTGATTGATTCGGCTTTTTTCTTAGTATTTTCTAACTTTTTAACTTTTTCTTCTAATGTTTTAGATTTTTCCGTCTTTTCTTGTACCGTATTTTTTAAAGCATCCTCTTTACTTTTCGACGTCTCATACTCTACTTTTGCTTTATCAACGTCTGCTTTTTTTACAGTTCCCTCTTTAGTTTTAGTAATTAAACCTGTTTCCTGAGAAGATGATGTTGTGTTGGCATCATTAGCTTTTGCTTCTTGAGCATTTACCATTAATATACTTCCTGCAATTACTGCACTAATTGTGATAGTTGTCTTTAGTTTTCTATTCATATAATTCTCCTAATTTTATTTGTAATTTACTGTTAAAATTTCAACCTTAAGTAACTCTTAGATATTATATCCATACTATTTTATAATATATTTGAGCATTTATTTATCAAATTTTAGAAATTCTTTATTTTTTAAGTAAATTAAATAACATAGCTACTATTAGGTAAGATATTAATATTATAGGATACTCCTTATATATTTATACACAGTAATATTTTTACAAAGATTCTCCAAATCTTTAGTATTTTGTATATCTATATTAAAATTTTTAAAGCAATTACACCTATCATTCTTCTATATAATAATTATATTTTATAATATGACTAATATATGATTTATATCTATTATATATGTAGGAATCCTTTTTTAAATATAGAATATTATCGTGTTCAAAACCTTTAATTTTAGTTTTACCACACTGAAATACTTTTACTTTTTTACTATAAATATACAAATTTTTATTGTAAATCTCATACCGTTTGCAATATAAAATTCGCCAAAAACCGCTATTAAGTATCCTTATCTTATTATCTTAAACTTCAAAACAGTATAAATAGCTATGCTCTCTTTGTTAGGATTATTATATTCATCTCAAAGCTCTAACAGAAATCCTATTAAAGTTACTTACTCTCCTCCGAATATATTTAATTAAAATCCTATATATTATATTTTTACCAACTATATATTTACCATATTATCTTTCTTCACTTTATGACTATTTGGCGGTTATTTTTTATAATTTGATTATTTAAAATTATTATGGTTTATAGTTTATCAAAAAAGAAAAAATTCAACCTCATTCATATAAGAATATATATTCATTTCAAGAACTACCAAAATTTTAAGTTCATGTTAAGTAGAAATAATAAATTAGTAATTTTTTAATGTTTTTTATAATTAACAATTATATAATATCATCAAAAACTTAAATAACCTTAAAGTTTTAATAAAACTCTAAGGTTACTTCTCTATTTATTCTTATACATTAAATCTAAATAGCATTATATCGCCATCTTTTACTTCGTATTCTTTCCCTTCAAGACGAACACGTCCAGCTTCTTTCGCTTTTACCATACTTCCATATTCTAATAGGTCGTCATAACTTACAGTCTCTGCACGAATAAACCCACGCTCAAAGTCAGAGTGAATAATTCCAGCACATTCTGGAGCTAGCATTCCTTTTTTGAAAGTCCATGCACGTACTTCTTGAACACCTGCAGTAAAGTATGTCGCAAGACCTAATAAACTATAACTAGCTTTTATAAGTTTATCAAGACCACTTTCATCTATTCCTAATTCTTCTAGGAACATTGCTTTTTCTTCATCTTCAAGAGACGCCATCTCTTCTTCGATTTTCGCGCAAACCACGATTACTTGGCTTCCTTCATTCGCTGCAAATTCGCGAACACTTGCTACGTGTTTATTAGCGTCAACTTCTAGTAAATCATCTTCACTAACATTTGCTACATAAAGCATCGGCTTCATAGTTAATAGGTGTAGATTTTTAGCGATTTTTTGTTCTTCTTTATCTAATTCTAAAAGACGCGCTGGTTTTTCTTCTTTAAGAATATCGCGTACTTTTGATAATACTCCAAACTCAGCTACAGCATCCTTATCTTTTTGTTTGGCTTGCTTTTCGACACGTCCTATGCGTTTTTCTACACTTTCAAGATCAGCTAAAATCAACTCTAAGTTAATTACTTCAATATCATATAATGGATCTACACCACCCGCAACGTGTGTAATATTTTCATCTTCAAAACATCTAACAACTTGGCAAATTGCATCTACTTCACGGATATGACTTAAAAATTTATTTCCTAGTCCTTCACCTTTTGATGCACCTTTTACAATACCAGCGATATCAGTAAATTCGAATGATGTTGGTACTGTTTTTTTCGGTTCTACTAATTCTGTTAATTTATTTAATCTATGATCAGGTACTTCTACAATCCCAACATTTGGATCAATTGTTGCGAATGGATAGTTTGCTGCTAGGGCTCCTGCTTTTGTTATTGCATTGAAAAGTGTACTTTTCCCTACGTTTGGTAATCCTACTATTCCGGCTGTTAATGCCATAGTAATAATCACTCCTTTTCTCTTTATTATTTATATATTGAAAAACAAATATTCTTTATTTTTCTAAAACATTTAGGCCTTCACCTACTCAACTATCATATTATAACATAAAAACTATAACTTAGCATTTAATATTATATTATTTGAATTATTTTTTGCAAATTATAATTAATGTTATCCATTAGTATCTAAAATGATACTAACTATTCTAAAATTGCGTACTTTACGAAATATAGTTTAGTAGGTAAACTATATTGTAAGATATAAATATATCTAATAAATTGTTAGGGCGGTGCTTAATAATAAAAAACTACCACTCAAATATTAAACTTGGTATCGCAAGTCTTAATGTTCAAGATTTGGAAAAACAAACTAATTTTTATAGACATATTATGGGAATGACGGTATTGGAGGAAGATAAGGGCTTCGTTCTTTTAGGCACTTCAAATAAGACTCCGCTTCTTAAACTGCAAAAAACTGCTCATAAATTTGTGAATTCTTACGGATTATACCATATTGCATACCTAGTTCCAACTGAACAAGATTTAGCCGATATCCTTAAACATTTTGCAACATCAAAAACTAGGCTGGAAGGAGGAGCTGATCACGGCTATTCTAATGCTATTTATTTGAGTGACGCTGAAGGAAATGGTATTGAAGTATACTATGATAAAGATGAAAGTTTTTGGGATAGACGTTCTGATGGAACTATCATCGGTATTACCGAGAGATTAGACGCAGACCATTTACTTGATATCTCTAAAACTATCTCCCCATATGAATTACCCGCTGACACTATTATCGGGCATATTCACCTAAGTGTCCGTGATTCTAAAGTATCATCTGCATTCTATCAAAGTGTTTTAAACTTTTTAGATAAATTCACAGTGCCATCTGCAAGCTGGATTGCCCATGGAGATTATCACCATCATCTTGCTGTAAATAATTGGGCAGGTAATAACTTGAATGATAGACAAAAAGATTTTCCTGGATTAGCTTATTTCGAAATTATCGTAACAGATAAAGATGAATATCTAAAGCTTATTCAAAATATTAAGGCAACTAATACTACTATAAGAAAAGAAACTGACGATGCTATATTTATAAAAGATCCTAATGGAATTGAAGTAAGATTAATAAAAAGCATTTAATTAAAGTGTCTAAAAAAGGAGAACGGCTCGCCAATTGGCGAGCCATATATTATGAAAAAAAATATTATTAAGTTTTGGTATAACTATATTATAGTATTGCTACTTTACATATACTTTAATCTATAATTAAAGTTTACTTAAAAGTTATTTTTAATGAAGACACGGGAATAATTACTCTAAATTAAAAAATAAACAACCTAGCTTTATTAGCTAAGTTGTTCATTGCTAAAAATCTATTCCGATTTTTTCTCAATTATTTTTTTTATTTTTTTATTAAAATCTCGTCTTGGCATCATAATATTATTATCACACTTTAGACATTTTATTTTAATATCTGCTCCCATGCGTGTGATTTCCCATCTATTTGTACCGCATGGATGTTGCTTTTTCATCTCTACTATATCACCTAAGCCATAATCCATACTTCTTTCCTCCTATTTCTCATCTTTTCCTTTAAGCCTATCTTTGAAAACATTATAAAAATCTCGGCGTAACATAGTTTCTATGCTCGAATTTTTTCCTGCTTTAGCCTTACCGATAATTGTTATATAAGCTATATTATCCTCTATCTTGTCAATTGCATCTAACCTTAACTTATCCTGTTTATATAAATAAGATTTATACACATCATTATTATTAGCAGAGTCTAGGATAGATTGTACTTCATTTTCTAAATCCTCTATTGTTGTCTCAATATTAATTGGAAACTCACAGATTGCTAGATTATAAGTCAATGAGTAATTGATAACTTGATTAATTGTACCATTAGGAATAAAATAAATCTCTCCACCTTTAGAGCGAATTTTTGTCGAGCGCAGCCCAAGAGAAAGGACACTCCCTTCCGCAATAAATGCCGCTTGATTATAAATTTTTACATTATCTCCGACATCAAACTGCCCTTCAAGAATTATAAAAAATCCAGAAATAATATCTTTTACTAAATTTTGCGCACCAAAACCAATGGCTACAGAAGCTATCCCTGCACTTGCAACTATACTAGTTGTATTCACTCCTACAGTTGCTAAAATTTGGAAGAAAGCAATAAAGTAGACCGTGTATCTAACCGCACTTTTTACAAGTTTATGCAGAGTCTCTGATCTTTTTTCGTTAAACTTAATGTTGAATTTTTTGTTGGCATTGTCCCTTGTTGTCATTATATAATCTATAATTTTGTTTAGGATTTTTACACCTATTATTGCTACTACAATTATTATAACTATTAATAATGCTTTTTCTAAAATATTAAGCCAAAGATCCATATTATTGAATATTTTTAAAATTTTTTCATTAATAAAATTCATACGCTAGTCCTTAAATAATGCTATAATTCTTTCGAATTCATCATTATCTTTAAATTCTATTTCTATTTTACCCTTTTTATTACGATTTTGTTTAATCGTAACAACTGTTCCAAGACGTTTTTTTAAGATATTTTCTTGTTCTTCTATAAAAATGTCTTTCGCTTTTACTTTTTTAGTCATTTTGGGTTTAGTCAGATTATTAATATACTCTTCTAGTTCACGAACAGACATCTGACGTTCTTTAACGCGATTACACACTTCAATCATAGCCTTTTTAGTTTTAAGCGCTAATAATGTTCTTGCATGCGCAGCACTAATTATGCCTTTTTCTAGTTCGGCTTTTATTTCTGCTGGCAATTTCAAAAGGCGTAGGCTATTAGCTATATATGGACGGCTTTTCCCAAGTTTTTTAGCAAGCTCTTCTTGAGTAAGGTCCATCTTGTCCATTAGATTTTTATAACTTTCTGCTTCTTCTAACGACGATAAATCTTCACGTTGTAAATTTTCTAGAACGGCGAAAATCATCATCTCTTCGTCGCTCATCTCTTTTATAATAGCCGGTATAGTTTTTTTACCTAAAAGCTCGAAAGCACGGAAGCGTCGTTCTCCAGCGATAATATAATATCCTTTTACTGCTTTTTTAACAACTATCGGCTGTAATAATCCATTCTTTTCAATAGAATCTTTTAATTCATTTAATTTTTCTTCGTTGAAAACTGTACGTGGTTGATATGGATTTTTTTTGATTTCTTCCAGAGGAACATCCACTACTTTATCACTATCTTCTACTAACTCTATATGTTCAGTAGCAAAAATAGCATCTAAACCACGCCCTAATCCTTTACCTGACTTTTTAACCACGTTCAATCACCTCTTTAGCTAATGATAAATATTGTTTTGCTCCATTAGAAT
>ERZ773076.1381-NODE-1381-length-10417-cov-3.009072_pt1 | contig 10417 bp, 6 predicted proteins | sample MGYA00580613_ERZ773076 | MGnify/ENA primary metagenome ERZ773076 (study PRJEB29015, sample SAMEA2738005) | human oral metagenome | biome: human oral; feature: human-associated habitat; material: dental | place: China | collected 2057 ...
CCGGTGGTGCGGGGTTGCGAATGGCCAACGGCTCGTTCTACAAGTTCAACCCGGAAACGATGTGGAACTACGAGCTCTTCACCCGCATCGACACGCTGGGCGACCGGCTGGTGGTGAACGCCAACCTGTTCTGGGATGACCGCAAGGATTCGCAGGTCAATGTGCCCGACTACGTGAACGGCAGGCTGATGGGCAACGTGGTGCGCAATGCCGATGAATCGCGCTCCTATGGCCTGGAGGTGTCGGCGGACTACAAGGCGCTGGACAGCCTTGACATCCGTGCCAGTGCCGGCCTGCTGCGCACGAAGATTCACCGCTTCTCCGATCCGGATGGCGTGTCCTTCGAGGGCAATGAATTTGGCCGTTCACCGCGCTACATGGCGGGTCTGGACGTGAACTGGAACATTACCGATCAGCTGGCGCTGAATGCCAATGTGCACCGCACCGACGGCTACCACTCCAGCGACAACAACCTGCCAGGCTACGACGTGCAGGCCTACACCGTGGCCAATGCGCGTCTCTCGTACCAGATGGACCGGACGTGGCAGTTCTATGCCTATGTGGACAACCTGTTCGACGCCCGCAAGCCCACCTGGAAATTCGATGACCGCAGTGCCGGTGGCATTGTCATCGTGTCCGACGTGCTGGAACCCCGGATGTATGGAGCGGGAGTGAAGGTGACGTTCTGAAATCTGGCTCGCACCGACCTGGAATGGTCTGGATGGCGTGAGGCCCGTACAGGAATGCTGATTCGCCTGGCTGGCCACCTTGCGTGGCCTGCCTTCCTGGCGGGATGGCTTCCGCGCGATGACCGCCGCAGGTTCCGGGTGAGCTGCGTGCTCACCCCCGAGCCCAGGCCCCCATCGTTGCCAGCCCCAGCATCGTCATGGCCAGTGAGCCGATGACGTGGATGCCGATGGCCCCCACGGCCCAGGCCAGGCGCCCGTCCTGCAGGTGAGCGGTGACCTCGGCCGAGAAGGTGGAGAAGGTGGTGAGCCCGCCCAGGAAGCCGGTGATGATCAGCAGCTTCCATTCGGGCGCCAGGCCCACGTGCTGGCCAAAGAAGCCCAGCGCCACGCCGATGAGATAGCCGCCCAGCAGGTTGGCGACCAGTGTGCCGGGCGGGATGGCGGGAAACAGGGCATTGAGCCCTTGGCCCAGCAGCCAGCGCAGGCAGGCGCCAGCGCTGGCTCCGGCCGAGATGGCCAGCAGTTGCTTGATCATCCTGCCATTTTACAGGTCCACCTTCACACCCAGCTTGATGACGCGCGGGGCGCCGGCGGCCAGGCGGGTGCCGCCACCGGCCCAGTAGCGCTTGTCGGCCAGGTTGTCGATGTTGAGCTGCCAGGTGGTCTGCTTGCCGAACAGGTGATGCTGGTACTGGACGCCGGCGCTGTAGAGCGTGATGCCGCCCAGCCAGGCCTGGTTCAGGTCGTTGACCGGCCGACGGCCCGTGTAATAGGCACCGCCGTTGATGGACAGACCTGGGGCGAAGTCATCCAGCGCATACGACAGGAACAGGCTGCCGGTGTGCTTGGCGGCGTTCTCGGGCAGCTTGCCGTTGTAGGTGTCGTTGATCTTGCGGAATTTCGGATCCAGCCACAGCGCGGACGACTGCCAGGACAGTTGCCGGGTGAGCGTGCCCTGGGCCGACAGCTCCAGACCGGTGTAGCGCTGCTCGCCATCGGCCGTGAAGATGTTGTTCGCGTTGGTGTAGTAGCCCGGCCGGTTGATGTTGAACAGCGCAGCCGACAGCAGCGTGCCGTTGGGCATCTGCCAGCGGCCCCCCACCTCGTACTGGTCGCTCACGCCCGGACGCATGCGCTGGTTCTGGTTGGCCGAGCCGTTGGGGGCGGTTTCGCCTTCTTCCAGGGCTTTGCCGTAGGAGGCGTAGAACGACAGGTCGTCGGCCGGCTTGTAGACCACCGAGGCCATCGGGGTGGTTTTTGTGGCGCGGTAGTGGTTGGTGCCCTGGTCGCTCTTGTACTTGCTGTAGCGCAGACCGCCGATGACCTGCCATTCCGGCGAGATTTCCACGCGGTCGATGGCGTACACGCCGAGGTCGGTGGTTTCGAGCAGTGGCGAGGTCGGGTTGGCCAGGCGGGCCGTGAACGTGTAGTTGGTCAGGCGGACCGGGTTGTACAGGTTCTGGCCGGTGGCGGTGTAGTTGCGCTGGTAGACAGGCTCCTGTTCCTTGTCGGCCTTGGCCACCCCGGCGGTGATGTTGTGCGTCATGCCGGCTGCCTCGACGATGCCGGCCAGTTCGGCACGCAGCAGATCGGACGTGTTGACGTTGTTCTGCATGTTGCCGCGAATGCTGCCAGCCCCGGTGGCCACGGCGGCAGCGTTGGTGAAGCGGAAGGTGGGCAGTGTGCGGTCACGGTCCACCTTCGAGCGGCCGGCTTCCAGCGTCAGGGCCCAGGCGTCGTTGAGTGCGTAGTCGGCCTGCAGCTGCAGGTTGGTGGTGTCGGCACGGAAGGTGGACCAGTCGGGGCCGACCAGTTTCTTCGGATCGACGGCGTGCGGCAGGGTAATGACGCCGTTGACGGCGGTGGGCAGCGTGACGGCTGCCTGTTCCACCACGCGGCGGTGATCGTATTCGAAGTCGGCCTGCAGCATCAGGCGGCTGGTGACGCGCCAGTCGAAGGCGGCCGAGACGAAGCTGCGGTTGCCGGCGTCCACGCCGTCCAGATAGCTGCCCAGCCTGCCTCCGGCGGCGTTCAGGCGCAGGGCGTACTGGTCTTCGTCACCGAAGCGGCGGCCCAGGTCGGCACTGACCAGCGCGGTGCCGTTGCTGTCGAAGCGCAAGCCCACCGAAGTGACCGGATGCAGGCCGGCCCGCTTGGTGACGTAGTTGACGATGCCCGACGGCGCGGTGAAGCCGTAGTACAGGGCCGAGGCGCCCTTGAGCACTTCCACGCGGGCCTTGTTTTCCATGGGCACCTGCGAGAAGTTCATGATGGGCATGGAGCCGTTCAGGCGGTAGTTGGTGCGGTTCTGCACCTCCATGCCGCGAATGACCAGCTGGTCCCAGGTATCGCCGCCGTTCTGCTGGCGGGTGACGCCGGCCGTATTTTTGACGGCATCGTACAGGCCGGTGGCGGCCTGTGCTTCCAGCACCTTCGAGGTCACGACGTTGACGGTGGACGGCACGTCCATCACGCTGGCGCCACGGAAGGTGCCGGCCTTGACGGTGACGGGCCTGTAGCCTTCGGACACCACGGCGCGGACGTGCACGGCTTGCAGGGTGGCGTCACGGCTGTCGGCGGCTTGGCCGGCCGTGCCGGTATCGGCCTGCATGGTTTCGGCCGGCTGGACGGTGATGGTCTCTTCGGTGGTAACGGTGGCTTCGTCGGCCTGCTGGGCCAGTGCCAGCGGGGTGGCCAGCGCCAGGCCCAGCATCAGGGGCAGACGGCGCAGCGGGAGGGGGCAGTTGCGGATCATGAGGGGATGACAGTTAACGTTATGGGCCGACAGGCGGCCTGTTTTTCCTGGTGCGCGCCATGGACGCGTTCGTCCCCGCGCACCAGGGAAAGGCGGGGCGCAAATGATAAGTGATTTTCTGGTTGGCGCCCCGATTTTCCGTGTCGGCAGGGGTGACGGAAACGGTGAAACCTGTGTGTCACGAGACGGGATAATGAGGGATCGGCAGGGTGGGCTTCTGCGTGGAATGGGTATGGACGGCGGGCCGCCCGACAGGGGCGGGCTCCGGCATGGGCGGGCTCGCAAATGGGGGAAAGGCGGGTCCGTATGCGAAGGGCCAGGGGTGGGGATGCCCGTGGCCCTTCGGGAAGGGCACGCTGCAGTCCGCCCGTCAGCCCTTGCCCAGACTGGCCTTGACGGCATCGACGATGCGCACGGTCAGGGCCACGATGGTCAGCGTCGGGGGCGCGCAGCCGCCGGTGGTAAAGACGGCGCTGCTGGCTACATACAGGTTGTCCACCCCGTGGACGCGGCAGTTGCGGTCCACCACGCCCTCGGTGGGCTCGTCGGCCATGCGGGTCGTTCCGGCCGGGTGGTGCGCCGTCATCTGCGTGACCAGCGGCATGCCGTCGCGCCGCTCCATCAGCACGCGGCCGATGCCGGCCTCCTCGAGGGCGTTCTTCACGATTTCCTGCGAGCCCAGGGCACTGCGGATGTCGAGGTCGCGCCAGCGGAAATGCACGGTGGGCCGGCGCATGCCGGTGGCGTCGCGTTCGCTGCTCAGCGTGATGCGGTTGTCCGGATCGGGTGACTGCTCGGCAATCTGGTAGAGGTCGATGACCTTGAAGAACTGGTCGCGGTGCGGGGCCTCGTACCAGCCACCGCTGTCGCGGTTATATGGAATCTGCAGCCACGGGGCGCGGGCCACCTTGATGAACACCAGGTCGTCCAGCCCGCCCAGCACCCTGCCCAGATGATGCAGGGGGCGCTCGGGCATGCGGCGGGCGCGCACGTCGCGCATCAGCTTGCGCAGCGAATAATAGGCGGGCGAGCGGAAGGTGGTGCCGCGGCCGAACAGCCGCTGTGCCAGCCGCACGCGCGAGAACGCCGGCTGGGCATTGAGCCCGACGGTGACGTTCATCAGCTGTTTTTCTTCGAGCGTGCGCTGCGGAATGGCCAGCTTGCCCAGCACGTGGGCAATGCCGCGGTGCTGCAGGTCATAGAGGCCAAAGCGTGAGATGGGCTCGTTGGGGTAGAGAATGCCGGTCTTGACGATCTGCCGGTCCATCAGGAAGCGGCCGACCAGCCCGTGGTCGTTGCCCAGGCCATCCCTGGCCACCCGGTCGGAGGCCAGCAGCAGGCGGGGTACCTGAAAGCCCCCCTGCGCCAGAATGACCTGTCTGGCCGCCACGGTGAAACGGCGTCCGTCCAGACAGGCTACCTTCACGCCGGTGACGGTGCTGGCATTTTCGTTGGTGTCCAGCTCGACGGCGTTGGCCTTCATGATCAGCCGGATATTTTTGCTTTCCTTCACGCGGCCACCGATGCCCTGGGTCAGGACGGCCTGCGAGCCCGTCATGTACAGCTTGGTTTCGAGGGCGTCGTTTTTGAATGCGAGCAGTTTCCGCTCGTCCGATACCCACGGCATGATGTCCAGCGAATCCACACCGGTTTCCCACAGCTTCATGGCCCGCAGGTAATACGGATGCAGCGTGTCGTAATCGATGGGCCAGCCGCTGTGCGGCATCCAGTCGCGCTTCTGGAAGTCGATGGGGTCGAAGGTGGCCAGGTGGCAGTTGGTGGTGCCGTTGACCTGTACGTCCCATTGCACCGAGGTGCCACCGAAGCGGCGGTCGTGCGACCAGACGATGTCGGGGTAGAGATCGGGCGTGTCTTCCGAGACGCCGGCCGCCAGATCCTGGGTGGCGGCATCGGGTTCTTCACCGCCGGATTCGAGCAGGATGACATCGAGGCCGCTGTCGAGCAGCTCCTGGGCGGCTGCCAGGCCAGCGGGGCCGGCACCGACGATGCAGACGTCGGTGTTCAGCGTGCTTTGGTCGGGAATGGAGTGAGGAGATACGAGCATGGCGCAGGGTCCGGTGGACGGGCCGTCCGGCACGGTGCCGAACGGCGCCTGCAACCATTATAGGAAGCCTGATGCTCAATACTCGAACTATTTTTTTCTGAAGGGCCGTGCAGTACGAAATCAGCCGGTTTTCAGGCGGCCAGCCGCTGTGGGCGTTGTGTTTTGGCCACGGATGGAACGTGCACAGCCGGCACGGCCGGGGACATGGCCGTGGTGCTTTCGCCCGTATTTCGCCAGGGCGTGGCGGGCGCTGCACTCACACCGGGTACATGGCGCCAGGGAACGCCGGCCTGTTGCAGCAGCATCACGAGCCGGGGGGCGGCCTGTGCCGGTGTGTGCGCGGTGGCCAGTTGATTGATGCGGGCATCGTGGCAGCCGCCGCGCAGCCAGACCACCCGTTTGCCCTGGCGTGCCTCGTCCACCAGACGCTGGGCATGCAACGCACTGGCCGCGGCATGCGGGGCATGGGCGTCTTCTGCATGATGACTGGCCGTATGCGTGGCACCGGGGGCGCCTGCAGGGGCAGGGATCAGGCTGCCGAAGGTGTGGGGCTGAGCGAGGTCCATGGGGGTGGACCAGCGGTGCAGCATGGGATGGGCGGGTGCCGTGCTGGCGCCGGTTCCGTCGGGCAGCGCAAGCTTTTCGGCATCCTTGCGGATCTGCTGGCGAATGTCATCGGCCAGGGCCGGGTCATGCACGACGAGGTCGGCTGCCTGCAGGGCGCGCAGGGCGTGCAGCGTCAGCTGCCCGGGGTCGCTGCTGCCGGCATCGACCACGACGAGGTCGCCGGTATGAAGGGCCGGGATTGGGGCCGGTGTGACAGGAGGCTGTTCTGCGGGGCGCCGGGACGTCAGGAAGGTCTCCGGGGCGTCATGGCCGCAGGCAGAAAGTGCCGGGTCTGCGATGTCCGGTGACATCGATGCGGTATGTGTCGCCGTTTCTGCCCTGTTGACTGGCGTTTCGATGGATGCGCTGGCCTCCAGCTGCGCTGCCAGGAACTGGCTGGCGGCTTCCAGCTGGCCCTGTGCCACCAGCGTGTTCACCGGGCCGGAAAAAATGTGCTCCCAGAAGCGGCGTCGCGCACGCATGCCGGACAGCCTGGCCTGCACCTGCCGCCGCCACTGGCCGGCCAGCGTGGCCAGCGCACCGGTGTGCTGTGGCAGCATCACCTCGATTTTCTGGCGCCAGTACCGGGCCAGTACGGGCGCGGTGGCACCGCTGGATATGGCTACCTGCAGCGGGCCGCGGTCCACCACGGCGGGCACGATGAAACTGCAGTGTTCGGGGCTGTCGACCGTATTGCAGAACACCTGCCGGGCGCTGGCTGCGGCAAATACGTCGGCATCCACTGCGGCATCGCCCGTGGCGGACGTCACCAGAAAAACCCCGTCCAGATGCGCCGGGGAAAAGGTGTGGCCCAGCCAGGCGATGCGGCCTTCCTGCAGCCACCGTTCGAAGGCGGGGGCCAGCGTTCGCGCCACCACCCGGAGCTGGGCACCGGCGGCCAGCAGGCTCTCGGCCTTGCGGGTGGCCACCTCGCCGGCACCCACCAGCAGCACCGGTTTGTCGTTCAGATCGGCAAATAATGGAAACCAGGACATGTCAGGCCGCCGCCTCCCAGAAATCACGCGGGGCATCCAGCACGGGTTTCGTGATGCCGGTGCGTACCGCAAAATCGCCAAAGCCTTCATCGGGCTCGCGGTGCTTCGCCCAGTCGGCCAGCCAGCCGTCGATGATGTCGAGAATTTCCGTCTCGGTGATGTTCTCGCGGAACAGCCGTGGAATGCGGGTGCCCTCGCGGTTGCCGCCCACATACAGGTTGTAGCGGCCCACGGCCTTGCCCACCAGGCCGATCTCGGCCAGCATCGCGCGGCCGCAGCCGTTGGGGCAGCCGGTGACGCGCAGCACGATGTGGTCGTCCTGCAGACCGTGCCAGGTCATCCGCTCGTCCACATGGTCGATGAAGGTGGGCAGGAAGCGCTCGGACTCGGCCATGGCCAGCGGGCAGGTGGGCAGCGACACGCAGGCCATGGCGTTTTCGCGCAGGCGGCTGACCCGGGAGCTGATCAGCCCGTGTTCGCGGGCAATGGCTTCGATGCGGTCCTTTTCGGAAGCCGGCACGTTGGCCACGATCAGGTTCTGGTTGGCGGTCAGCCGGAAATCGCCCTGGTGGACTTTGGCGATTTCGCGCATGCCCGTTTTGAGGGGGCGTCCGGGGTAATCCAGCAGCCGGCCATTTTCGATGAACAGCGTCAGGTGCCAGTTGCCTTCCTCGCCCTGCACCCAGCCGATGCGGTCACCGCGGGTGGTGAACCGGTAGGGGCGGATGGGCTCGAATTTTGCGCCCATGCGGTTTTCCACTTCGGCAATGAACACGTCGGTGCCCACCCGTTCCAGCGTGTAGCGGGTCTTGGCATTCTTGCGGTCGCTGCGGTTGCCCCAGTCGCGCTGCACCGACACCACGGCGGCTGCGCAGTCGAGCACCTTGTCCAGCGAAATGAAGCCGAATTCCCGGGCCACGTTGGGGTAGGTGCGGGTGTTGCCATGTTCCATCGACAGGCCACCGCCTACCAGCACGTTGAAGCCCAGCAGCCTGTCGCCCTCGCCAATGGCAATGAAATTGAGGTCGTTGGCGTGCAGGTCAACGTCGTTGTGCGGCGGAATCACCACCGTGGTCTTGAATTTGCGGGGCAGATAATTCTTGCCCAGTACCGGTTCGGTGGCATCACCACTGAGCGCCTTTTCGATGACGGGCTGGGCCGGCATGGTTTCGGTGGAATGGAGCTTTTCGCCATCCAGCCAGATTTCGGCATAGGCCCGCGTGCGCGGCAGCAGGTGCTCGGAAATGCGGGCCGCCCATTCCCATGCCTGGCGGTGCAGCGACGATTCCACCGGGTTGCTGGTGCAGAGCACGTTGCGGTTCACGTCGCCGGCAGTGGCAATGCTGTCCAGCCCCAGCTGGTGCAGCCACTGGTGCATCGGCTTGATCTGGTCCTTCAGCACACCATGAAACTGGAAGGTCTGCCGGTTGGTCAGGCGGATGCTGCCGTAGAGCGTCTGCTCGGAAGCAAACTTGTCGATGCCCAGCCACTGCTGCGGCTTGATCACGCCGCCGGGCAGACGGCAGCGCAGCATCACGTTCTTGAGCGGCTCCAGTTTCTGCGAGACACGCTCGGCACGGATGTCGCGGTCGTCCTGCTCGTACATGCCGTGAAAGCGGATGAGCTGGAAATTGTCACCCCGGAATCCGCCCGAGAGGCCATCCTTCAGGTCTTCGCGAATGGTCCCTTTCAGGTAGGCGCTGCCGCCTTTCAGGCGCTCGTTGTCGGCCCAGGGGGCATCGGGCAGTTTGGCGCGTTCGTCCACCGGCGGGCGTTTGGCGGCTTGGGGTTTTTCTTCCAGAACGTGGGACATGACGGGCTCCTGCAGATATCGTGCGCTGTGTGGCTTGCAGTCACTTTAAGGTGAAAACCCCCCTGTTGAAACGAAGGGTTTTTCAGCACGACATGATGTGCCGTCATAAGCCGCTTTCTGCAGGGGTTTATATGCAGAAATTCATACGCCTGCGAATGCTCATGGGAATCGTTTTCTTTCTGGGAAAAAAAAGGGACACCCCCGTTCTGGTGTCCCTGGCTGGCACGGTCGTGGTCAGTGAATCGTTCCGGTATCCCCGGCTGGTGCGGTGCAGTCGTGGTCAGTAGACGTCCCGCTGGTAGCGACGGTCTTCGCGCAGAGTGTTCAGATAATCGTCGGCATCGTCCTCATCCAGCCTGCCGTGGGTGCGGATGATGTCGAGCAGGGTGTTTTCCACGTCGCGGGCCATGCGGGTGGCGTCGCCGCACACATAGACGTGCGCGCCCTCCTGCAGCCACTGCCAGACATCGGCACCGGCTTCCTGCAGCTTGTGCTGCACATAGACCTTGTGCTCGCCCTGCCGGGACCAGGCCAGATCGGCCCGGGTCAGCAGGCCGCTCTTGCGGTACTGCAGCCATTCGGCCTGATACAGGAAATCGTCCGTGAAGCGCTGGTTTCCGAAAATCAGCCAGTTCTTTCCGGTGGCACCCGTTGCATCCCGCTGCTGCATGAAGGCGCGGAACGGGGCCACACCGGTGCCTGCGCCGATCATGATGATGGGGATGTCGTCGTCGGCCGGCAGGCGGAAATTCCGGTTGGGTTCGATGAAGACGCGCACGTCGTCGTCTTCTTCCAGCAGATGGCCCAGATAGCCGGAGGCTGCACCCATGTAGTGCTGGCCATGGTGGCGCAGGTGCACGACGCCCACGGTCAGGTGCACGGCATCGCCCACCTCGTCCTGGGCCGAGGCAATGGAGTACAGGCGAGGCGACTGCGGACGGAACAGGCTGAAGAGCTGCTGCGCCGGCAGCGGGTGCGGGTATTCGGCAAAGAGCCCCACTGGCGGGGTGGTGGCCAGCAGGGCGTCCAGCGCCTTGCGGTCTTCCACCAGTTCCTGCAGCGGACGCAGCTTGCTCAGCGCCGCATACTGTTCCACCAGCGTGGGCGTGTTCTGTGTGATGTCGGCGTGGTGGGTGAGGGCATCGCGCAGCGTGGCTTCGCTGCCATCGGCCAGTTTCACCGTTTCCGTGCCGTCCAGTTTGTGACGGTCCAGAATTTCGCTCACCAGCGCCGGAGCATTGACCGGCCAGACACCCAGTGCGTCACCGGGCTGATACTGGATGCCCGAGCCTTCCAGGTCGATTTCGATGTGCTGCACATCCTTTTCGGCATTTCGTGAGGTGATTTTCTGGCGGGTGGACAGCGTGGCCGTGAAGGGGGCGTTGCGGGTCCAGGCGCTGACGGCTGGTTCCGCTTCGGGTGCTGCGGTGGCGGCGCCGGCTTCCGGGGTCATGGCCATGGCGGCGCCGGCGCCCTGGAAGGCGGCAAAGGCGG
>ERZ773076.1382-NODE-1382-length-10413-cov-3.259027_pt1 | contig 10413 bp, 5 predicted proteins | sample MGYA00580613_ERZ773076 | MGnify/ENA primary metagenome ERZ773076 (study PRJEB29015, sample SAMEA2738005) | human oral metagenome | biome: human oral; feature: human-associated habitat; material: dental | place: China | collected 2057 ...
TCCCGGGCTCAGGCACTGGGAATCAAGGGGCGAAGCGGGTTGTTCAGGATGGACTACGTACCCTCGTTCGACAAGCGCGTCATATACCTCACGCTCAAAGCCCGACTCACACAGCTGTCGCAAGTCACGTTGTCGCTGAACATCCTGGGCGTAAGGGGAAGTAAAATGGCGAATCAATCCAAGACGCAGCTCGTCCTTTACGCTCAGGTCCGCCTCAGTGACCGAGCGCACAAGATACATTCTGTCTCTGGCACGTGAAGCCGCAACATTGAAACGCTTCTTCGTCTCCGCCCCAGTCGCCGCCCGTGCATCCTTGTCCGGCCCGGCTACCATTGAAAGGAAGATGATATCACGCTCTTCTCCCTGGAATGTACGCGCATCACCACAAGCAATTTGCCGTGCGCTAATATCTTTCGGGTCAATTTCTCTCAGAACAAGCTCGTTGATGTACTTGGCTTGTGCAGTCCCCAGCAGTGTTACCACTCCGATGGTCCGCTTCTTCGCATGCTGCGATGCCTTCCCATCCGCAATGATACGCTTGATCTCGTCCACGATGACGCGTGCTTCAGGCACATTGACATCCTTTGTGCCGCTTCGATGTCCATCGGTCACAAGAATATCAATCAATGGTGGATCAAGCCGCTCCGACTGCACAGGCACACGCAATGGAATCAGCTCGTGATTGTAGAACTCCCGCTTTGAATATTCGATGATGGGGCCAACGCAGCGAAAATGCTCCTTCAGCATGATGCTAGTTCCCGCATTGACAACCATGTACAGGTCATACAGAGAACGCTCAGGCGACATTGCCTGACGATATGTCGGGACCTGCTGCACCAGATCGGTATTGACCAACTGACGGATCTGTTTCTCTTCATACCCAACCACCTCAGGGGCCACCTGCTTGTCATCTCCAACGACAAGGGCCTTTTTCCCCCGCAACAAGGCGGGCAAGGCACTAAGGTCAGACTGCGAAGCTTCATCGATGATGACGAGATCAAAGCACCCCAGCTCTGCTGGCAGGCTCTCAGACACGCGGTAGTGAGGCATGATCCAGCACGGAATTGCATCCGTAACCTCTGCCGCTGCTGCACGAGCGTTCTGGCGATAACGCTCGGCACGAATACCGGTTCCTTTACCGATCTTCTGGATTGCAATCTGAAAAGCCTTCAGGGCAGACTTGACAGCAGGTGTCGCCTTCTCGGCAAGCCCCAACCACGCACGTCGGATCACCGCCTCTTCGTAGGACTGTGCAAGCCGTTGCGTAATCTCTTTCCGCTGAGCAGCCAGGTCCTTCAGTTGTCGGTGACAGAGGGTAGATTCCAGCATAGAATCCAGACGCTTGAGACGCCAAGCACGAAGAAGATCACCTGACAAAGGGTCAGCCTGCCCTTCCATGACATGCCGCTTCAACAGGGATGCGTACCGTGGGGCACCGGACTCAGCGATCAGCTGCGTCACGCGAGAAACCACCTCAAGATGCCTTGCGAGGCCGCGCAAACGTTCGAGCGTGGAACACATGGCATTCCACCACTGCTCCAGACCGTCTCCCTGCAACGCAGAATCGCCGAGACGCCCCAGGACAAGCTGTCGAGCCTTTTCAAGGATCTCCACACTACCTTCTCCAAACTTCGCGGCCAGCTCATCCCTCTGTCGCTCCGTCTGTTGCAATTTAATAAATTGCAGATGCTGTTCAAGAACTGGCGTTACTACTCCCTGAATGCTTCCTCGCGCCATACTGCCAGAGACCGTCAGCGTAGGGAATACCTCTTTCACCTCTGACTGAATATTGCGTACCAAGTCGAGTGCACGCTGGACGCGCTGGTACCGCAAATATGAATGAAGAACGCTTTCCCACCCACGCCGATCCTTTGCTGCCTGCGGCATACCAAGCAATGAAGCGAATTCCTCCCACCGAGTCACCTGGACGCGAAGATCCCTCAACAGCTCAATCCATTCGAGCACTTCCTTCCACTGATCAGGCGTGCTGACAGGCCTCTCGGCGATCCTGATCTCTGCGAGCATTGCCTTCTGCTCTCTTTTACCAAACACACCCGCCATGCCAAATGGCTTGCGCCCATCCGCCAACTGACGAATCGCCTGTATGACCTCTTCATCCTGGCCGCTTTCAAGCCCTTTGGGTAGAGAAATAGCAGACTTCCGGAGCTGGTTATATCTATCCGCCTGGGCGATAACCTCTACACCAAATACCTCAAAATCCCCCTGAATACGCTTGAATTCATCACGCGCCACATGTGCGACCAATTCTCCATGCTCTTCAAGGAAGGAAGTTTCGGCAGACAGGACTTTAAGATCTCTTCCTATTGCTTCAAGACGTTCCAGCGTGACCCCTTCCGCAGCGGGAGGAATATCTCCCTTTTCAATTTTCTCGCGCAGCGAATTGCCCTTTTTTAGATCTTCATGAAGTTTCCGTACCTCAGAGGCCGTCGGCAGGTGCGCAGAATCAGGGAGAGGGGCACCCGCATAGACAACATCTGGCCCCAGTGCAAACCTCGCAGCGCGTAATGCCTCTACGTCGGCTTCATCAAAGCTCGGTCTGAATGTTTCCGAACCATCAAACTCATCCGGAATGAAAGCATGCCCTTCTGTCGCATTGACCAGCTCTTGTGCAGCATCAGATGGATCAATGTACACCCCATCAACCATGAGCGGGGTCAGCGCCCTGGTTGCCAGTTCGCGCAACTGGAAATCCACATGAGCAAGACGCCCGTGCAACTGCTCGATCTGCACATCCAGCCGCTCGATTTCACTGCGTGTCGCACTTCTGTCGATACCCTGAACCTGCGACGCAATCTGGGTAATGGCATTCTGAAAGCGCTTCTGCGCATCTTCATCTCCGGACAAAAGAGGGACCACCAGAGACCTGATCCCCTCCGGAATCTTTTCCTGAACGACCGACAGTGCAGGCTCTTTCATTGACGTCACAAGAACACGCTTACCCATTGCCAAATAATGGCATATAACGTTAGCAATTGTGTGCGTCTTTCCCGTACCCGGCGGCCCTTCCACGACAACACAAGGATACTTCTCCAGATACTGAACAATTTTTACCTGTTCATTATTGAATGGCTTGGGGAAAATACAACTCTCTTACCCTGTCTGTTTCGAACACCCCATCTCCATTACCAGACGTAATATCATGATAGGTAGCGAGCAATCCCCGCATACGGGGAAGAAATTGATCATCAATCTCTTTCGATGGCTCAGTGACCAGTTTGGCCACTGCCTCCGGTAGATCCGTTGCAGATGAAACCTTTCCAAACAGTGCATCGAGATCACGCAGATACTCGGAAGCACCCTTCGGGCGAGCAAAGATCACCCATGAATCCGTGACGCACAGATGATCATCGGGCGCCGGAAGCATAATGTCTTCTGGATCACGCCTGTCCGGCCAATACACGCCCCCACTGTCCATACAGCTATTTGCATGACGAAGGACAAGATCGAAAGATGTTCTCGAAAATGGAGTTATGCTTTCCTCTGTCTGATCAATATAACGCTGCCAAAATTCCTTAAGATCTTTGACGCCGTCAATACCGTTGGCATCAAACCAGTCCGTTTCAATACGAGGAGGTACTTCGCGAGGACGAATGCTGAGGATGGATGTTTTCTCATCCAATACCAGCTCCACAGCCTGGGTTATGAGCGGATATCTATAACGCTACCCCTCTCGATCCCAGAGTCCCACCCCAATCCCCCAAACCAGCTCGATCTGGGAAGAGCCCGAGCCCTTCCTGATGTCCTGACGCAGCTCGAAGAGCTGGCCGTAAAGCTTCACGCTCTCCCGTACCGTCTTCTCTTTCGCCGCCCATGGACGCCATGCCTGGTCCAGGTATTGCGAAAATTCGGACTTCAACACCTCCCCTTCGGGGTACACCTCCAGGGCAACCAGCGCATCTTCTTGTCCAACGTCCTCATACGCCAAACCCTCTCCCAGCATCTCGGCCAATTCATTTGCCAACACTTCACCTTTCAAAACAGGAAGTTTGTCTGGGTCATTGGACGGCAACATCCACAGTTGAAGCAGTCTGCTGGATGGCACTGGAGGTCTGGTTTCCGTCACACGCTTCAAAGACAGCCAATTCTCTGCCTCCTCATTATCCTGGGCTGCATTCAGCACAAGACCAGGAATTCCCTCAAGTTCGTGCTCGTATCTGCGAAAGCCGTCATGAGCAGCAACATCGGAAACCGTTCTCTGTCGGAGCCTTGCAGCTTTCTGGCAGTAATTCATCAGCTCCTTGAGCCGCTCGATCTGCAAATGCTCAGTCGTGTGTTCCGAAGCCACGTTCCTTTCTCCCTGGTAAAGGCTTACGCGCAACAATTCAGAAATTCTCTCAAACCAAGACTTGCGCGCCACGAATAACACATTATCTCAAATTTTGTGACTTTTTTATCACAAAATCATTGCCATCGGTCGCCGATTAACGTCCGTTCGGCGGTTTTCTACGTGATTTGCCCTGGGAGCGCCGCAACTTGGGACAGGCAAGTAACTCAGAACAATGTCAAGGACTCAGTCGTCTCCGAGCAACCAGCCCCCCACATCCAGCCGCTGCTCCATCCATTCGATCCAGTGCATGACCGGCGTGTCCGTTCCGGCACCCAGGTGGGCAATGCACCCCACGTTGGCCGACAGGATCAGTTCGGGCCGGCTGTGTTCGAGGTTGTCGAGCTTGCGGGTGCGCAGCTGCTGCGAAATGTCCGGCTGCAGTACCGAGTAGGCGCCGGCCGAACCGCAGCACAGGTGTGAATCGCGGATGGGCTGCAGTTCGGCACCCCAGATGGTGAGCATGTCCTCCACCACACCACGGATTTTCTGGGCATGCTGCAGGGTGCAGGGCGGGTGGAACACCAGCCGCTGGGGCTTGAGGGGCATGGCGGGACGGTACTGCGCCAGTTCACGTGACAGCCATTCGCTGAGATCGAAGGTGATGCCGGCAATGTGGCGGGCACGTTCGGCATAGACGGGATCGTTGCGCAGCAGGTGTCCATAGTCCTTGACCATGGCACCGCACCCCGAAATGTTGATGACGATGGCCTCGGCGCCGGCCTCGATGTGCGACCACCAGGCATCGATATTGCGGCGCGCATCCTGCAGGCCGGCGGGTTCGTCATCCAGATGAAAGGGCAGCGAGCCGCAGCAGCCCGATTTCCGCTCAACGATGGCCTGGATGCCCAGCCGGTCCAGCACCCGTGCCGTGGCACGGTCCACGGCCGGCAGCATGGCTTCCTGCACGCAGCTGTTGAGCATCAGCACCTTGCGGGCATGCGCGCGGGCGGGCCACTGGCCCACGGGATGGTGCACGGGGGGTACCTTGGCCCGTACGGCCGCGGGCAGGACCGGACGCAGGGCACGGCCGATTCTCATCAGGCCGCCAAACAGCGGCCTGCAGCCCACCACGCGGCGTACCAGCGTGCGGACGGCCGCTTCACGCCGGGGCCGGCGCACTTCGGTGCCAATGATGTCGCGACCGATGTCGAGCAGTTTCGAATACTGGACGCCCGAAGGACAGGTGCTTTCGCAGTTGCGGCAGGTCAGGCACCGGTCCAGATGATGCAGGGCCGACAGGGTGGGCGTTGCACCTTCGAGTACCTGTTTCATCAGGTAGATGCGGCCGCGCGGGCTGTCCTTCTCGTCGCCGAGCAGCTGGTAGGTGGGACAGGTGGCGGTGCAGAAACCGCAATGGACGCAGGCACGCAGGATGCGTTCGGCCTCCTCCCCGGCAGGCGTGCCGAGAAAACGGGCAGCAAGGTGGGTTTCCATCAGACATCACTCCAGCTTCAGTCAGACATCATTCCAGTCAGGCATCACCCCAGTCAGGCATCACTTCAGTCATTCAGTCATTCAGTCAGGCAGTCGGGCATCGCTCCTGTGAGACCACGCGACCCGTGTGTCCATCGGACGGCTGCCGGTACGTGCATCAGTCACAGCCCGGTATACATCCGGCCCGGGTTGATCAGGCCACGCGGGTCGAAGGCCTGCTTGAGGCGCTGGTGAATCTGCAGGTTGACGGGATCCAGTGGATGAAAACGCTCCGCGCCGGCGCATGTTCCCAGGGAAAGCCCGACAGCGGTACCCGCATGCACACCAGCCGCAGCCGTGCCGGCCCGGAACAGCGTGGCCGTCCCGCGCTGGCGTGCAACCAGATGGCGCAGTGCCGCAGCAGCCCCGGGCCAGGCATGGTCCCTGCCCCCGAAGCGGTACACCGGCTGGCCGTGCTCCAGGGGCGGGCGCCACCAGCGCAACGCCCCTCCCCATTCGATCAGATGCTCACCCGGCAGATCGAGCGGCAGGGTGGTGGCGGGGACCGACAGGCGCCAGAGAGGCGCCGTTGCGCTGGCCGGGCCGGTAAAAAAGTCCAGATGCTGGTCACGCAGCGCACGCCAGAAGGCATCGGCCTCGCTGATGTCCACGACTTCGCCACCCAGCAGCCTGCACGCTGCATCGACGGCGCGCCGCGCCCCGCACAGGCGGACATGCAGCACGCCCCGGTACCAGCAGGTAGCCGCCAGTGGCAGGGGCTGGCCGCCCCAGCGGTTGCAGGCGGCCAGTGCATCGGCTTCGGTCATCTCCAGGCGCAGGGTGGCATCGGCACGCGGCACGGGCAGCACCTTCAGCGAGACTTCGGCAATCATGCCCAGCATGCCGAGCGATCCGCAGAGCAGACGCGACATGTCGTAGCCGGCCACGTTCTTCATCACTTCGCCACCAAAACGCATGACGCTGCCATCGGCCGCAAGCAGCACGGTCCCCAGCACGAAATCGCGCACGGCGCCCGCCGACATGCGTCGCGGTCCCGACAGGCCGGTGGCCACCATGCCGCCCACGGTACGCCCCGGGGCGAAGTGCGGTGGGTCGAAGGGCAGACACTGGCCCTGTTCGGCCAGCAGCACCTCCAGTTCGGCCAGCGATGTGCCGCAGCGTGCCGTCACGACCAACTCTGAGGGATCGTACGAAACGACGCCGGCGTAACGGCGACAGTCCAGCATGACAGGAGCAGGTTGTGCGATGTCTGTGGAGCCCTCCGGCACGAAACCAGCTGGTGTCCCACCGGCAATCTCCTCGCCACGGAAGCGGTACGGATTGCCGTAGAACGCACAGGTGCCACCCCCTTGCAGCAGAATGGGATAGCCACCTCGATAGGCGCAAACCAGCTGTTCACGCAGTTCGGCAAGGGCTGCATGGGAGGCGCGTGCCTCACGGATTGCACCAGCCGCGGGGATGTCGCCCGCATTCGTGGACACTTTTGCCGTACCGCTTTCCTTGCAGAAAGAAGGCATGATCATCGCTCCTTTCGAAACCGGACAGGGACGGCCGAAAACATGACATGGATAACCGAAAACATGACATGGATAGCCGGAAGCATGGCAGGAATAGCCGAAAACATGGCCGGGATAGATGGAAACAAGGGTATCTCCATGCTCAGAACCGCGGCAGTTCCGGAAACTTCAGCCGCCCCTGCTGCACGTGCATGCGTCCGTATTCGGCGCAGCGGTGCAGCGTGGGAATGGCCTTGCCGGGGTTGAGCAGCCCCGGGGGATCGAAGGCGCGCTTCAAGGCAAAGAAGGCTGCGCGTTCTGCCTCGGAGAACTGCACGCACATGGAGTTGATCTTTTCCACGCCCACGCCATGTTCGCCGGTGATGGTGCCGCCCAGCCCGACGCACAGTTCCAGAATTTCCGCACCGAATTTCTCGGCCCGGCCCCATTCGCCCGGGATGCAGCTGTCGAACAGGATGAGCGGGTGCAGGTTGCCGTCGCCCGCGTGAAAGACGTTCATGCAGCGCAGGCCATATTTGCGTTCCATGCCGGCAATGGCCTGCAGCATGCGGCCCAGGGTGCGCCGGGGAATGGTGCCATCCATGCAGTAATAGTCGGCAGAGATGCGGCCCGCCGCCGGAAAGGCATTCTTGCGGCCGGACCAGAAACGCATGCGCTCGGCATCGGAGGTGGACACCTGCAGGCGGGTGGCCCCGGCCTTGCGCAGCACGGCTTCCATGGCCGCAATTTCTTCGGTGACCTCCGCTTCGGTGCCATCGGATTCGAGCAGCAGAATGGCGGCTGCATCCAGATCGTAGCCGGCGTTGACGAAAGGTTCGACGGCCCGTGTGGCCTGCTGGTCCATCATCTCCATGCCGGCCGGGATCAGCCCGGCAGCGATCACGTCGGCCACGGCATTGCCGGCGGTTTCCACGTCGTCAAAGGAGGCCATGATGACGCGTGCCTGCCGGGGCATGGGCAGCAGCCGGACCACCACCTCAGTCACGACCAGCAGCATGCCCTCGGAACCGATGGCCGCCCCGAGCAGGTCGAGCCCCGGGGCGTCCAGCGCCACGGCAGATGTCGTACAGGCCGGCCCGGACGGCGCCCCCGATACGTCACGAGGCCCCGGTGCGCCAGGAGGTGCGGCCGCCGCCCTGCCCTCCGCCACAGCCGGATCCATCCCCGGCCCCAGCGTGATGGGGTCGCCATCCACGGTCAGCCCGCGCACGGCCAGCACGTTGTGCACGGTCAGCCCGTACTTGAGGCAATGCACGCCACCGGAATTCTCGGCCACATTGCCGCCGATGGTGCAGGCGATCTGCGAGGAGGGATCGGGGGCGTAGAACAGGCCATGCGGCGCGGCCGCTTCGGAAATGGCCAGGTTGCGCACACCGGGCTGGACACGGGCGGTACGGCTGTACGGGTCCACGTGCCCGATCCGGTTGAAGCGGGCCATCGACATCAGCACGCCGCCGGCATGGGGCAAGGCACTGCCGGTGAGCCCCGTGCCAGCTCCGCGCGGCACCAATGGCACGTCCAGCGCACGGCAGAGGCGGATGATGGCCTGCACCTGCGCTTCGGCGTCGGGAATGACCACCACCAGGGGCAACTGGCGATAAGCACTCAGGCCGTCGCATTCGTAAGGACGCAGGTCTTCCTCGCGGTGCAGGACACTGCCCGCCGGCAGGATCTGCTGCAGGCGCTGGATGAGCTGACGCGCCTGCCCGGGCGGCAGCGGGCGGGCAATGTCCTGCCACGGCTGCTCGCCCTCCTGAAGCCGTGGCAGGGCAAATGCCTGCGTCTCGGTGTCCACCGGTTGCGGGTTGTCGCACAGGGGCGGCACACCGGCATGCACTACAGGCGGATGCAACCGGGCTGACGGGTGCGACCGGGCTGGCGGTTGCCCCGGCCAGGGCGATGACGGGCCGTTGTCCATACGGCATGGGTCTCCAGTGTTATGGCAGGTGCCCGTCCGTACGGTGCCGGCGGGGCCTGCTCTCCCTTTCACGGGCAGGGTCTTCGTTCATTCTAGAGCGTGTCCTGGGCTTGTTCACCCCCGTGCAGACCCGAAGTGCGGGCCCCGGTGCACACGTCATCCGTAATACGCCCGGTTTGACTTGCCGCCATACGTCAGCTAATTTTCTGGCAGTTCCGGGGTTTTGTCTGGAAACCCCGGGAGCCTCCGGAAAAGTTTGCAAGCACCTTGAAACCAGCATCGGGCCGAGCCAGAAGGCGTCGTTTGCCGGCAATGGCAGAACCATTGGCGGCAATGACAACGCGCTGGATCGCCCGGGCACGGGGACCAGAGTGCCTCCAAATCTTTATCACCGGGGCTTCCGGACATCAGGGTTTTCCCTACAACACCCCATCGTCGCAGCAGGAGAGACCATCCAGCGCGGCGTGTTTCAGGCATGGATCGACTTCCATGCCCTGCAGACACGCCCCGGGGTGGCGCCGAAGGGGCAGCATCCCCGCAAACTCTCAGGCAAAAGGACTGCCGCGGCGCGAACACTCTGGAGAGAGAGCCAGGGCCGGAGCTGCATCGCACCGCCTAACGCATGCCGTCCGGGGCTGACGCCCGGTCCGGGTCATGACATTCAGGTCATGGCGTCCGGAGAGGCTGCGTCGGGCGGCAGGCGGGCAGGCACGGCCCCGGGCTTCGCCGAAGGGTACGATCTCAGGCACAGATACAGAGGGGGCGGGTTTTCCGGCAGGCGCACAGCGCCGCCACGGGGCGATCCATGTGACCGTATCGTGGCGTGGCGCTGCCAGTTCTGGTCGGCACCGGACAATGACGTGGTGCTGCCGGTTCTGGCCAACACCGGGCGATGGCGCGGTGCAGCCGGTCCTGGCCGATATCGGCCATGCCCATGTGAAGCTCTGTTAATCTGCGGGGTGGCGGCACGGCTGCCGCCCTTCCGATCCCTTCATTCCCTTTCTCTGGAGACATTGCCGTGGCACAAGTACCCAGCAATCTGAAGTACACCGAATCGCACGAGTGGCTGCGCCCCGAGGCGGATGGCACCATCACCGTCGGCATCACCGAGCACGCGCAGGCCGAACTGGGCGATCTCGTCTATGTGGAGCTGCCGGAGGCCGGCCGTCAGGTCGAGGCCCGCGAGGCGATCTGTG
>ERZ773076.1385-NODE-1385-length-10399-cov-18.441029_pt1 | contig 10399 bp, 9 predicted proteins | sample MGYA00580613_ERZ773076 | MGnify/ENA primary metagenome ERZ773076 (study PRJEB29015, sample SAMEA2738005) | human oral metagenome | biome: human oral; feature: human-associated habitat; material: dental | place: China | collected 2057 ...
GCGCAAAGCGAAGGCAAAACAGGCTACAAAATCGGTTTGCAGATTCCGCACTACCTCGCCGTCATCCAATACGCCGACAACCGCGAACTGCGCGAACAAATCTACCGCGCCTACGTTACCCGCGCCAGCGAACTTTCAGACGACGGCAAATTCGACAACACCGCCAACATCGACCGCACGCTCGAAAACGCCCTGCAAACCGCCAAACTGCTCGGCTTCAAAAACTACGCCGAGCTGTCGCTAGCAACGAAAATGGCGGATACGCCCGAACAAGTCCTCACCTTCCTGCACGACCTCGCCCGCCGCGCCAAACCCTACGCCGAAAAAGACCTCGCCGAAGTCAAAGCCTTCGCCCGCGAACGCCTGAACCTCGCCGACCCGCAGCCGTGGGATTTGAGCTACGCCAGCGAAAAACTGCGCGAAGCCAAATACGCATTCAGCGAAACCGAAGTCAAAAAATACTTCCCCGTCAGCAAAGTCCTGGCAGGCCTGTTCGCCCAAATCAAAAAACTCTACGGCATCGGATTCGCCGAAAAAACCGTTCCCGTCTGGCACAAAGACGTGCGCTACTTCGAGCTGGAACAAAACGGCAAAACCATAGGCGGCGTCTATATGGACCTCTACGCCCGCGAAGGCAAACGCGGCGGCGCGTGGATGAACGACTACAAAGGCCGCCGCCGCTTCGCCGACGGCACGCTGCAACTGCCTACCGCCTACCTCGTCTGCAACTTCACCCCGCCCGTTGGCGGCAAAGAAGCCCGCCTCTCCCACGACGAAATCCTCACCCTCTTCCACGAAACCGGCCACGGCCTTCACCATCTGCTCACCCAAGTGGACGAACTGGGCGTATCCGGCATCAACGGCGTCGAGTGGGACGCAGTCGAGCTGCCCAGCCAGTTTATGGAAAACTTCGTCTGGGAATACGACGTCTTGGCACAAATGTCCGCCCACGAAGAAACCGGCGAGCCCCTGCCGAAAGAACTCTTCGACAAAATGCTCGCCGCCAAAAACTTCCAACGCGGCATGTTCCTCGTCCGCCAGATGGAGTTCGCCCTCTTCGACATGACCATTTACAGCGAAGACAACGAAGGTCGTCTGAAAAACTGGCAACAGGTTTTAGACAGCGTGCGCAAAGAAGTCGCCGTCATCCAACCGCCCGAATACAACCGCTTCGCCTTGAGCTTCAGCCACATCTTCGCCGGCGGCTACTCCGCAGGCTATTACAGCTACGCATGGGCCGAAGTCCTCAGCGCCGACGCCTACGCCGCCTTTGAAGAAAGCAACGACGTCGCCGCCACAGGCAAACGCTTCTGGCAGGAAATCCTCGCCGTCGGCGGCTCCCGCAGCGCGGCGGAATCCTTCAAAGCCTTCCGCGGACGCGAACCGAGCATAGACGCACTGCTGCGCCACAGCGGCTTCGACAACGCGGCTTGATAGTAAGGTTGAGGTAATGAAAAGGTCGTCTGAAAAGTTTTCAGACGACCTTTTGCCGCAAATTTATACCTTATAAAATCATTCCAAAAACAACTAATACATCCCGTCGCTGTCAATATATAGTGGCTTAACTTTAAACCAGTACGGCGTTGCCTCGCCTTGCCGTACTATCTGTACTGTCTGCGGCTTCGTCGCCTTGTCCTGATTTAAATTTAATCCACTATAAAAAGCAAACACAAGGATGCCGATATGAAAAAGTTTTGGGAAAATTACAAAAGGAATTTACGATTACTGGCTAAGTTTGGCAGACGACACTGGAAAGTATTCTGTATCAGCTGCTTTGCATCCAGCTTCATCGTTACCGCCGTAAATTTTGTCTTGAGCTTCTATGTTATTGATCCTAAATATTTCCTTGGTGATGACCATTTCCTTCCCGACAGTATCAAAGCCATCCTTGTGGTCATTTTGATGCATTTCATGTTCTCGAAATACATAATCTATAAAAATAAAAAGAAAAACACCTCCAAAGATTAAATATAGTGGATTAACTTTAAATCAGGACAAGGCGACGAAGCCGCAGACAGTACAGATAGTACGGAACCGATTCACTTGGTGCTTCAGCACCTTAGAGAATCGTTCTCTTTGAGCTAAGGCAAGGCAACGCCGTACTGGTTTAAAGTTAATCCACTATACAAACCCACATCCTTGAATACGTCCCAACCCACATATCGGATTTTTCCCAACTTAAGGTCGTCTGAAATTGTTTCAGACGACCTTTTTTTCATAATATTTCATGTTCGACACCCGATAAAGAAACTTTCAGACGACCTCTCCGCCTTATTGGATGCCTCATCCGACCTTGTCTTTTCCACTCTCTATTTCATCTCTCATTCATCATTAAAATTCATCTAAAAATTAAACGATTATAGCCTCAAAAATCCGCCATACCACCCCGTTGCAAATCGTGCTATGGTCTATTGGATACGTTTGAAAAACCTTAACCACCTTGTATTCTGATTACAAAGAAAGGCTTCAAAATGGATGGTTGGACTCAGACTTTGAGTGCGGGCTGGCTGCTGGGTATTGCGGCGATGGCGATCGTGCTGATTTTGCTGTTGATTGTGAAACTGCGTGTCCATGCGCTATTGACGCTGGTGTCGGTGAGCCTGCTGACGGCGGTGGCGACGGGGCTGCCGATGGATAAGATTGTGAACGACGTTCTGTTGAAAAACTTCGGCGGTACGCTCGGCAGCGTGGCTTTGCTGGTCGGCTTGGGCGCGATGCTCGGGCGGCTGGTGGAAACTTCGGGCGGGGCGCAGTCGCTGGCGGATGCGTTAATTCGGATGTTCGGCGAAAAACGCGCGCCGTTTGCTTTGGGCGTGGCGTCGCTGATTTTCGGTTTCCCGATTTTCTTTGATGCGGGATTGGTGGTAATGCTGCCGATTGTCTTCGCGACGGCGCGGCGCATGAAGCAGGACGTATTGCCTTATGCGTTGGCGTCTATCGGCGCGTTTTCGGTGATGCACGTTTTCCTGCCTCCCCACCCCGGCCCGATTGCGGCTTCGGAATTTTATTCGGCGAACATTGGGCAGGTGCTGATTTTGGGATTGCCCGTCGCCATGTTCACTTGGTATGTCAGCGGTTATCTGCTTGGGAAGGTTTTGGGACGCCCCATCCGCGTTCCCGTTCCCGATTTGCTCAGCGGCGGCGCGGTGGACAACGACCGGCCGCAAACGCCTGCCAAGGCTTCGACCGTAGTCGGCATTATGCTGATTCCTATGCTGTTGATTTTTATGAACACAGGGCTGTCCACCTTAATCAGTGAAAAAGTCGTCAGCGCGGACGAACATTGGGTACAGGTGGCGCGCATGATCGGCTCGACTCCGGTCGCGCTGCTGATTTCAGTTTTGGTGGCACTTTATGTTTTGGGCAGAAAACGCGGCGAAAAGGCAAGCGCGCTGGAGAAAACGGTGGACGGCGCACTCGCCCCCGTTTGTTCGGTCATTCTGATTACCGGCGCGGGCGGCATGTTCGGCGGCGTGTTGCGCGCGTCGGGCATCGGTCAGGCGTTGGCGGACAGCATGGCGGATTTGGGCATACCCGTATTGCTGGGCTGCTTCTTGGTGGCATTGGCGCTACGTATCGCGCAAGGTTCGGCAACCGTCGCGCTGACGACCGCCGCCGCATTGATGGCACCCGCCGTTGCCGCCGCAGGCTTCAACGACTGGCAACTCGCCTGCGTGGTTTTGGCAACCGCGGCAGGCTCGGTCGGTTGCAGCCACTTCAACGACTCGGGCTTCTGGCTGGTCGGCCGCCTTTTGGATATGGACGTACCGACCACGCTCAAAACATGGACGGTCAACCAAACGCTGATTGCCGCCATCGGTTTTTCAGTGTCGGCGCTGCTGTTTGCCGTGGTTTGAGGTCGTCTGAAAACGTTTTTAAGACGCTCTAAACCGTCTGCCCGACCTTATATTTTTCAAATCCAACAAAGGAAGAGAACATGACGACGCATTTTGTGATGATGGGCGTTTGCGGCTGCGGCAAGACCACCGCCGCCCTATCCCTGCAAAAACACCTCAACCAATGCCCCTACGCCGAAGGCGACGATTTCCACACCCAAGCCAACCGCGACAAAATGGGCGCGGGCATTCCGCTGACCGACGAAGACCGCTATCCGTGGCTGCGCAACCTGCGCGACTGGATGACGGAACAGGCGCAAAGCGGCGCGGCGTACACCATCGTTACCTGCTCCGCCTTGAAACGCCAATACCGCGACATCCTGCGCGGCGCACAAGGCAAAACCGCCTTCATCCACCTGACACCGCCGCAAGCCATCAACCTCGAGCGCATGATGGCGCGCCAAGGGCATTACATGAAGGCGGGGATGCTGGATTCGCAACTGGAAATCCTGGAAGAACTCGGCGCGGACGAATACGGCGTCAAAATCGACAACCCCGGTTCGCCCGAAGCCGTAGAAGCCGATATTTTGGCGTGGGTTAAGGCGGAAGGTTTGTTGTGAAGAAAGTGTGTAAACAGGTATAAGGAAGGTCGTCTGAAAACAGATAGGTCACATTTCGACAAAACAAGTTTTCAGACGACCTTTCTCTTTGTCCGCCGCCATCCCGCATACCCAAACCCCTTATAAAAACAATACAATTCGGCTACAATAGCCCTTTGCATTTTTTCAGATGACCTTAGCGAAACATCGTCTGAAACCGAAATACCGAAACCATAGAGAATCACAACATGACCGATTACAGCAAAACCGTAAACCTGCTCGAAAGCCCGTTTCCGATGCGCGGCAACCTCGCCAAGCGCGAGCCTGCGTGGCTGAAAAGCTGGTACGAGCACAAACGCTATCAAAAACTGCGCGAAATCGCCAAAGGCCGTCCGAAATTCATCCTGCACGACGGCCCGCCGTATGCCAACGGCGACATCCACATCGGTCATGCCGTCAACAAAATCCTCAAAGACATCATTATCCGCAGCAAAACCCAAGCCGGTTTCGACGCGCCTTATGTGCCGGGCTGGGACTGCCACGGCCTGCCTATCGAAGTGATGGTGGAAAAGCTGCACGGCAAAGACATGCCCAAAGCGCGTTTCCGCGAATTGTGCCGCGAATATGCCGCCGAACAGGTTGCCCGCCAGAAAAAAGACTTCATCCGTCTGGGCGTGTTGGGCGATTGGGACAATCCCTACCTGACCATGGATTTCAAAACCGAGGCGGATACCGTGCGCATGCTCGGCGAAATCTACAAATCGGGCTATCTCTACCGCGGCGCGAAACCGGTTCAGTTCTGCTTGGACTGCGGCTCTTCGCTGGCGGAAGCGGAAGTGGAATACAAAGACAAAGTATCGCCTGCGATTGACGTTGGCTATCCGTTTAAAGACACCGCCGCGCTTGCCGCCGCATTCGGTTTGGCAGGCATCGAAGGCAAAGCGTTCGCCGTCATCTGGACGACCACGCCTTGGACGTTGCCCGCAAGCCAAGCCGTGTCTGCGGGTGCGGACGTGGTGTATCAATTAATCGATACGCCCAAAGGCAAATTGGTGCTGGCGAAAGATTTGGCGGAAGACGCGCTCAAACGTTACGGCTTCGTTTCAGACGACCTCAGCGTCCTCGCCGAAACCACCGGCGACAAGCTGGAAAACCTGCACATGAATCATCCGTTCCTCGAACGCGATATTCCCATGCTCAACGGCGAACACGTTACCACCGACGCCGGTACGGGTTTGGTACATACCGCCCCCGCGCACGGTTTGGAAGACTACGCCGTCTGCAACAAATACGGCATCGAGCTTTACAACCCCGTCAACGCCGAAGGCAAATACATCAGCGAAACGCCTCGTGTCGCAGGCATGAGCGTTTGGGAGGCGAATCCCGTCATCCTGCAATGGCTGGAAGAAACCGGCAACCTCTTGGCAAGCAGCAAAATCGAACACAGCTACGCCCACTGCTGGCGCCACAAAACCCCGCTGATTTACCGCGCGACAGGTCAGTGGTTTGTCGGCATGGACAAAGCCGGCAGCGACGGTAAGACCCTGCGCGACAAAGCCATCAAAGCCGTGGACGACACCGAATTCTTCCCGTCATGGGGTCGTGCGCGTTTGGAAGCCATGATCGAAGGCCGCCCCGACTGGGTTGTTTCGCGCCAACGCTATTGGGGCACGCCGATGACCTTCTTCGTCCACAAAGAAACGGGCGAACTGCATCCGAACTCTGCCGAGCTTTTGGAGAAAGTAGCACAACGCATCGAAGAAAAAGGCATCGAGGCATGGTTCTCACTCGATAAAAGCGAATTGTTGAGCGCGGAAGATTGCGAAAACTACGACAAACTTTCCGACACGATGGACGTATGGTTCGACTCCGGCTCGACCCATTATTCCGTCCTGAAACAGCGCGAAGAATTGGACTGGCCCGCCGACCTCTACCTCGAAGGCAGCGACCAACACCGCGGCTGGTTCCAATCCTCCATGCTGACCGACTGCGCCTCTTCAATGGGACGCGCCCCGTACAAACAGCTTCTGACCCACGGTTTCGTAGTTGACCAAAACGGTCGCAAAATGTCGAAATCCATCGGCAACGTCGTCGCGCCGCAAGAAGTCTATAACGAGTTCGGCGCCGACATCCTGCGCCTGTGGGCAGCATCCACCGATTACAGCGGCGAATTGGCAATTTCCAAAGAAATCCTCAAACGCGTAACCGAAAGCTACCGCCGCATCCGCAACACCTTGAGCTTCCTGTTTGCCAACCTCAGCGATTTCGACCCGTTCGAACACACCGTACCGCAAGCGGACATGGTCGAAATCGACCGCTACGCCTTAGTGTTGGCGCGTCAGCTGCAAGAGCGTCTGGCAGGCGACTTCTATCCGCGCTATGCCTTCCACTTCGCCGTGAAAGACATCGTCGCCTTCTGCTCGGAAGACTTGGGCGCGTTCTACCTCGACATCCTGAAAGACCGCCTCTACACCACCAAAGCCGACAGCCACGCCCGCCGCAGCGCGCAAACCGCCCTGTACCACATCACGCGCAGCCTGGTTCTCTTGATTGCACCGATTTTGTGCTTCACCGGCGAAGAAGCGTGGGACATCATCGGCGGCGGCGAAGAAGACAGCGTCCTCTTCCACACTTGGCACGAGTTCCCGCCCATCAACGAAAAAGCCGAAGCCGAACTGGTGAAAAAATGGACGGCAGTCCGCGAAGCCCGCGAAGCCGTAACCGCCGCCATCGAGCCTTTGCGCGCAGACAAAACCGTCGGTTCGTCCTTGCAGGCAGAAGCCGAAATCACCGCGCCGGAAGCCACCGCCGACTACCTGAACGCCCTGGGCGAAGAATTGCGCTTTGCCCTCTTGGTGTCCAAAGTCGACGTCAAAACCGGCAGCGAACTTGCCGTTACCGCCAAAGCCAGCGACGGCGAAAAATGCGAACGCTGCTGGCACTATACCCACGACATCGGCACAGTCGCAGGTCATGAAACCATCTGCAAACGCTGCGCCGAGAATGTGGACGGCAAAGGCGAAGAGCGGCATTACGCTTAAGGTCGTCTGAAAAAAGGTCGTCTGAAAACCGAATCAGGTTTTCAGACGACCTTTTGCTATCAATCGCCCAAACAGGGAAATCCGTTCAATATTTCTTAACGTTCACTCAATCCGCGATCTCCGTAAACTTCTCCCAATTTGCCAACACATACGCCACAGCCGCCGCCATATCGTCGTCCGCGATTTCGTAATATTCGCCGTCCAATTCCTCAAAATCGGGAAACTCGGCACGAATCGCGTCCAAAGATGCCCCGCTGTCCGCCATTTCCTCGATTTTTGCGCCGTCCCGCTCGTATAAAGCCTTCGCCTTATCTAAAATCTTAGGTGTCGGTTTAATCCGCCAGCGGCGCAGGCTGTCGGCGACGGGGTTATGGAACACATATTCGCCGTAACCCGCCGCAATCAGTTGCACAAAACCGCCCTCCTGAACTTGGCTGTCCAAATAGCAGTAAGCCGTCAGCGTGTGTTGTTCGTCGTTAAAACACCGCATTTCCTCATCGCCTGCCGCATCCGTATAATCCAAATACGCCGCGCTCAATGTGTAGAGAAATTCTGCGGCGTCTTGAGGGTTCAAATCATCCTTCCGGAAAAGTGTCGTCATGTTAAAGCCCGTTTGCAAATAAAGTGGATTTAAAGCCGATTCATCATAAAAACCGCATTATAACCAAAGCATTATCAAACCAAAACCTATTTTCAGACGACCTTTTGCGATGCACAAGCAGGCGATATATCGTACAATAAGGTCGGACTTACCAAGGAAAAATCATGAACGCAAACACCGAAACCGTCATTATCTACCCCAAAGACCTGCCGCTGCACTGCTCCGGTCCCAACCACGAAACTTGGAACGGTCATCCGCGCGTCTTCCTCCCGATTCAGTCCGACAGCGACATCGAATGCCCCTACTGCGGAACGCGTTACCATCTCGAAGGCCACATTCCCCACCACCATTATTGAGACGCTATGAAGAGATACGCCCTCCTGCTGTTGCTCGGACTGTGTACCGCCTGCGGTTCGTATAAAGCCGTCCGCCCCGATGCCCCTCTCGCCGTCGTCGCCGAAGCGCAAAACAACGCCATCCGCTACCAGGCCGCCGACGGCAGTCGCATCTCCGCCATCTACGTCAACAGCAACAGCCCGATGACGGTCGAACTGCGTCAGGGAAGTACGGTCGAAAAACTGACGCAAACCCATTCGATGACCAAAACCACGGAATACCGCAACGCAAGCACAATATGGCAGCTTCAGGACGGCTTCGCTACGCTTACCCGCGGCGGCAAAACCGTCGTTTTCACCGAAATCATCGAATAATCCTGTCTGAAGTTCTTATCAAAAGGTCGTCTGAAAAACCTTAAACGATGGTTTTTCAGACGACCCCTGCGTTAAACCGACAATCCGGAACTTTCATTCCTGCATCTGGATTTGACAGGACGAATCACCTACGCTGCTTGAATCTATTGCGATATGGTGTATCCGGACAAATAAAAGGTCGTCTGAAAACCTTGTTTTCGAGGTTTTCAGACGACCTTTTATAGTGGGCAGCTTATTCCTGCTTCAACATCATGCTGTCCATTTGACCCAGCCCATATGCGAAGTCAGCAGAATCAATCCGCCGAAGACGATGCGGTAATAGGCAAACGGAACGTAGTTTTTACTGGACACGAATTTCAACAGCGATTTAATCGCTAAGAAACCTGCCAAGAAGGCGGCGATAAAACCGACGGCAATCAGCCCGATATCCTGCAACGTGAAGAGTTCGTAATGTTTGAATACATCATAGCCGGTGGCGGCAATCATCATCGGCACGGCGAGGAAGAAAGAAAATTCGGTCGCGGCTTTGCGCTCGATGCCCCACAGCATACCGCCCATAATCGTACTGCCCGAACGCGAAGTCCCCGGCACCAGCGCGCACACTTGGGCGCAGCCGACCACAAGTGCGTCAATCGGACACATTTCATCCACACTTTTGACTTTCGGTTTGACTTTGCTTTGGCGTCTTTCGACCCACAGAATAAAGAGCCCGCCCAACACCAGCATGATAGCGACGATTTTTGGGTTAAATAGATATAATTTAATTTGTTTTCTAAACAGAAATCCCATCAAAGCGGCAGGCACGAACGCGATGGCAAGGTTCAACACGAAGCGGTTGGCGGCACGGTCTTTGCCCAGTCCGGATAAAACGGAGGTAAAACGTTGACGGTATTCAAAAATCACGGCAAGCACCGCGCCCAGTTGGATGGCGATTTCAAAGACTTTGCCGTTGCTGTGGAAATTGAGCAAGTCGCCCAATACAATCAAGTGACCGGTACTTGAAATCGGCAGAAATTCCGTCAAGCCTTCCACAATGCCCATAATCAGGGCTTTTAATAAGGTCAAAATGTCCATATTGCTTTCTTTTTTGGTTTTCAGACGACGTTTGCCCGTCTGGATTTCAGGATGAAGCGGTATCGGAATCGGAAAACTGCTGCGGTATGGCGGTATTTGCCCCATCCCTCAGCAGTATCGTTTTTATGGATTTTACGCCACCCAAAACAAACAGACAGTTCGGAAACCGCCTGTTTTTTTGCGGTCATTCCGAAACTGCCTGGCTAAATTCCGTCAGCGCGCGGCTTTGCCGGAACGCTCTTGGCGGACTTTGTTAATCAGCTCGCCTATGATTTTCTGCCCATTCGCCCAATCGCTGCCGAATATGACCCGATATTTGCCTCCGACGATGACGTCCGGCGTGCCGTCGATACGGTAAGTCTCGGTCAGGCTTTGCATTTTTTTAGCGGCTGCGAGGCTGGCGGGTGCGTCGTATGCGGCAATCAGTTTTTTGCTGTCAAAGCTTTTTTGTGCCGCCGCCCAGCTTTTGAAAGTGGCGGTATCCGCCAAATCGAGTCAGCTCGTGTAGCTGCTACCCGTTATATGAAACGTGAAGGTC
>ERZ773076.1386-NODE-1386-length-10389-cov-2.809174_pt1 | contig 10389 bp, 12 predicted proteins | sample MGYA00580613_ERZ773076 | MGnify/ENA primary metagenome ERZ773076 (study PRJEB29015, sample SAMEA2738005) | human oral metagenome | biome: human oral; feature: human-associated habitat; material: dental | place: China | collected 2057 ...
ATGCTCGCCGAACTCATGAATGCGCTCGGCCAATATTCGGAACTTGCCGTGCGCCGTGCGCTCGCCTCGTCCAAGATGCTCTCGTCCGACGTTTCCTCGGGCTATGACGCGCTCTACGCCGAGGCCTTCGACAAGCGCAACGTCGCCTACCTCGGGCGCGGCATGGTCTTCAACAAGTTTACGGGTTCGCGCGGCAAGTCCGGCTCGAACGACGCGAATGCCGAATATCTGGGCGAACTTCGCGCCATGCTCGATGCGCGCGGCGTGCGCTACCAGTCCGCCGAACTCGGCAAGGTCGATCTCGGCGGCGGCGGCACGATCGCCTACATCATGGCGCTCTACGGCATGCAGGTCATCGACAGCGGCGTCGCGGTGCTCTCAATGCATGCGCCGTGGGAAGTCACGAGCAAGGTTGATGTCTACGAAGTGAAGAAAGGGTACGCCGCGTTTCTCGCGGAGGCATAAAGCGGCATGTACGAAGTTCTTTTCCGCCGTTTCGTCAAGAACCATGACAAGACGGCATTGCCTGAGGTGCGCTTTGCCTACGGGAATCTGAGCGGCCGCGTCGGCATAGCAGTCAATTTCCTCCTCAGTGCCATCAAACTTGCGCTCGGTCTCATGAGTGGTGCCGTCTCCGTCGTCGCCGACGCCGTGCACAATCTCGCCGATGCAGCGGCGTCCATTGCGACGCTTCTAGGATTTCGTCTCGCGGCGAAGCCGGCGGATGCCGAGCATCCCTTTGGGCACGGCAGGATCGAGTACATTGCAGGCTTCTGTATCGCGGGGCTGATCCTTCTGATCGGCTTTAAGCTATTGGAAGCTTCCGTAGAGAAGATCCTCGCGCCCGAACCGCCCGAGGTGAGCGTTTCGATGCTCGTGATCCTCACGGCGTCCATCGCGCTGCAGCTCTGGCTCGGCCGCTTCAACAAGACGATCAGCGAGCGCATCGATTCAGCGGCGATCCGTGCGGCGGCGGCGGACAGCCTGAACGACTGCATCGCGACCGTCGTCGTCGTCGCCAGCCTCGCGTTCCATTATGCGACGGGAATCGACATCGACGGCTGGGCGGGCGTCCTCGTCGCGCTCTTCATTCTGCACAGCGGCTGGGAGGCAGCGCGCGACACGCTGCAGCCGCTTCTCGGACAGCCGCCCGATCCCGCGCTTGTCGAGGGAATCGAGAAGACGGTGCTCAAGCACCGCGCGATCACGGGCGTGCATGACATCATTATCCACGACTACGGCCCAGGGCGCATCTTCGCTTCGGTGCATGCCGAGGTGCCCGCCTCGATGGACTTCCTCAAAGCGCACGAGATCATCGACGGAGTCGAAGAACTTCTGCGCAGGAAGTATCACATCATCGTGACCGTCCACATGGATCCCGTCGTCACGGACGATCCCGAGGCTGAGCGTGCGCGTGCAGAGGTGGAGGCCATCATGCGCGAGAACAAGTTGGGTGAATCCATCCATGACTTTCGCATGACGACGGCAAAGGGCGGCGGCAAGAAACTCATCTTTGATGTTGAAGTCGCTCCCGCATGCAAGATGACGAACGAAGATGTGCGTTTCTTCCTCACACGGGCAATTGAGGAACGTCATCCAACCTATCATCCTGTGATTCGCGTCGACCGCTTCTTCTGTTGAACAAAGTCTCTTCCTTCAGGAACCGCTGATAAATTCAGCCGCCCATCTTTACGAATCTGGGCGATTTCGTCTTATCATCGTTTCCTTAAAATTTGGGTAGTTTAGGCAAAGAAGCAGGAGTTTAAGCCTTGATGAAGAATAAAAATATTTGATGTAGGCAATAATTTTGAAATCAGGAGGCAGAAAACATGAAAAAATTCCTTGCTGCTGCGCTTTTCGCGTGTTCGCTCTTCTTGGCGACGCCGCAGGCGCACGCATATTCCGAACTGGATCTCCTTGAGGGGAACTGGTACGACGACAACGGCAATCTCTTTGCCATCGTGCGCGACGGCAGGCTCAATACCTTCCGCATGGATATGATCACGATGGCGGGCAGCCCCGGCAATTTTGCTGCAGCCGTGCAGGTGCAGGAACCGAACGGCTTCCGCAACGTGCCAGTCGAATATTCCAATGCGGCGGCAAACGACAAGGAGAAGAACAACCCGTTCTTCCGTCCGACGGTACACTTGAACGGCGTCAACGTCCACAAGGAATGGTTCCAAGTGCCCGACAGCGCCTATGATTACCTTGATGGTCATTGGTACGATGCTGACAATAACCTCGTCGCCTTTTTCCGCAATGGGACGTTCAACACCTATCCGATGACGTTCCTGAGTTTCTATGGTGTAGGAAACCACTTCGACAGCATCTTCAAGATCAACGACCACGGTACGGAGAAATACTTCGCACTGTCTCTGCATCCGACGACTGCCGGCATGAGAATCTCCATCCGCATGCTGGGCGTCAATGATTGGTCGTATGCCTCTTTGCATCAGTAAGCTCTATGATGAAATGAAAAACTTACGATGATTCGCCACAAACAGCTCTGCAGAAACATTCCTGCAGAGCTGTTTGTGTGCAGGATAAGATTTTTGAAATAGCTTGTGTCGAACAGTCCATCGTCTGCCATGATTTATGATATAATAGTGTGGTTGTGTTGAGGAGAAATCGGCGATGATTTTGGGAATGCCACAAGAGAAATTTCTCCTCGAAACTATCGTGAAGATATCGAAGGTCTCTTTTGAAAAAGTTTAGGATTCAGACAGGATGTACAGTCTGTTCTGAAAGAAGCTGATGATGGGTCATATGCCTCTCTGCATCCGTGAGATTTATGAAACTAATGAAGACAACCGCTTGGTTGAGACCGAGCGGTTGTCTTTTCATTTACATATCGTTGAAAATGTTCGATATGGAGAAGCATGTACCCAGTTATGGATAAATGTCTTGCGGGGGGGGACAATTGTGATATCATGTATTAGCATAGAAGTTGAAATGATTAGTCACTTTTTAAGAAAATGGTGATTAAGAGGATTGGTATAGGCATAATCTCTGTGGAAAAAAGGATGCTGATATGTGAATGCTCATGATTTAATTGATCCATTTGGATCGCCTTTGCGTCGCTTCTTTCATCAATAAATTAGCAGGTTGCATAAGAACATGGAGAATATATCCCTGTGTTGATTATAAAATTAAAGGAGGAAGAAATTTGGGGGTCGGAAATAGGATACCTGAATCGAAGTTAATGCCGCCTGATACCTATGAATCTAAAGTTGAGAAATCAAAAAAGCAAGAAACGGGTATAAATTTCGTGCCTGAAGAGCCAAGATATGACTTATGCGATATTATATTACCGCAAAATGTAAGGGACGATATTTTGGATGTCGCTGATTATGCGCACAATAGTAGGATTGTTTTTGAGCAATGGGGACTGAGTAAAACACATAAGTATTCAAAACGTATGGGCATCAATTTGTATGGACCGCCTGGGATAGGCAAGACAATGGCAGCTCATGCAATCGCAAAACATCTGGGCAGAAAGATTCTAGCAGTTAATTATGCCGACATAGAGTCTAAATATGTAGGGGAAACCCCGAAAAATATACGCAAGGCATTTGAAGTCGCAAAAGAAACCAAAAGCATTTTGTTTTTTGATGAGGCAGATGCTATTCTTAGCAGACGTGTTACCAATATGAGTAATGCAACGGATGTTAGTGTCAATCAAACACGTTCTGTAATGCTTATGATATTGAATTATCATGAGGATTTTATTATCTTTGCAACGAATTTTATAGAGAATTTTGATCCTGCTTTTATGCGAAGGATTGCGAAGCATGTGAAGTTCAGTTTGCCGAACGAGGAATGCCGTCGTACCTTATGGCGAATGTATATTCCAGCGGAAATGCCAAATAATATCGATATTGATTCGTTAGCGAGAAAGTTTGAAGGTTTATCAGGGAGTGATATTTCAACCGCTGTGTTAATGGCAGCATTCAAAGCCGTGCGAAATGGAGCAGGGTTTGTAGAGCAAAGCTGTATTGAGGATGTCACGTCTGGGATACTAGCAAGCAAGGCGGATAATGCCACGAGAACAGGGGTTACGACGAAGCGCATCGTTTCAGAAGAATATGCCAAAAGTCAAATACAGGGGAAGCATTGAAAGGAACGTGTTGTCTCATGATACCATTGTTGATTGGGTTGGGAGTTTTGATTGGTGGAGCGCTCATTGTTGCTAATTGGGATGCAATCGTAGATTGGCTTCATGATTTTGTTCCCAAGCTGAAAGCTGCATGGGAAAAAGTTCGTGATAGTATTCCTCACGGGGCACGTATCTTTGGTGATCTTGTTGTTGAGGGCGCAGAACGCTTGATGAAGATTTCTCACAGACTTTATTATAAGAAAAATGAGCAGTGGATTGAAGAAACCACCACTAGAAAAATACCAGAGAGTGAAGTTCCACCCTTCATTCGGAATAAAGGGATAAAAAAAGAAACGGATATTACAGAAGAAATGGAAGAAGAACTTGGTTTAGAGATTTGAGGAGGGTGAATTTCATGATGACACCAGGCAACGAGAGGAATAACGATTACTTAACCAATGCGATTGACGATCTGAAAAATATCTGGAATACGATGATAGATCTTTTCACCAAGATGGATTTGGATGAAATGGTTCATCTTTATTCAAAGAAAATTGATACGGAAATTTTGAAAACAATCAAAGAAACAGGTTGGGCTTATCGAGGTGGTCAACTCACTGTCACATACGTTACAAATCAGACGTTTTCGCTTAAAATTGCTTTGTATTATCAAGATGAAAAAGGCGAATGGATGCAGGTTCAGGCAGTAACGCCGCGAGATATAAAATATTTGAAAGACAATGCTGTAAAAGAGCTGTTTGAAAAAAAGAAAATATCATACGATATTGATGCTCCGACTCTAGAAAAAAGCAAAGAACAGGACGCTCCGCTACGATAGAAAGGAAAGTTATGTTTCATTGTACACAATGCGGCGAGTGCTGCAAACAGGTGGGAATGACTATATGGGGAAAAAGGATGGCGCGCCCTAATGGCATATGCAAATGGTTTGATGATTCAACAAATCTTTGCACAATTTATGAGCATCGCCCATTGATGTGCAATGTTGATGTCTTTTATGAAGAAAATTATGCTATGGTTATGTCGCGAGAAGAATTCTATGCATTAAATAAAGCAGAATGTTTGAAATTACAATCTGTGCACAACAAATGACAGACGAAAGGAGAGACAATATTTCATGGGAAGCATAGCGTTAGGGATTGGAGCACTTATTGCGGGACTTATTGCAATAATCGTTGCAATAATTGTTGTTTATTTGCTTGTAAAAGTGGCGAAAAGTGTCTTAACATTGATTGCGGGTCTACTCTTGAGCGTGCTCGCCCTTCCCTTTGTTTTGATACGACATTTCCCTATATTATCGGCTTTATTAATCGGAGTAATCATATATACAGAATATACAATCATTCCGAGTATAGTTTATGCGATTATCGTGCTCGTGCGCATTCAGTCATATAAGTGTGCGAGATGCAATGAGATCGCGATGAATCGAACTCGATATGGACCCCAGGAATATTGTGAGTCATGTTTAGTCGAAATCCACGCACAGGAGGATGCGGACGAAGCAGCAGGAAAAACGGTAGCAAGGTATATCTCAGGGCCGCCTCCTGGTGTAAAAATTAAGACGTGATAGCTATTGGGGCTTCCCTCTACTGCTTTGCAAAAGACAAAAAGAAACCGCACGGTGCGCTGGCTGTGCGGTTTCCTTTTGCCTTTTGGAAGCACCAAATTCGTCGGAGTTTCCCCTATCCTTCGATGATGCTTTCCAAGGCAAGCTCGATCATGTCGTTGAAGGAGCGTTCGCGCTCTTCGGGCGTTGCACGCGCTTCATCGCAGGTGATGTGGTCGCTGACCGTGAAGATACCGAGCGCCTGTACGTCGAATTTGGCTGCGATCAGGTAGAGCGCCGCCGTTTCCATCTCGGCGGCGAGCACGCCGTAGCTGAGGAGTTTGGCGAAGTCGATCTCGTCGTCGTAGAAGCGATCCTGCGACAGCACGTTGCCGACGCGCACGGGCAGATGTTTTTCGCGCGCATGATGTACGGCACTTTCTAACAGCGAGAAATCGGCGAGCGGTGCGAAGTTGACGGATGTGCCGAAGATGTTTTTCGGCATGGAAGAATCCGTCGTCGTTCCCTGCGCGATGACGACATCGCGGATGTGGAGATCCTTGGCGAGCGCACCGCAGCTGCCGACGCGGATGAGCTTCTTTACACCGTAGACGTTGATCAGCTCATGCACATAGATGGCGATGGACGGCATGCCCATGCCCGTGCCCTGCACGGAAACGGGCGTGCCCTTGTAGCTTCCCGTATAGCCGAGCACATTGCGCACATGCGAGTATTCTTTAGCGTCCGTGAGAAAGTTTTCAGCGATGTACTTCGCACGCAGGGGATCGCCAGGCAGCAGAATGCGCTCGGCAATATCGCCGACTTCAGCGGAGTTGTGTGGTGTTGGCATGATGGACTCCTCCTTGGAATGGTATTCATAAGAATATTATAAGGGATGCACAGGAATTTGCAAGGGAGACAGAGAGAAGAAAATGCGCTATAATAGAACGTGCATAAACATATCATATAGGAACGATATACAAGAGAGTTCTGAGTTTATCCGTGCTTCCACGAGAAACGCAGGAAAAATCCAAGCGGAGGAAAAGAAATGAAGATTTCGACGAGAGGGCGATATGCGCTGCGGCTCATGATGGATATCGCCATGAACGGGCAGAACGAGCCTGTGCGCATCAAGGATATTGCGCGAAGACAGGAGATCTCGGAAAAGTATCTGGAGCAGATTGTCTCCGTGCTGAACAAAGCGGGCTTCGTCAAGAGCAGCCGCGGACCGCAGGGCGGCTATCGCTTGATGCGTTCACCGCAGGAATATACGGCGGGCAGCATCCTGCATTTAATTGAGGGCAGTCTCGCCCCCGTTGCCTGTATGGACATGGAGGAGAACGACTGTCCAAGGCACGAACGATGTGCAACGCTTCTTCTGTGGCAAAAGCTGCATGAGGCAATGAAGGACGTCATTGATCATGTCTCGCTTGCCGATCTCATCGAGAAGCAAAGGGAACTCGATGAGAAAATCGATTAGCACTGCTCCCAAAAAGAAAATTCATGACAAAAATGCTTGAATGGTGTACACTTATGAGAGCATTATGAAATTGTAGGCATGTAGGTGATGGGATGTTCATCCATTCGATGTTTCTCTTGATAAAGAAAGACCTTGCCTTGCTTGAAGAAGAGCTTCTGCAGGCGGTCGTCTCGCCTGTAGATCGCATCACGGAGATCGGCACGCATCTTGTGAAGTCAGGCGGCAAGAGGCTGCGCCCTGCGCTCTTTTTGCTTGCGGCACGCTCCAGCAAGGATTTTGACGCGAAAAAAATGATGCCGCTCGCCGTTGCACTCGAACTGATCCACATGGCGTCGCTCGTCCATGACGATGTGCTCGATCATGCCGATACACGGCGCGGCGCGGTGACGGCAAATGCCATGTGGGGCAATCAACAGGCGATTCTCTCGGGCGACTACTTCTTCGCGAGAGCGTTTCTTCTCATCGTTGAGAACGGCTTCGGCGAGCGCGTTTCGAGGCGTATCGCGCAGCTCATCATGGATCTCAGCTCGGGCGAGATCATCCAGAACAAGGAACTTTATCGCGCCTCGCGTGATGTCGAGGAGTATTATGAGCGCATAGCGAAGAAGACGGCGAATTTCCTCGCCATCTGCTGCGAGCTTGGCGCCATCGCGACGAATCTCGGCGCGGAGGCGGAACGGGGGCTTCATGCCTACGGCAAGTACGTCGGTATGGCGTTCCAGATCACGGACGACCTTCTCGACCTGACCTCGAACGAGAAGAAGATCGGCAAGCCTGCGGGCAACGACATCCATGAGGGCATCGTGACTTTGCCCGTGATTCGTGCGCTTGAGGTCAGCTCCGAACGCGAAGAACTTCTTTCCATCGTGACGAATCCTTCGATGACGCGCGAAGACGTCGAGCGCGCACTCGCCATCGTGCGTGCTTCCGACGGCATCGAATATGCGCGTGCCAAGGTGCGCGAGTTCCTGATCGAGGCGAAGGAGGCTCTGCCCGCCGTTCTGCCCGACAAGGTGCGTGATACCTTCTGCAAGGCGGCGGACTACATCGCGAAGCGCGAATCGTAAGTTTTGCTTGAAATATGCAAGTTCTGCTTTGTGCAGTTCTTTAAGGGGGAAAAGCTATGTTTAATTTGGGCTTTCCTGAGCTCATCCTCATTCTCATCATTGCGCTCGTGGTATTCGGTCCGGGCAAATTGCCCGAGATCGGCCGTGCCGTTGGCAAGGGTCTCAGCGAGTTCAAAAAGGCGACGAACAATCTGATGTCCGACGTGAATAAGCCGATCGAAAGCGCCGCGCCGCCGAGTGTGCAGCAGCCGCCGATGCAGACGATTGCCGAACCGCCGGCGGGGCAGCAGCCGCTTGCCCCCGAGCCGATGAATGGGGCGCAGACGACTGCCGCAGAAGGCGATGCAGCGAAGAAGCAGGAAAGCGAGGGGAGATAGAAAATGCTGAGCCTTTATGAGCTTGGAGCCATTCTCCTCGTTGCACTCATCATTTTCGGCCCGCGCAAACTGCCTGAGATCGGCAAGGCGCTCGGCAGGAGCGTGAAGGAGTTCAAGGAAGGCAAGGACGAGGTCGAAAAGAGCACCGTCGACGTCACGCCCGAGTCGTCGACGCTTGCTAAAAAAGATGAGAAGAGCGAAAAATGACGTACGAAAAGCATGAGCAGCCGCAAGGCTTGAACGATGGACAGGCAGGGGCAGGGCACGAGCCGCCGATGCAGCAGCCGCCCGAGTCGCCGATGCAGCAGCTGTCTGAGCCGCGAGAGCAAGCGGGGCAGCAGGCGCCGGAAGAGCGCAGGGACGGCAGCATGTCCATCATCGCGCATCTCGAAGAACTGCGGAAGCGGCTGATCTATTCGATTGCCGCCGTCGCCGTCGGCAGCGGCGTCGCCTATTTCTACATCGACGAGATCATGCGCTGCTTGACGGCGCCTGCGGGAAAACTCTACTACATGCAGCCGGCAGAGGCGTTCTTCACCTATCTGAAGATTGCGGTCTTTGGCGGCTTTTTGCTCGCTTTGCCCGTCATTTTTTACGAGATTTGGCGCTTCATCCTGCCGGCCTTGACCGTGCGCGAGCGAAAGGCGCTGCTCCTCATCGTGCCGCTTTCCGTCGTGCTCTTCGTCGTCGGCATCGCCTTTTCCTTCACCCTCGTATTGCCCGCCGCCATCCGCTTCTTCATCGGCTTCGGCACGGACAATCTGGAGCCACTTTTTTCCTTAGGCAAGTACCTTGACTTCGTGCTGGCGTTCATCCTGCCGTTTGGCTGCATCTTTGAACTGCCGCTCATCATCGTGGTTCTCGCGAAGCTCGGGTTCGTTGGCTCTGCCTTTCTCTGGAAGCAGCAGCGCATCGTGGTGTTTCTGTCTTTCGTCATCGGCGCTGTCATTTCCCCGACACCCGATGTTTTTTCTCAGACGATGATCGCCGTGCCCATGATCCTCCTCTATGAGATCAGCTACGTCATCGTTCGTTTTGTTTTGCGCAAATAAGGAGGAATATTCGTGGCTTTCAAGGATTTACGCGAGTTTATGGAAGAGTTGGAATCGCGCGGGCTTTTGCGCCGCATCAAGACGGAGGTTGACGCCGAACTCGAAATCACCGAGATCACCGATCGCGTTTCCAAGATGGAGGGCGAGAAGAACGTCGCGCTGCTCTTCGAGAACGTCAAGGGCTACGACATGCCTGTACTCATGAACGCGTTCGGCAGCATGGAGCGCATGAGCATCGCCTTGGGCGTTGAGAGCCTCGATGAGATCGCCGATGATCTGCGCGATTTCATGCGTCTGCCGAAGATCTCGCTCGCGAACAAGATGGATCTCGTCACGCTCATCCCGAAGATGCGCAAGGCGGTGAACTTCCCCAAGTACGTCAAGAAAGCGCCGTGCCAGGAAGTCGTAGAGATGGACAATCCGTCGCTCGACATCCTGCCGATCTTGAAGTGCTGGCCCGAGGACGGCGGCCCCTTCATCACGCTGCCGCTCGTCTTTACGAAAAATCCCGAGACAGATAAGCGCAATGTGGGCATGTACCGGCTGCAAAAATACGACGCGACCACTACGGGGATGCACTGGCATATTCATAAGAATGGGGCGGAGAACTATCGGGCGGCCAAGGCGAAGGGCATGACCCGGCTGGAGGCGGCGGTGGCCATCGGCACGGATCCGGCGGTGACGTACGCGGCGACAGCGCCCCTGCCCCGCGACATCGACGAGATGGTCTTCGCCGGTTTCCTGCGCCATAAG
>ERZ773076.1392-NODE-1392-length-10341-cov-4.290784_pt1 | contig 10341 bp, 10 predicted proteins | sample MGYA00580613_ERZ773076 | MGnify/ENA primary metagenome ERZ773076 (study PRJEB29015, sample SAMEA2738005) | human oral metagenome | biome: human oral; feature: human-associated habitat; material: dental | place: China | collected 2057 ...
GCAGACCTCCTATCCTACCAAGGAAGTTCTTCTTTTGTTTTTTTCATATTCGCTCCTTGCCAAGTTTTCATAATTATTATTATATACAGTTTTTTTAATATTTTCAACAAAAAATATTTTTTCATTATGTTAGTTTGTCAGAATATTGAAAAATTATTGTATAAATCAATGTTATTGTGGTATAATAATTAATGTTAATAATATTATCAAAAAATAATGGGGTAAAAAAATATGATAAAATTAGTTTTGTTAGATGTTGATGGAACGCTTACAGATGGCGGAGTTTATCACGGAAATGATGGAAATGTGACAAAAAAATTTAATGTAAAAGACGGTTATATCATTGTTAACGCCAGGAAAATAGGAATTGATTTTGGTATAGTTACTGGTGGAAACGGAAAACTTCTGGAATATCGTGCGAAAAAGCTAAAAATGAAACATTTATTTCTTGAAGTTGATAAAAAGGAAGATGTACTAAAAAAAGTAATGGACAAAACTGGGTTAAAAAGTGAAGAAATTGCATATATGGGCGATGATCTGAATGATATAAACATAATAAAAAAAGTTGGTTTTTCTGGAGCACCGGCAGATGCTGTAAATGAAGTTTTAGAAATAGTTGATTTTGTTTCTGCAAAAAAAGGTGGCAATGGAGCTGTGAGAGAATTCGTTGAAGTCATTTTGAAAAAAGAAAATTTATATGAAAAATTTTTAGAAGTATGTTTAATTTAAAACAAAAATAAAAAAATTATTTTAGGAGGGAAAGATGGCAATTAAATATTTAGACGCCAAAAGACTGAAAATGCTATTTATTGGCGGAGGAAAATGGGTAATAAAACACGAAGAGCTGTTAAATGAGTTAAATGTTTACCCAGTTCCAGACGGAGATACAGGAAGTAATATGGCGATGACTCTAAATTCTATGATAACCGATTTAGAGCAAAAGACAAGTGAAAAGATAACTATGAAAGAATTTATTGACACGGTTGAAGAAGCGGTGCTTATGGGAGCTAGAGGAAATTCTGGAACAATTTTGTCACAAGTGATAACAGGATTTCTTCGTGGAATCGGAGAAAAGAAAAAATTACTTCCAAAAGATGTCGCAAGTGCGCTGGTAAATGCCAAAAAGACAGCTTATAATGCAGTTGGGGAGCCTATAGAAGGAACAATTCTTACGGTTATAAGAAAAATATCTGAAAAAGCTGTGGAATGTTCGGAAAAAATGGAAGATTTAGTTGAATTTTTGAAAGAAATAGTTGAAACTGGGAAAAAAACTGTTGAAGAAACTCCAGAGCTATTGCCAAAATTGAAGGAAGCGGGAGTGGTGGACGCTGGTGGAAAAGGACTTTTCTTTTTATTTGAAGGATTTTACAAAGTTACGACTGAATTAAATCTGCTGGTTGAGCTGCAAAAGTCGCAAGTTAAAGAAACTGAATTTGATAAAACGATAGCAAATATTGACCACGACCCTGAAAGCATACGTTTTCAATATTGTACAGAATTTATAATTTTAAATGGAAATTTTGATACGGAAGAATACAAAAGAAGAGTGTTAGAATTGGGAGATTCAGCGGTATTTGCTCAAACTTCCAAAAAGTTTAAAACGCATATTCACACAAATCATCCAGGAAAAGCTTTTGAAATAGCGTTGGAATATGGTCCACTTGAAAAAATGAAAGTTGAAAATATGAGATTGCAGCATGATAATTTACAAATTTTTAGCGAAAAAGATGAAGCCAAAATATTTGAAAATTCAAAAGTTGATAAAACAAAAAATGCTTTTGTAATTTTGGCAGACACGGAAAATTTAAAAGAAGAGTTTTTGAAGCTAGGAGCTGATGTTGTAATACTTGGTGGACAAAGTAAAAATCCGAGCGTTCAGGAAATATTAAATGCAATTGAAAAAGTTAAAAAACGAAATATTTATATTTTGCCAAATAATAAAAATGTCATTACAACGGCAAAATTAGCGGCTGAGAAATCAAAGAAAACAGTTATTGTACAAGAAACAAAAACAATGCTGGAAGGGTATTATTACTTGAAAAATAAAGAAGATGGAGTTGAAGAAATAAGAAAGGCCGTTAAAAGAAACTATTCGATTGAAATCACAAAAGCTATAAGAGATACAAAAATTGAGAGCTTGACAATTGAAAAAGATGATTTTATTGGGCTTGTAAACGGGAAAATAAAATATTCTAAAAAAACTTTGGATGAACTTGTAAATCAAATGCTTGATGAATTGGTAACTGAAAATACGATTACAGCGACAGTTGTAACTGGAAACCAAAGAGATGAGGTTTCTAAAAAAAGTATTGAGACTAAATTAAAAAATATGAAAATAGTGACTATTGAAGGAAATCAAAATAATTATTTTTATTACATCTATTTGGAAAATAAAGATCCAAAAATGCCTGAAATAGCGATTTTGACCGATTCAATTTCAGATTTGACAAAAGAAGATATAGAAGAATTGCCAATAAAAATTGTTCCACTAAAAATTGATATTAATGGAGAACTTTTAAAAGATGGAGTTGAAGTGACAACATCAGAATTTTGGCGCGAGATGCTTGGGAAAAATGCGAATATAAAAACTTCTCAGCCATCGCCACAAGAGTTTTTAAATGCTTACAATAGACTTTTTGAAAAAGGATACAAAAAAATAATCTCAATTCACGCTTCTTCAAAATTAAGCGGAACAATACAGGCGGCAAAAGTTGGAAGAAGTCTTACAAATAGAGAAAATGACATCGAATTTATAGACAGTATGGGAGTTTCATTACTAGAAGGGTTCTTAGTGCTAGGAGCTGCGGGAAAAGCTATAAGAGGCGAAAGTTTTATAACAATCGTAAATTGGATAAATAATTTCAAAAATAAAGGAAAGCTGCTTATGGTAATTCCTGAATTAAAATATTTAGAAAGAGGCGGAAGAATTGGAAAAGCAAGTTCTACAATAGCTGGAGCGCTTAATATGAAACCAATTTTGACAATTAGTCAAGGAGAAATTGCCGTTGAGAAAAAGGTGCTGGGTGAAAGAAATGCACAAAAATATATTGAAAAATATATAGAAAGAGAAAGTAAAAGACAAAGCATAATAGTTATGAGTGGCTGGGGTGGAACTCAAACTGAATTAGATAGTGTAATGAAAGTCTATTCAGAAGTTGAAGGTAATCCTAAAATGAGCACACTTATTTTAAATAGAGAAATTGGCGCGGTAATTGGTGCACACGCAGGACCTGTTTATGGATTTTTTGTTTTTCCTAGACTTAGTTAAAATAAAAAAATATTTTACATTCAAAATATTTTCTAAAAAACTATGTTATTTTAAAAATAAATATGTTATAATGATGTTGTCTAAAATTTCATTAAAAATTTTTAGTAAGTTTAGATTTTACAAGCAAATAAGTAAAAAAATTAAAAATTTTCAAAATAAAAAATTTTTGAAGCAAAAAATGATTTTTTGGTAAACAGAATATAAAAATTTGTATGAAAATAAAAAAATTATATAACTTCAATTAGATTTTGAGAGCTTACAAAATACATAAAAAACAAATAAGGAGGTTTTTATGAAATATCAAAATTTAGTAAATGGGGAATGGGTGCATTCAGCAAAAGAAATTACTGTTTATTCCCCAATAAATAATGAGGAAATCGGGACAATCCCATCAATGTCCAAAGAGGAAGTGGATATTGCAATGGAAACTGGAAAAAAAGCGCTAGAAAGTTGGAGAAATTTGTCAGCTGTGGAAAGAGCAAGATATTTGTACAAAGCGGCGGACATTTTGGAAAGAGATAAAGAAATAATTGGCGAAATTTTAACAAAAGAAGTTGCAAAAGGGTATAAGTCAGCAGTTGGAGAAGTTGTGAGAACAGCTGATTTGATTAGATATTCAGCTGAAGAAGGACTTAGAACAGTCGGAGAAATAGTGGAAGGTGGAAGTTTTGAAGCGGCTAGCAACAGAAAAGTTGCGATGGTAAGAAGAGAACCTATGGGACTTGTACTTGCAATTGCGCCGTTTAACTATCCTATAAATTTATCGGCTTCAAAAATAGCGCCAGCATTAATCGGAGGAAATGTTGTATTGTTTAAACCGCCGACACAAGGAGCGATAAGTGGACTTATGTTAGCGAAAGCATTTAAAGAAGCTGGACTTCCTGCTGGGGTATTAAATACAGTAACAGGTAAAGGTTCTGAAATTGGAGATTATTTAATTGAACACAAAGCTGTAGATTTCATCAATTTTACTGGAAGTACTAAAACTGGTAAAAGAATCGGGGAATTAGCTGGAATGAAACCTATTTTACTTGAATTAGGTGGAAAAGATGGAGCTATTGTTGCTGAAGATGCTAATTTAGAAAAAGCTGCAAAGGATATTGTAAGTGGAGCGTTTAGCTATTCTGGACAGAGATGTACCGCTATTAAAAGGGTGCTTGTTGTTGAAGAAGTAGCAGACGAGTTAGCTAGATTAATCAAAGAAAATGTAAGTAAACTTACAGTTGGAAATCCATTTGACAATGCGGACATAACTCCTTTAATTGATTTAAAAGCTGCAGATTTTATCGAAGGGCTTATGGAAGATGCTTTGGCTAAAGGTGCAATTCCGTTAAATCCAGTAAAAATGGAAGAAAACTTGTTGTGGCCAGTTGTTTTTGATAATGTGACACTTGATATGCAAATCGCTTGGGAAGAACCATTTGGTCCAGTCTTACCGATAATAAGAGTAAAAGACTTAGATGAAGCTGTTAAAATATGTAACGAATCTGAATATGGATTGCAATCTTCAGTATTCACAAAAGATTATCAAAAAGCATTTGACATAGCTACAAGACTTGAAGTTGGGACAGTTCATATAAATAACAAAACTCAAAGAGGACCAGACAATTTCCCATTTTTAGGAATTAAAGGTTCTGGAGTTGGAGTGCAAGGGATTAAATACAGCATTGAAAGTATGACAAAAATAAAATCAATTGTTTTTGATTATTAATTAAAAAAAAACATATAAAACTGTTTTGGGAAAGTTTAAAGTTTTCTCGAAGCAGTTTTTTTTGAAAAAATTTTAAAAAAATAATTTTTTTAAATTTGAAATAAAACTAATATAAAAATAAGAAAATATATTTAGTATTCAAAGGAATATGATGTATATTTATTTAGACTTAAAAATTAAATAAAATGAATTAAGTTTTAGAAAGAAGGGATTAAAATGAAAACAAAAAAAATGATTACAGTAGCTGCATTAGCAATGATTTTAGGAAGTTTTTCAGTAAATTACGCAGCTGTAAAAAATACTAAAACTGTAAAAAATATTGCAAAAACAACTAAAGCTGCTAAATTAGTTGAATCAAATGACTATACTTGTGGAGACAATACTTTAAAAGTTGATTTTTTTGACAATGATACAGCAAAAGTAAAGGTTGGAAAAAAAGTTTATAATTTGAAAAGAGCAGTTAGTGCAAGTGGAGAATATTTTGAAGACGGAAAAGGAGTGAGCCTTCACGTAAAAGGAGATGAAGGAATATTTACGGTTGGAGGAGTCGATAAAAGCTGCGAAGTCGCTGGTAAAAAATCAACATCTGAAAAACAAGTTGTAACTTATAAATTGAATGATGAAACTTTAAAAAATAGAAATATTAAAGTTGAATATGGAAATGATACGGCAAAAGTAACTGATTTTAATGGAGATGTTCACAATTTAAAAAGGGCAAAAAGCGCAAGCGGAATGTATTTTGAAGATGCAGATGGAGTAAGTCTTCACGTAAAAGGAAAAGAAGGAATATTTACAATATCAGGAGTAGATTATTCTTTTGGGCAAAATTAATTAAATTAAAAATTTTTTTGTAATTTTATTTTTATAAAACTGTTTTGGAATTGTTTAAAACTTTTTTGAAACAGTTTTTTAGTTTATTTCTACTTGTCAGTTTGATTTTGTCAGTTTATAAAAAAAATTAGTTTCTGTACTTTTTTTAGAAAATATATTAAAATATACTTAGATAAAAAGAAAGTAGGAGATTATATATGAAAATTCAAAAGAGAAAAATAATTCTATTTTTAGGACTGGCAATTTTATTTGAAGGAATTTTAGGAGTAAAAAATGTTAATGCAAATAAAAAAATTGAAGAAATAAAACAAGAAACCAAAAAAACTGTTGACAAAGAGAAAAATATAGCTAGAAAAAATCAAGTAATCAAAGAAAAAAGAAAACTTATTTATACAAGAACTTTTAAATGTGACAAAAAAATGTATGAGTTAGATTATTTGACACCTAAAGTGACAAGAATTACAGATGTTACAAAAAATCAAAGTTTTCAGCTAGATAAAAAAGATAATGCATTTGGAGAATATTTTTCTAATGGGGTAATTTCTATTGAAATTTCAAAAGAAAAAATTATTTTAACGAAAAATGGAAATAGAGCAATTTGTCAGGAAATATTAAAAAACAAAAGATAAAAATATGTATTCTTAAAAGATTCGTGGTATAATTAAAATGAGAAGTTTATAAAATTTTATATTTTTTGATATTTTAGGAATTTTTAGAAAAAGGAATGGAGAAATTATGAAAAATGAAAATTTCACTTGTAAAAATTGTGGTGGGGTGATGAAATATGACCCAAAATCACAAAATTTAAAATGTGAAAATTGTGGAAATGAAATAGAATTGCCAAAGAAAATATCATTAGTAAGACATGTTTTAAGCCAATATGAATATAATTTGAAAAAAATTCCTGAAGAAAAGACAACGGTTATACAATGTGAATCTTGTGGTGCGACGATAGAATTAAGTTCGGAAAAATCTTCGGCAAATTGTCCTTACTGCGGTTCTAATATTGTTGTCAGTGAAAAGATAATGTCAATTTTGGAACCAGACGGATTACGGCCTTTTTTGATAGAGCAAAAAGAAGTTAAAATGATTTTTTCAAATTGGATAAAAAAGAGATGGTTTGCACCAAATGCATTAAAAAATCTTTATCAAACTGGGAAAATTATGGGAATTTATCTACCTTACTGGTCTTTTGACAACGATGCAGACTGTGATTATTTTGCAGAAGGTGGAATTGACAGGACGGAAGAGTATGAAGAAGATGGAAAAACTTACACAAGGACAATAACAGATTGGTATCCAGTCAGTGGAAATATACAAAATGAGTTTATTGATGTTGTTGTGCCAGGAACTAGAAGTCTACAGAGAAAGTTATTAAATAAATTACCTGAATTTAGCGTGGAAAGCACAATAAAATTTAATTCAGGATATTTGGCAGGATTTAGTTCTGAAGTTTTTAAAGTTCCGATGCGAGATGGATATGAACAGGCGAAAAATGTGATGAGAAATACTTTGGAGAGTTTGGTAAGCAGTGATGTTTTGAGAAATTATGATCATGTCAGGGGCATAAGAATGAATGTGAGCTGGTACAACGAATATTATAGACTTTTGATGTTGCCTGTGTATTCAACATCGTATTTATACGATAAAAAAGCATATCAAGTTGTAATTAATGGCGAAAATGGAGCAATAACTGGTGAATATCCAAAATCAGTCATAAAAATAGCATTGGCTATTTTGGCGGGAATTATTATCGCAATAATAATCTACAATCTTTTGAAAAATTAGAAAATAAAAAATAAAAAATGGAGGGAATCAAAATGGCAAATATTTTAACAAGATTTAAAGATATAATGGCAGCAAATGTAAATTCGATGCTGGATAAAATGGAAGATCCAGAAAAAATGATTGACCAATATTTGAGAAATATGGAGCGAGATTTATCGAGTGTAAAGGCTGAAACAGCGGCAGTTATGGCAGTTGAAAGTTCAGCTAAAAGAAAAGTTGAAGAGTGCAAAGAAGAAATTTCAAAAATGGAAACTTATGCTAAAAAGGCGCTAAAAGCTGGGAATGAAAGCGATGCAAGATTATTTTTGCAAAAAAAGGAAACTTTGACTACGAAACTTCAGACGCTTGAAAAAGATTGCGAAATAGCGGTAGCAAATTCTGAAAAAATGAGGGAAATGCACGATAAATTGGCGGATGATATTCAAAAGTTATCAGAAAAAAGAACAGAAATAAAAACAAAATTAAAAATTGCAAAGACAACAGAAAAAGTAAATTCAATGACTTCAGCGTCAGGGCTTAACGGAAATAAATCGGCATTTGAAAGAATGGAAGAAAAAGCGAATAAAATGCTTGATGAGGCAAATGCTAAAGCGGAATTGAATACACCTAAAAAAGATGAAGTTGAAGATTTGATGAAAAAATATGACGATGAAAATTCGGATGAAAATAAAGGATCTTCAGCAATTGACGAAGAATTGGAAAAAATGAAAAAAGAATTGGGATTATAATTTTGAATAATAGTATTATTAATTCTTTAATATTATTTATTTGATTTGTAGGAAGAAATTTTATTTTTAATAAAAAATTTTATAAAAATTAATTGAATTTTTTAGAAAGGAAACAAAAATGGGACTATTTGGAAAACAACTGGCAAATGTGATAGAGTGGTACGAATATAACGAAGATACACTTTTTTGGAAATGGTCAAACAACGAAATTAAAAAAGGCTCAAAACTTATATTAAAACCAGGGCAAGATGCGATTTTTCTGCATAACGGAAAAATTGAAGGAATTTTTGAAAATGACGGTGAATACGATATTCAATCGGAAATAATACCGTTTTTGTCCACTTTAAAAGGGTTTAAATTTGGGTTTAATTCAGGACTTAGGGCAGAAGTGATATTTGTCAATACAAAAGAAGTTACGATAAAATGGGGAACTAAAAATGCGATAAGCATTCCAGCAGCAGGTCTTCCGGGTGGAATGCCAATAAGAGCTTTTGGGACAATGTCTTGCAAAGTTGATGACAATCAAGTTTTGATTGAGAAAATTGCAGGAATAAAACAGCAATTTGGGATTGAAGATGTGAAAGAGAGAGTTTTGTCGATGTTAGACCAGCTTTTGATGAAATGGATTGTAAGAGAAGGAAAGGATATGTTCAATCTTCAGGCAAACGCTTCTGAAATAGGTTCTGGAATTCAGACGGACTTAGATTTGGAAATGAGAAAAATCGGACTTGCGATGACAGGTTTTGCGGTTTCAAGTTTTAATTATCCAGAAGAAATTAAAAAGATGCAAGAAAAAGCTGCGGCTCAAAGTATGGTTGGCGATGTGAATAGATATACCCAAATGGCTATGGCTGATTCGATGGCAAATGGAAGTGGAAGCGGTGTCGCAGGAGATATGGCTCAGATGCAAATGGGAATGATGATGGGACAGCAAATGGTCAATCAAATGAATAATAACGGTGTAAATAATCAAAATTCAAATAATAATGCACAACAAGAAAATACTTCAAACGGAACTGTTCCAAAATTTTGTCCAAATTGTGGCACAAAAACGAATGGTGCAAAATTTTGTCCTGAATGTGGAACAAAATTGTTCTAAAATTTTCTAATAAATTTTTTGATTAAAATAAAAAATAAAAAAACTGCACTTTTATCTTATTTTTAAGATTTTTGTGCAGTTTTTTTTATCAAAAAAATTTATTTTTCGTTTAAAACTCTTTTTTCGTGCTCAATATCTTTTGGTCTCATTTTTATGTCGTAATGACTGACAACGCTCTTAAACTTGTCTAAAATTTCTTTTTTATCAGAAATTTTCATATTATCCATATTCAGAAGAATGTCTTTTAAAGTTGCATCAAAACTTCGGATTGACTGAGTCAAAAGTAGTTTTTTCTTAAAGTGCGGCTCTTTTTTTATGTCGTCAAAGTCAATGAAAACGATATTTTTAGTCTTTGGGTCAATCATAAAATTGTTTAGATTAAAATCTGTATGAAAATAATTTTTTTGTAAAAATGTGTATTCAAATTTATACCATAAGTCAATTGCTTCAAAAAATTTTTGCTTGTCGTTTTCATTTATCAAATATTTTGAATATTCGACAAAGTTTCCTGAAAAAGTTTTATCTACATTTTCCGAGCAAACTAAAGTTTTTACCGAAAATGGACTATTTTTTATCTTTTCGTAACTCAAAACTTTCATAAAATTCCAAGTTGGGAAATCTTTTTTCAAATCTTCATATAAATTATAACTATTTTCCCCTTTTTCTTTGGAGAGTTTTAAAAAAATCCGAAGCGCTTTAATTCCTTTATAATTATAAAATTTTTTATAAATATTTTCTTTTTTCAAAAATTCATGAGTTTTTTCTTCTTTGGTAAAAATTTCTACATCGTTATTTTCCATCATAAATACCCTTTCTTTTTCTGAACCTCTCACGACTGAAGTTGTGAGGTTCTTAAGTACTATTTAGTTTCTTTTGAATATCTAGTATTCAAACACTAGCTAATTTCCTTAAGACT
>ERZ773076.1393-NODE-1393-length-10338-cov-5.117864_pt1 | contig 10338 bp, 10 predicted proteins | sample MGYA00580613_ERZ773076 | MGnify/ENA primary metagenome ERZ773076 (study PRJEB29015, sample SAMEA2738005) | human oral metagenome | biome: human oral; feature: human-associated habitat; material: dental | place: China | collected 2057 ...
GGCCGTCACGCGGGCGACCTTGCTCTTGAGGACCTCGAAGCGCAGCGTGTCGTCCTTGGCGGGGTACGCACCGTTGTAGTACGGATTCGGCTTAAACGTGACCGACGCGTCCGTCACCTCCCTGTACATCCAAGGACCCGTGCCAACGGGAGCCTTGGCCCTCTCCTCACTGGTCGAGCCCTCGGGTACGATCTTCAGGATTGCCAGACGTGACTTCAGCCATGGGAGGTCGGGGTGGCTGGTCCTGACCGTCACGGTAGAGTCGTCCTTGGCCTCTATGGAGGTGATCGGCGTAAGCATCGGTGCGTAGCTGCCCCCCGCTGCCGCCGCCACCTTGAATGAGAAGACGACGTCCGATGCCTTGGCCTCCCTTCCATCGGAGAACTTCGCATCGCTGCGCAACTTGACGTCAAAGGTGGTGCCGTCGATCTGGGCAGGGTCGCCTTCGGCGAGCGCCGGGCGCGTGCCGAAGTCATGGAAGTCCGTCTCGAAGAGGCCTTCCATGACATTGAGGTTGCAGCTAAGTGCGAGTGCGGATGAGGTGGACAAGGGATCGAAGTTCTTTGCGGAGTACGCGGCACCGACGGTCAGCTCGCCACCCCCTGCGGTCTGGACGCCACTTGTGGTCCCATTCCACTCGGAACCCGTCGCACAGCCGGTGAGGCTAAGCCCTGCGAGCGCTGCTGCCCCGCCGACAAGATTGACGAACGTACGGCGTGAGAGTGATGTACCCATGCTGGCCTCCGGCACTTCCTGCGAGATTCCGTCCGACGCGAGCCGACGCAGCGAGCATCCTGCGACCGCCATGGGACAAGCATACCAGAGTCTCCGCGGACGGGCCCGCGGAAGCCCGGGCGGGACGCGCGGGCGGCTACCCTGTGCCCAGCCCGTCCTCCGGGAGGGTCGTCACGCGCGGGGCACGCTGCATCTCGTGCGGTCGTCACTGTCCCGCCGCGCGTGAGGGGGAGGGAGCCATGCGTGAGGGGGAGGCCCCCTCTGCGATGGCCCGTGTGCGTCAGCGGGGAGGAGATGCTGCTCCCCGCGAGGCAAAAGAGTGCGCACACAGGCTCTCACAAGATGTGTGGGAGACGGTCACCGCCTTTGCGAGCACCGAAGGGGGAACGCTCATACTTGGGCTGAGCGAGTCTAAGGGGTTTTCCCCAGCACCCGACTTCGATATCGATAGGGTTCGCGACCAATTCCTTTCCGGCATGGGAGACGGAGGGTCAAGAGGTCGCCTTGCCAACCCTCCCTACTACTCGATCGAGAGGGTCATGTTTCAGGGAAGCCCCTTGCTCCTCATTACGATAGACGAACTTGACCTATCCCACACGCCCTGCTACATCGTTGGCCGCAGTGTCCAGGGTGGAAGCTACAAGAGGGTGGATGACACCGACGTGTCCCTCTCGGCCAACGAAACATACTCGCTTGAAACCGCCGATGTGCTCACAGCCTCCGACAGACAGATCGTGGACGACACCTTTGACTCGGACCTGAATGAAGATCTCCTATCACAAGCTTTCAAGAAGGCACGAGCAATGGCCCCCCGAGCGCTACGTGGGACCAACACGCCCGCCGTGAAGATGCTGCGCTTGGGCTTCACCGTAAGGAGCTGTCGATAAGTAAAGATCCCCCCGGCGTAGCCGGGGGCTTTAGTATTGCTGCTGAGGAGGCGCGAAACAAACCAGGCCGACAGATAGGTTAGGCCTCACGCCATCGAGCTCTCTCGCGCAGTTGGTGATCGTTCTGTCGCTCTCGAACCCATCGAGATTGCGAGGTAGGGTTCCTAATCGGCAAGGCCCAGTCATCCTCGTGGATCAGGGTCAGTGTATCGCCCCTGATGGACGTTGACATGCCCGTCGAGGGCATGGGCTGGTCACTGCCGACGCGAACATCGAACCCAGGCCACGCGCGGTCTGCCCTCACAAACGAACCTTGGCTGCTCAACGGACCCTCTATGAGGGCATATCGCAGGCTGGGAAGAACTCTACAGGCGTACGAGAAGGGACTCACTCACCAACAATCATGTTCTGGAAGCGATTGCTCATGAACTCGTTCGAGAAGCGCTCGTCCACCCACAGCTCGAAGTCGTTTCGAGGCGGTATGCCTGCGTCGCGAGCCGCCCTGCGCGTGAAGCACGCAAGTGTCATGAAGATGTCGAGGGCAAGGTAGGCGGCAAGGAACAGCACGAACACGACCTGGCGTCGCGTCGTCGGCTCACCAATGACGCTCAGCAGCCACGGTGTGATGAGGTTTGCCCACACCAGGCCAAGGACGCCCCAGAAGAAGAGGAACGGCACGGCAACCCACTTGGTGATGGCGCCCGGAACGTTCGTGTAGTCCCACGACACGGCGCCCATGAAGGTCTCCATACCCCAGCCGGTGACCTGCTCCAAAAGACCACCCACAACCATCGCGACTAGGAAGACCTGCCACCACGCGGCCTCCCTCTTGCGCATGCGCAGGCAGATGAGGGTGAGAAGCACCGCACCAACGCCGTAAAGCGGGGAAAACGGTCCCCAGACCAGGCCGTAGCGACCCTCGGTGAGCCCCTCGGTGACGAACATCCAGACCTGCTCGAGGATGAGTCCCGCCACCGAGCCTACCAGAAAGAGGATGACCACCTGGTACCAACCCACCCTCATGTGGTCAACCCGATCGTTGCGGACGAGTCGCTCGGCTGCGGCAATGGATCGGAGCTGGGTTATGGTGAGCCTGGTCGGCTTGCCCATCTCCTTCCGATAGCCCTTGAGGCGGTAGTAGAAGTCGAGCTGGGCCGCAGCCTCGCGCACGTCATCGGGAAGCTCGCGGTTTTCTGCGGCGCGCTGTATGGGCTTGCCCCGCCCGAGCCATGCCATGAAGCCCTTTGCCAGCATAACGACAAGCCTGATGATGCCGATGAGCACAAAGAGACTTACCAGTGACCAGAACATGTCCCTCCCACCTTATTGACGCAAACCCACACATCGACGCGTCTTTCTCTACCCCGACAATCATACGCCTCGCGCATGGCAGAGATGGCAGACAACTGGGAGATGCAAGGCAAGCCATCCCCACCTCATGGCACTCCCACGCACCGAACAAGACGCATGGTAAGGACGGAGCCTGAAGTCCAAGGCGACGTACAATGATCCCATACGGACAGACGCCATCGTCGAAGGGAAGGCCATGAACGACTTCATCTTTCAATCTCCCACGCACATCGTGTTTGGCAGGGGTTACGCGGACAAGACAGGATCCGAGGTTGCGGCATTGGGGGTCAGAAACGTGCTTCTCGTCTACGGCGGAGGCTCCGTCAAGCGCACGGGCGTGCTCGATCGTGTTGAGAGATCACTTAGCACGGAGGGTGTCGACTACACAGAACTTGGCGGAGTGAGGCCCAACCCCGAAGTTAGACTCGTGCGTGAGGGCATCGACCTCGCCCGCGAGAAAAACGTTGACCTGATCCTCGCCGTAGGAGGTGGGTCGGTCATCGACTGCGCGAAGGCGATCGCGTTTGGCGTGCCCTACGGTGAGGACGTGTGGGAGCTCTTCGAGAGAAGGACTCCCATCGAGACGAGTCTACCTATCGCCGCCACGCTCACCATCCCAGCGGCAGGCTCAGAGGCATCGGGCTCCTGCGTCATCAGCAACGACGAGCTGCAACTTAAGAGGGGTGTGAGCGGAGACGTCCTTCGCCCGAGCGTCGCCATCATGGACCCCGAGCTCACCTTCACGCTGCCCCAGTACCAGACCGCCGCAGGCGTGACGGACATGATCTGCCACATCTGCGAGCGCTACTTCAGCGGTGTCGGCGCGGTGCCCGTAGCTGACAACATAGCCTGCGGGCTCATCAGGGCGATCATGGAGGCAGCCAGGCAGGTGGCAAAAAAGCCTGATGACTACGACGCGCGGGCAACGCTCATGTGGGCAGGCACGCTCGCCCACAATGATCTCTGCGGCTGCGGTAGAAGCACCGCAGCCGAGCGGCGTGCGGGCGGCTGGGAGAGCCATGCCCTCGAGCACGAGATCTCCGCACACCACAGCGAGGTCACGCATGGCGCGGGACTTGCCGTGATCCTCCCGGCGTGGATGCGCTACGTATGGCCGGCACACCCTGAGCGCTTCCTCTCGTTTGCGAAAGACGTCTTTGGACTGATGCCGAAAGACGACACGCATGAGGCGGACGTTGAGACCATCACGCGCTCCATCGACGAGCTGCAGCAGCTCTTCGTGAGTCTCGGCATGCCCAAGACGCTTGGTGACCTTGGGCTTATGCCCGACGACATCGAGGCGTGGATGGGGACGCTGCACCAAAACAGAGGGGAGGTCTTCGGCGAGTTCAGGCCGCTCACCCTCAATGATGCGCGAGCGATCTACCAGTCATCGTTCTAGCGCCTCACAGGCAGCGGGCGTGAGACGACCCGCTGCCTCCCACGGCAGCTTGGCACAGGAAACGACATCCCCGTAGGTTGTGCTAGGCGCGCGGGAAAGCCCGCTGACGACCTTGCTCTCAAAGGCGTCTGTCATCCCGTCGGTTTCAGGCGTCGCCTCGCTACGCCACGCTCGGAAAGGGAATCTCCCCATAGCGCTGCACGCCCCAGCGCCCATAGATGACCTCGTCTGCCCACCACCTTCCCTCGGGTAGCCACATACCATCCTGCACGTAATCCAGGTAGGTGCCCCATGCGACACACGCGCGCTGCGCCGTGCCTGGGTCCTCGTCCCACGCCGCATCCACCCGATCCTCATCAAGAGGCTCGAAGTAATCGTAGTAGTTGTCCTTCTCGAGGCCTTGGACGGCATCGAGGAAGCTCCACCTACCACAACACTGCTGGTAAGGATGACGATCGCCTCCGACGATCACATACAGTCTGCCCTGGGGGACGCGTTCGCAGTCCTCGATCGGCGTTGGGGTTCCCCAGGGGTCTCCCAACTCGAGGTCGCGTATAGACCTCTCCGTCGCATAGTAACCAAACCACAGCCTATCCCGACGCGCGATCAGCGCCTTGCGAATCCCCGCAGCCTCCGCCAGACACGACACCTCGACCATACTCTCCTGATATCCCATGACAGCCCCCATCTCTTGGCACTCCACCGTCTGGGGCCAAAGCCCGCAACAAGACAAGAGCCACCTCAATCCAACGTGGCCCTCACGCCATCCACCGGACTTTATCGACAGACGCCAACCTCAAACGCGAACGCTCGCCGTGCTGGGCAAGCCAGTGAGGGCTGGTGCACCCTCCTGCCATCACGTACCATTGGGGGCCTCCGCAATGGCTCTTGCTTGCCTGCGCATGCACCCATCATAGCACAGTATTAGGTACAGGTGTTCGACAATTTCTAGCCTTTGATGTTTTCGTGGGCACCCATGCGAGGCCATAGCTCACGCGTGGCACGAGGTGATACGCCGACGAGTTCGCCCGAATCTTCTCGCAACACAGCATAGCCTGCGTCTCGCTCTTTGACCTCGGTGAGGTGCGGCTCTCTCAACGGCACATCGGACCGAACGATGTACTCATTATCATATCGCTTTCAGGCGATTTCCCTGACACCTCGTCAATAGCATGGTGGCACACGACCTCACGACCACGCTCGATCGCCTTCTCTCCGCCGAACGTACTGTCGTCTATGCCGACGACAGATCTGTGGCGAACGTGGCGAGTGAGACCAAGCGCATCTTTATGCACCTCTTGGAACTCATACAGGTCTACAGCGCCCAAGATTGCCAGACGCTCTGCATGAGCAAGCAGAAAGGCAGCGCCCTCATCATCTCAAGTGCAAGGCACTCTCGGGAAACAGTGGCACTCATTCATATCCTCCAGTTGTATAAGACGTACACACTCTGCATCACGAGCGAGCATGGCAGCGAATGCGCGCTTGCCGCAGACAACACCCTTTACGTGGGAACCACAAGAGCTGACGCGCCTCCCGACGTGACGGAAAGACGCATTCTGCGCGACTGTTCGCATGCAGAGTGCGTCTTTCGGTGGGCAACGTGACGGAAAGGCGCAGTCTGCGACCACCAGACCACCCAGACTGCGCCTTTCCGTGAGGTGATGGTTCAAACTGCGTCTTTCCGTGAGGTGGCACCGCGTTTGCCCAGGTGAGGAAAAGCGCATTCTACGGAAAGACGCATTCTGCGAGCGCGACGTCACCAAAAGGCGCACTCTGCGGTTGAGACGTCACGAAAAAGTGCACTCTAGCTGCAGTGTCCGACCCAAACTGCACCTTTTGGTGAGTCAGCGAACGCGGAGTCATCTCGGCCTACCAAAGGGCGCCCACTGACGGCAGAGCACCGGTCCTTGGCATGCCCGGCGTAGTATGGGACAATACCATCATGGCAAGCCACGGAGGGACGATGCCACGATGACTGAGCACGAACCCGGCGTCAGGCCAAATGATTCTTACGTCAGAGACGGAGACGCCGCGAGAAAGACCACAGATCGCACTGCCCAAGGCGGCGGGAAGGTTCACGCCGCACGCAATGTCGGACGGACGACGCAGTCCCGCGACGAGTCTATGCGCGAGCGCCTTGCCCTTGCCGCTGCGGCATTTGTCGTCGGAGGAGTCGTCGGCTGGCTCTATGAGGTAGGCATCGGCGTACTCGAGCGAGGCTTCTTCGACTGGGAGCACGGTGGGCTCGGTATTCCGTTCCTACAGATCTACGGCATCGGTAGCGCACTCGTCATGCTGCTGCTCGGTCGCGCTGACTCCCCCGTGCGCGCGCATCCACCGCTCTGCTTCGCGGCCATATGCCTGCTCACGGCAACGCTTGAGTATGCCAGCGGTGCGGCCATGCTCTACGGCCTGGGCGTGCAGACCTGGGACTATCGCGTACCGGGCTGGGACTTCATGTGCACGCCTGACGGCCTCTTGTCCCTGCGTGGCATCCTCTCGTTTGGTGTGCTCGGGATCATTCTTGTCTACCCCATCAAGTCGCTGGCGCGCAAGCTACGCGCGCGAACGCCAAGGACCTTCGACACCACCGTATGGTCACTCACGGCGTTCATCATGGCAGTGGCTGTCGTCACCTACGCCGTCAGCGGCACCGGTGCCCTCAAGTAGCATCCCCAGCAGGTGGCCTCGCCACTGATGCCACCGCAACGGCGCACGACAACACCTTCCCTGAAAAGCAGGCTATTTACCTGTAGCGCTCAGACGTTAGGCCGGCATGCCCGTCTGAACTTCGAGCGGAGATAGGTCCGTGGGGTCGATGCCAAGTCTCCCCCCGGTCATCGCACGCCCGCATAGCTCCCGTCCTCGGCAAATTGCTGTGAGTCTCAAGGAGCTGCCCCGCTGTGAGAGCTGAGCGACTATAGCTCGGCGCTAACAATGCAATGCTCCGCACCGTATTGATGTCACAATTCTCTTTAGTGGCATTATGATAAGGAAGATTACTTTTGACTCAAACAGCAAGGACATCTCTCAAGATTTGTAGGGATTGAATATGCACATCGGATTTAAAAAAGGGATAAATAGAGATAATGCCTTACTTTTATGCAAGTGGTCAAATGAACAAGGAAAAGAATTCCAAGAACAATGGATGGGTTCTAAGATTTCTTACCCGTTGAGCTATAGCAAGATAACAGAATTGGAGAATATATTCTCAATACTCAATAAGAAAGAATTTATCGGAATAATACAAGAAATACGAATTGATCAAAATAATATACATATAGGCAGATTCGTAATAGATCCTACAAAGACAGGATTGGGCATTGGGACAGAGGCACTGAGAGGGTTTATAGATCTCATTTTTCAGGATGAGAGTATCAAGAGTATTTCTCTAACAGTTTTTGATTTCAATCAAAAAGCAAAGAAAATTTATGAGAAGCTTGGGTTTAGAGTTGACAAGGTAATCGAGACCCCGAAGCTGAAGTATATCATGAGAAAGCACAGATAAAGGCCTGTGGTGGGGATCTTGGATTAAGACTCGCCTGATTGCAGAGCCCACTGCAGGGAAAGGGACGTGGTCCAAACATTGGCACATCCGTTCTGGCATCGACCAGGCGGACACCTCGCTCACGACCGAACTCAACCTCGCCTTGGCACTTAAGGCAAACCCTCACGTCAAATAGCGGCTTCGTGAGTCCGTGTGGGTGGGTAGTTGCGTCACCGCCCTGGCGGCGTGGGCCTCAGGTCCGAGCGCCCTGGCGTCACGGGGGCCATGGGGTCGTTGATGTCGTGGGACCCGTAGCCCCGCCCGGTCGCGCGAGCGGCCGTGATGACTCAGGAGTGTACACAGATCGGCGAAAACGGCCTCTCGGAGCCGTTTTGGGCCATTCGTGTACACTGTTGCGACGCGAGGGTCGCGTCTGGTGGCACGAGCGCCCCAGCCGCCATGGTGTGCCGGCAGTGGCCCCTCGATGGCCCGCCCCTCCCCTGGCCGGGAAAACAGGCCTGCGCGAGTGACGCCGCCGCCAGGTTGGCGTTTTCACTGAGGGGTCAACCCACGCAAACCCCCGAAGAGCCGTCAAATATGTCGATTTCGCGACCGTCTGAGGCCAAGGTCACACCATGGCCGAGCGCACGGGCTCTGGCACGGCCAACTTCATCGAATGGGTGAGGGGATGCTGCGCGTAGCGTCCAGAATCCGTGACCCAGCTCTTTCAAGATAGTGCCCCGCAGATTGTGGGGCACTAAGAACTGAGTCTCAACTGGGCAAACGTCGCCACGATAGTGCCCTGCAGCGTGCGGGGCACTATGCGTTGGATCCCATGCGATGCCAGCTGGCAAGGAGCCGACCGTCCGAGCTGTCCGGACCACCTGAGTGCGAGGGCGACGCCCTATGCCTCGCACCACATGAGAGCGATGCTCCCACAGGGCGTCTCCTTAAAAGTCGACTTCGTCAGGGCTGCTGCCCGAGCCTCCCATAAAGGGCAGCGCATCGATTGCGTCCATGTCTTGGGCGGTGATCTTAAAGCCAAAGACGTCCGCGTTCTCGCGGATGCGCTGCTCATGGGTGGACTTCGGCAGGGGGAGCACGTCGTGTTGCAGTGCCCAGCGCACACACAGCTGGGCGGTCGAGACGCCATAGCGCTCGGCAATCTGGACCATGCGCCCGTCCGTCAGCAACTTGCCCCGTCCTAGCGGGCTCCACCCTTCAACCTGCACGCCATTGTGCTGGCAATATGACACGATGTCTGTCTGCATAAAACCGGGATGAAACTCAAGCTGGTCAACCATGGGGGCAACGTCAGCGGTCATCAACGGCTCAAGATGATGTCTCAGGAAGTTCGAGACCCCGATTGACCTGACTCGACCCTCATGGTAGAGCTTCTCGAAGGCGCGCCACGTGTCACGGTTGATCGCCTGCCAGTCATCGAACTGGTGAGCAGCAGCTGGCCAATGGATGAGGTAAAGGTCGAGATAGTCAAGGCCGAGGTCAGCAAGGGTCTTCTCAAAGGCATCCAGGGTCCTGTCGTAGCCGCGCTCCGTGTTCCAGAGCTTACTTGTGACGAAGAGCTCTTCTCGCGAGATGCCTGCCTCCCTGATCCCGAGGGCCACCCCCTTGCCCACCGAGCGCTCGTTGCCATAGATAGCCGCGCCATCGATGTGGCGATAGCCCATCTTGATGGCACAGCTCACGGCCTCAACCGCCTCCTCGCCGCTCGCCGTCTGCCACGTGCCGAATCCGATGCAGGGGATGCCCCTGCCGTTAGAAAGCACAAACGTATCTGCCAGTCGGTTCATCTCTACCTCCGATGTTCGAGCTCCCATCCTCCCGAGAAGAGTATAGTCTGCCCCGTTGGTACATGCGAACGTGGTCGCAAGGCCCCCACTGTCCGATTTGCCTGCCGTTTGATCCCTAACGATCTATAGAGGCGTGGGCGTGACCCAGCTCGCAAGATGGACATGCTGATGATAGCAAGGTGATCAAGAACGCTCGGGGCCGAGTGGCAGTGCAACTCACACTGCCACTCGATGGTGAACGTACTACGCATCACGTTCAAGGCCGAGTGGCAGTGCGATCGGTACGTTCGATGCCGAGTGGCAGTGAAGGGATGGGGTCTGGGTACGCCCGGGGCCGAGTGGCAGTGCGGCCGGGACTGCCAAACGGGCGTGAGCGTACCAAATCGGTACGATCGATGCCGAGTGGCAGTGAAGGGATGGGGTCTGGGTACGCCCGGGGCCGAGTGGCAGTGCGGCCGGGACTGCCAAACGGGCGTGAGCGTACCAAATCGGTACGATCGATGCCGAGTGGCAGTGCGATCGGTACGCTCGGGGCCGAGTGGCAGTGCAACTCACACTGCCACTCGATGGTGAACGTACTACGCATCACGTTCAAGGCCGAGTGGCAGTGCGATCGGTACGTTCGATGCCGAGTGGCAGTGAAGGGATGGGGTCTGGGTACGC
>ERZ773076.1394-NODE-1394-length-10338-cov-2.372362_pt1 | contig 10338 bp, 7 predicted proteins | sample MGYA00580613_ERZ773076 | MGnify/ENA primary metagenome ERZ773076 (study PRJEB29015, sample SAMEA2738005) | human oral metagenome | biome: human oral; feature: human-associated habitat; material: dental | place: China | collected 2057 ...
TGCTGCCCGACCAACGCGGCACCGGGCGCTCATCCCGCATCGATACGCACATCATGAAGACCATGGATGGCGAAACGGGAGCCGCATTCCTGAAGCATTTCCTCGCCGATTCGATCATTCGTGATTTCGAACACCTGCGCCGTACCGAATTCGGCGGCGCACGTTGGGCCACGCTGGGGCAGAGCTATGGCGGATTCCTGACGTTGACCTACCTGTCGCTGTTCCCGAAGGGTGTGATCGCCAGCTTTACCACCGGTGGCATTCCGCACGTACCCGCCGATGCCACCGACGTGTACCGCCACACCTTCCCACGTATGGCATCGAAGACGAAGCGGTTCTACGAGCGTTACCCAGTGGATGTGGAACGCGTTGCCGCACTCGCCGACATTCTGGATTCACGGGAGGTCGTTTTGCCTAATGGCGATCCGCTGACCGTAGAACGTCTGCAATGCCTTGGTGCCGACTTCGGCATGAAGCCCAGTTTCGAGCGTGTGCATTGGATGCTTGATGAGGCATTCCTGGACGGTGACGGTTCCGTATCCGCCGGATCCGAAGTGTCGGATGAATTTCTGCATGGCGTCATGAACGCCACGTCATCCCGCCCTCTGTATTGGCCGTTGCAGGAGTTCATCTATGCCAACGGCGAGCTCGATGAGCCGATTCGATGGGCGGCGCAGCGCGTGCGTGACGAGCATCCGGAATTCAACACGGATGTGCGTCCGTTGAACTTCACCGGCGAATGCATGTTTCCGTGGATGTTCGAACGGGAGAATGCGCTTCGACCGTTCAAGCCGGCCATGGACGTGCTCATGGAGGACACGCATTTCGGGATGATCTATGATGCCGACCAACTGGCCCGTAACGAGGTGCCGCTGCAGGCCGCCGTCTACTATGACGATATGTACGTCGATTCCGGACTGCAGCTGGACACGTTGTCTCGCGTAGCCCGTTCACATTACTGGACTACTAATGAATTCGAACATGACGGTGTGCATGGCTCCGTGGTGTTCGAGCACATCTTCAACGAGGCCCTGAACCGCGGTGACCTGCAGGAACTGTTCTAGACGAAGGAAAGAAGCAATGACCAATCCAACCATCGGATTCATCGGATACGGCAATATGGCCCAAGCCATCGCTTCGGGCATGGTCGACGCCGGCGTGGTGAACGGCGGTGACATCGTGGCCTGCGCCGCACATTATGACAAGCTCGAAAGGACTACTGCCAAGCTGGGTGCGCGGCCGTTGCACACCGCAGCGGAAGTGGCCAAAGCCGCCGACGTGATCGTCATCGCAATCAAACCGTACCAAATCGAAAGCGTCATCGGGCCGATAGCGAAGGAGCTGGCCGAACCGGGCAAGATCGTCGTGTCCATTGCGGCCGGCTGGGATCTGAACAAATTCCGTGAACTGTTCGGAACCGACTTCGTTGATGCACACGTCCAATGCACCATTCCGAATACGCCGATGGCCGTCGGCAAGGGCGTGCTCGTCACCGAAATCGCCAATACGCTCACCGAAGCGCAGACCGAGACCTTCGAACGGCTATTCGCGCCGATCAGTCTGATCGAGCGCGTCGACAGCGCGCATATGGGCATCGCCATGTGCATTGCCGGCTGCGCTCCGGCCTTCACCGACATGTACATCGAAGCGCTCGGTGACGCCGGTGTGAAATATGGCCTGCGGCGCGCCACCGCATACCGGTTGGCCGCCAAGATGGTCGAAGGCGTCGGTGCGCTTTACCTGGCCAGTGAAACCCATCCGGGGGCCATGAAGGATGCCGTTTGCTCGCCGGGCGGCACCACCATCAAGGGTGTGGCGTCCCTCGAGGAAAGCGCCTTCAGAGGGGCGGTCATCAAGGCCGTCGACGCCATCGAAGCCTAGAGCTAAGCTAGGGAACCATGTCTCTTACTATCGGAATCGTCGGACTGCCGAATGTCGGCAAGTCCACCATGTTCAATGCACTGACCCGCAACAACGTGCTGGCCGAGAACTATCCGTTCGCCACCATCGAGCCGAACACCGGCATCGTGCCGCTGCCGGACGATCGTCTGCCGATCCTGGCCAAGCTCGTGCACACCGAGAAGATCGTGCCGGCCACCGTCACCTTCGTCGATATCGCAGGCATCGTCAAGGGTGCCTCCGAAGGCGAAGGGTTGGGCAACAAGTTCCTTGCCAACATTCGTGAGGCCGATGCGATCTGTGAGGTCGTGCGTGCTTTCGAGGATGATGACATCGTGCACGTCAACGGCAAGGTCGACCCAGCCGATGACATTGACACCATCAACACCGAACTGATCCTTGCCGATTTGCAGACCATCGAAAACGCATTGCCGAAACTCGATAAGGATCTGCGAGGCAAGAAGATCGACCCGGCCTATATGGCGGCCGTCAAGGAGGCCAAGGCCATTCTCGAATCCGGTGAGACCATCGACAAGGCCGCTCGCGCGGGTCGCTTCGACAAGGACTCCGTCTACGATCTGCACCTGATGAGTGCCAAGCCGTTCATCTATGTGTTCAACATGGACGATTCCGAACTGCAGAACAGGGAATTGCAGGACAAGCTCGCCGCCTCCGTGGCCCCGGCTCCGGCCATCTTCCTCAATGCGCAGTTCGAAGCCGATTTGACCGAGCTGGACGAGGATGACGCCCGTGAGATGCTCGCCGATGCGGGGTTGGAGGAGTCCGGTCTCGACCAGCTGGCACGCGTGGGCTATGACACTCTCGGCCTGTCTACTTTCCTGACCGCAGGAGAAAAGGAAGTGCGCGCCTGGCAGATTCACAAAGGCTACACTGCACCGCAGGCCGCCGGCGTGATTCACACCGATTTCGAAAAAGGCTTCATTAAGGCCGATATCGTTTCCTATGACGATTTCGTGGCTGCCGAAGGCTCCATGACGAAGATCAAGGAGGAAGGCAAGCTACGCCAGGAAGGCCGCGACTACGTGATGCAGGACGGCGATATCGTGGAATTCAAGTTCAACGTTAGCAAGCACTGATTCCAGCGCTTCGGAAACGGGTTTCGGGCTTCCCGACCGTTGGAAACAAGCCGTTTTTGAATGCGTGCGGAATGGCGGTTTCCGCCACGTTTCGGGCGGCTGTTGCCAACGTTAGTGTGCTTTTAGTGTGCCCTTAGAAGGGTGCGACGATTGCCGTGACGATTTTCTTCTTGCTCATGCGCCGCCTGATTGTCGGAAGTGTTCGTAGGGGCATGAATGCATGGCGTGAGGATGGCTGCGTTGTTGACGATCGGTCATCACAATGTTATATTGTTCTATATCAACTAGAATAATATGGGAAAGAGGGACGGATGTGATTATCACCGTGGATAAGGCCGATGCCCTTCCTCTATATGAGCAGCTGCGTCGGCAGATCATTGCCGGCCTGGCACGTGGCGAGCTTGAACCGGGCGATATGCTGCCTTCGGTGCGTCGGCTGGCGAAAGATCTTGGCATCAATCTCCATACGGTGAACAAGGCTTATGCCATGCTGAGGGACGAAGGCCATATCGTGATGCGTCGAGGGTCCGGCGCCATGGTTGCGCCCCGCGACGTCGGTTCCCTGTTGCAGCAGCATGATCGTGAAATGCGCCGCATGCGCGACGATATCTACCGCATCGCCATCGAATACAAGGCCCATGGCGGCTCGCTGGACGAATTCATGGCCGATGTGAAGCATAATGCTTCCGCCGTTTTTCAGGACGAAACCATCGACCGGTCCGGGGATCATGCCGACAATCAAGAAGCGGAGGAGGGGCTCCAATGACAAATTGGATGATGGTCGCAATAGTTGCGTTGGAAGGCGTCAGTGTAGCTCTCGCTCCTTGGGTGGTGCGTCGCACGGTGTGCTTCGGGGTGAGCGTACCGGTTTCAGCGCAACACGACCCTGGAATCAGACGTGCGAAAATCGGATATACCGTTTGTGCCGGATCGGTAAGCGCGATGGCGGTAGCCGCAAGCGTCGCCTGCCTGGTGTTGTGGGGAGCCCTCGACGGAACCATTGCGGTGACGACAATGTCGTTGCTGTTGATCGTGGCCTCATTCGCGCTGATTGTGAAGTATCGCAAGCGCACCATGCGAATCAAACATGAACGTGGCTGGAAGGCGGCCAAGCTCGAACGCGCCGCGTTCCTTGCCGAAAATGCCGGTCCGGAGCCGCTGGGGTTGCAATGGGAATTGCTGCACCTTGTGCCGGTCAGCATCATGACCGCCTCCGCGTTCATGCTGTATGACAGCATGCCCGACCGTCTGCCTATACACATGAACGCTGCAGGTCAGATCGATGATTGGCTGGATAAATCGTTGTGGGTGGTGCTTGGCATGCCCCTACTGATACAGCTCATCATGGCTGCGACGATGACCGCCGTTCATGCAATGATCATCCATTCGCCGCGGCAAATCGACCCGGAGCGTCCTTCTATTTCCGGCTATGCATATGGACGCTTCTCCCGCGCATGGAGTGTCTACGTGTTGATTGTCGGCTTGACGGCGAATCTCGGATTCGTCGGACTGATTCCCATGTATGCGAACTGGTGGGATATTCGCGCGTGGGGCTCGGTGATGATGCTGATCGCATTGGCGATCATTGTTGCGGAGTTGGTTCTTGCCGTGGTCTTCGGCCAGTGCGGTTCTCGGACATGGCGATTGGATGGCGAGAACGACGACGGAAACAACATGGCCGATGACGATGACGACGAATGGGTGCTGGGCATGTTCTACTATTCGCCTGAAAATCCGGCCATCGTGGTGCCCAAGCGCATGGGGGTCGGATACACTTTCAACATGGCGCATCCCTTGGTCTGGCTGATATGCGCGGCGTTGGCGCTGTTGCTCATCGTCGGCCTCGCATTGCCCATTATCTCAGGTTGAATCAACGATGGATGTCCTACTGGAATGGCCTGATATGTCATAAGCCGACATGAACGAATTCAAATTCGCCGTGTCCGAAAGGTGATGTGACGCGATGGTGCTTTGCACTGTACTCATACTGTGCTGAGAGCAATAGGGCCCGATTCGAACGGTTGGTTTCGAATCGGGCCTTACAATAAGGGTGGCAAACGGCTATGAAACGAACGTGGGACTTCGGGGTGAATGCATGATGAATGAAGCGAAAGAGAGGCATTCGGGTTCGTGTTGGCTTGCTGTCGTGGCCATCATCGCGGTGCTGGGCGCGGCGGGTACGGTCGGAGCGTACGCCTATCACGCCAAACAGCGGGAGGTGTTGGCGGAATGCCGTCAGTCCGTGGCCGAATTCAGTTCCGCACGCAAGGCGATTCTCGACACTTCCGACAACGGCGGCGAACTGCAGAAGCTTGTCCGTAGCGTGCTCGGAGTCAACGACATCCTTGATGCGTTTGCCGATGCGGCCACCAGTGCGGAAGGTACCGTCGATACCGAGGGATGTTCCGCCAGTGCAACCATCACGCAGCTCAACCTGGTGTCAAAAACGCTGAACAGCGCCACGGAGTCGTTGAAGGACAGTCTTGCGAAGATCCAATCCAAGAACCGATCCTCCATGTCGAACGGTTCAGGTGACGCCTCCGACGATACGAGTTCAGGCGGCGATTCCTCGGCGAATTCCGGCGACAGCGGCAATGCAACCGATGATAAGACCCTGGGTAAAGCCAAGATGCAGCTGCAGGAATCCATCGACAAGGCCCAGAGGTTGCTCAAACGGTTGTCTGACGATTCCAATACGACATTGACGGGCAGGAAACTTCTCAACGCCCTATCGAAAGCCGTGGATGCCGGACAGAAACTCGTCGATGACGACGGCGTCAAGGATTCCAAGTACTACAAGGCGGCCAAGGTCACCCTGGACGAGGCCATCACCATGGCCGACAACTGGGTTGACGGCCAAGCTTCCAAGGCCGAGTGACGGTCCGCGTGTCGCTTTTCAGCAGGGGCATACAGTGGCACGTGGAATATACGACGGAGAGGGAGAAAGCGTAGGTCGCCATGAGCGAAGTGAGCCACGGCGTAGAAAGCGTGCAGGTTGCGCAACCACAGCAGGAAGGCATTGTCGTATCCAAGCCGGTTGCCCGTGTGATGATGTTGGTCAATGCCATTGTGTGGGGTACCGGCTACACCATGCTTAAGCATGCGCAGGATAATATGCCGACGCAATGGCTGATGTTCTTCCGCATGGGTGCCGCCACATTGCTCATGGCCATGGTGTTCTTTCCACGGTTGCGCAGAATCCGTCTGCGCCGTTACGTCATGCCCGGACTGGTGCTTGCCCTGACCTACTGGATGGGTTTTCTGTTCCAGCTCAAAGGCTTGGAAACCACGTCACCTGGGCGCAACAGCTTCTTCACCGACACGTATTGCGTAATGGTGCCGTTCATCGTCTGGGCATTTACTCGGAGACGTCCCAACTGGCAGCATCTGGTCGCCGCGTTCGTATGCGCGTTCGGCATCGGTCTCGTGTCGCTCAGCGGCGGTGGCGGGGACGAACTCATGCACATGAGTTTCGGTGACACCATGACCATCATCGGCGCGTTCTTCTTCGCCCTGAACTTGGTGCTGGTCGGATTCATGGGCAGGGGTTTCGATGCGATCGCATTGATGCTGATGGAATTCGTCTGGTGCACCGTGCTGTTCGGCGGCGGTGCCGTGCTGTTCGAAGGTGCTCCGTCCGTGACGTGGGCGCGTTGGGATATCATACTGTGCATCGGGTATCTGGTGGTCGGCTCCACGGTGATCGCCCAGGTGTTCCAGACGATCGCCATACAGAATCTGCCCACTTCCGAAGCTTCCGTGATTCTGAGCACCGAGTGCATTTTCGCCATGCTCGTTTCCGTGCTCTTTGCCGGCGAGCGTCTCACCGTTCCGTCGGTATGCGGTTTCGCGCTGATTTTCGGTGCCATTCTGCTCTCGGAAGTTCAGTTGCCGGCTCGACGACGATAGTTTGTCCGTGGACACCGGAAGACTTGGAATCTCGTGAAAGAGTTTTGCGAGAAGTGGTGGAAGCGTATCGCCACCAAAGAAATGGTCTTCATCGGTATTGTGACGCTGCTTGCGTCGCTCATCGCCTCATGGTTGAAGCAGTTCCCGGGATTCAGCCTGTTCGGTGCGCTGATCATCGCGCTGCTGATCGGCATGATCGTGCAGTTTCCGATTCGTCAATGGTATGTAGGCCGATTCGCCGAACATAAGGCCGGTGTGAAGGATGCCGCCGGAGTGATCTCCAACAAGCTGCTACGGTTGGGCATCATTCTGCTTGGCTTCAAGCTCAACCTGACCGTGCTGTTCACGCAAGGTATCAAATGTCTGCCGATCGCCGCTGCAGTGGTGGCGCTTACCATCGTCGTATGCTATGGCATCGCCCGCAGGCTGGGCGTCGATCCGCAGCTGGCGATTCTTGTGGCGGGCGGCACCGGCATCTGCGGCGCTGCGGCCGTCATGGGTCTGTCCGGCTCCATCAAGGTGCCGCCGGAGCAGGAGGACGACAAGGCGAACAATGAGGTGATGGCCGTGGCCATCATCGCCATCATGGGCACCATTTTCGCATTGCTGGAAATCGCACTCGGCCCGTTGACCGGTCTTACCAAGACGCAGCTGGGCATCACCGCCGGCGCATCCCTGCACGAAATCGCGCACGCCGTCGCCGCGGGTGACGCATTCGGTGCGGTTGACATCGCCACCATCATGAAGCTTTCTCGCGTGCTCATGCTGGTGTTCGCGGCCATCGTCATCGCCGTCTGGTGGGACAGGAACCATTCCGAAATGCCGGCCGACGGCAAACGTAAGGTTTCGTTCCCGTGGTTCATGCTTGGCTTCATCGGTGCCTCCGTCATCGGCACTTTCGTGCCGTTCATCGCCACGATCACTCCGCAGCTGGTGGATTTCGCCTATATCGTGCTCGGCATGGCCATGGCCGCGCTCGGCATCAACGTGAACTTCAAGGCCATCGCCAAAAAGGGACGGAAAGCGTTCCTCGCCAGTTTCCTCACTTCGATTCTGCTGATGTGCTTTGCGGCCGGTGTGGCGTTCGTTTTCTTCTAATGCAACGATAGAGCGGCAGCAGATATAGGAAGCATGCGAATGACAGACTGGCGGTCGGGGCTCCGACCGAGGCAAGTGGCACAGCGCCGGCAATCGACCAGGGGATGAGCGGCGCCACCACTACGGCGGTGTCTTCCAGATTGATTGCATGCCGCTGCTCGTCCGGTTCGACTTCACGGCATAGCTGGTCGGTGAGCATGATCGACAACGTTTGATTGCATGCCACACAACTCGTCACGATGGATGTGATGAGCGTGGCACAGAATCCTCCGACGCGGTTCGCAATGCGTCGGATCATGCGATGTGCGCCGCCCAGCAGGCCTGTTTCTTGAAAAATGCCGGAATATGATGACGAAATGCAGACGATCAACATCACCTTGATCATGGAGATGACGCCGCCGCCGTCGATCAGCGGTGCCACCTGTGCATTCGGACAATGGTAGCCGAACATCAACGCCCGGCCTACGGAAAGCCAGTCCATATGCTGTACGAATAGGCATATCGGCAAGGCCGTGCAGATGCTGGCACCCATCGTGAGACGCACGTCCACGCGTGCGACCGCCAGAACGATCAGTACCATGGCCGGCAACACGGTCACCCAATGCAGGTTGAACGCCTCGGCGAACAGGCCGGCCACATCCGTCGAGCCGACGGAAGGATGCGTACACAACGCCAGCGCCGCGTAGATGGCGCAGGTCAGCGCGAACGGCACCGCGGCTGTATGCAACATGAGTCGAATATTGTCGAAAATGTTCGTATGCGTCAGTGTCTTGACCAGTTGCGCACTGGTGGAGACAGGAGAGCAACGGTCGCCGAAATACACGCCGGAAAGAATTGCACCGCCTAAGAACAGCGGCGAGACCTGCATGGATGTTCCGAGTGTCATGGTGATCACGCCCATGGTCGCGGCCGAGGCGAATGATGAGCCGGTCAAAAGCGACATCAGGCAATTGAGCAGGAATGCCAGCAGGATCACCACATGCGGGCGTATCGGGGTCGTCGTGTTCGCCACAATGAACGGCACGGTACCGGCTGCGCGCCATAACGTGGTCAACAGTTCTATCAGCACGAACGTGACCACCACGATGCTCGCCGCCTTCATGGTGGTGAAGCCCTTGCGAAGCATGGGCTTCCAAGCGTGCCCGGTCAGACGTCCATGAATGAGAAAGACGAGTACGCCGACAGCCAATGCCGGGACTATGGAAATACCGGCTGCGATACATGCGACAAGCGCCGTGCAAAACAGCGCCATGGTGACGATCTCGGCCATGAATCTCCTTTTCCCGGCCTATGGCTGGCGTTGCGCCGGAATCGGGTGTCTGAAGCCCATCCGGCGCATTGGTTTGAACGAAACCTTTGCAAGGGTAACAGGCTTATTACGAAATAATATGATTCGGGTCACAGGTAAAATACTGTGTATGAACTTCCTGAGTATGGACTACTTCATCATGGTCGCCAAGGAACGCAGCTTTACCAAGGCCGCGAAACGACTTGGCATCACGCAACAGACGCTGAGCGCGCATATCGCGAGCCTCGAACGGGAGGTCGGTTGCGAACTCTTCGTCCGCCACGTTCCGCTGGAACTGACCTATGCGTTTCTGAGATATGCCACTGATTTCCAGCATGATCACACGATGATGATGCAGGAATTCGACGATATCGCACACGATGAAACCGGTATCCTGCGTGTTGCCGTCGCACATACCAGGGAGCGCACCATCATGCCGCGCATCATCGCCGCCTACCAGCGCAAAAGGCCCGGCATCATGGTCGACATGATTGAGGGAGCCAATGAGCAACATGCAAGACGTTTGGTCGACGGTGAGGTCGACATCGCCATAGCACATTTCGATCGTGCGCCGGTCGGTGTGGAATTGGTCGACTTCTACAACGAAGAAATGGTATTGATCGTTTCCAACCGGCTGTGGATGAGTGCCGTCACCGGCGGTTCCGCCTACGGCATCGGCTCCGACGAGGCGGAACGACGCATTGCGCAAGGGGATTGCCTGCCACTGAAGGATTGTCCGTTCATACTCGGTCAACCTGACGATATCGATGGCCATATCGCAGCCGAGTTGTTCCGGCGTGCAGGGTTCAGACCTCGGGTCAAGGCCCGTTCCGGCAATCTGCAGACCGCGCTCGCATTGACGCAGCTCGGTGTGGGCGCAAGCCTGACGATCCGCCAGTTCCTTGATGAGATGCTTGATGACGAAGCGCGCAGGTCTTTGCGTGTGCTGCCGATCGGCGAGGATGCGCGCTATGCCATCAGCTTCGGTGTGCGCAGGCAAAGCTATCAATGGAGCGCCATCACTGACTTCATACAGGTGGCCCGTGA
>ERZ773076.1402-NODE-1402-length-10314-cov-15.360854_pt1 | contig 10314 bp, 6 predicted proteins | sample MGYA00580613_ERZ773076 | MGnify/ENA primary metagenome ERZ773076 (study PRJEB29015, sample SAMEA2738005) | human oral metagenome | biome: human oral; feature: human-associated habitat; material: dental | place: China | collected 2057 ...
ACTTTAGCACCTAATCGTTCTTTTACAATGGTTTCTATACCATCAAAAGCTCCACCCACAATGAATAAAATGTTAGATGTATCAATTTGAATCAACTCTTGATGAGGATGTTTTCTTCCTCCTTGAGGTGGGACTGAGGCAATAGTTCCTTCAAGAATTTTTAATAAAGCTTGTTGAACTCCTTCACCGCTGACATCACGTGTAATAGAAACATTCTCACTTTTTTTAGCAATTTTATCAATCTCGTCAATATAAATGATTCCTTTTTCAGAACGATCAATATCATAATCAGTCGCTTGCAGTAATTTAAGAAGAATGTTTTCCACATCTTCTCCTACATAACCCGCTTCTGTTAACGTAGTTGCATCTGCAATGGCAAATGGCACATTTAGAATTCGAGCAAGAGACTGAGCTAAGTATGTTTTCCCAGAACCAGTTGGTCCAATTAAACAAATATTACTTTTTTGTAATTCTACTTCGTCCTCGTCTTCATTCAATAAATGATTAATACGTTTATAGTGATTATACACTGCTACCGCTAATGATTTCTTTGCATGTTCTTGACCAACAACATATTCATCTAACACTTTACGAATTTCTTGCGGTTTCAAGACATCAATCATTTCATCCATACTTATAGATGAAAATTCTTCATCAATGATTTCTTTACATAAATCAACACATTCATTACAAATAAATACATCAGGACCAGCGATAATTTTTTTAACTTGTTCTTGCGATTTTCCACAAAAAGAACATCTTACTTGCTTTGTTTCATCTTTATACAATCTGAAACCCCCATTCTATTTCCTGATTTCTTCTATTAAGAGTACCATAAGTCTTAATTTTCAACAAGAAAAGTTGTTTCAAAAAAAAGCGCTGATTTCATATTGAAACCAGCGCGATAAACTTTCATCTATTAAGCTTCTTTCGCAGACTCTGTAATCACAGCTAATGCTTTCTTCATAGCGATATCGTTTTTCAACATATCTACTGAAACTGCTGCACGAACTGCATCTTCTTCCATACCATATTGAGCAGCTAATTCTTTTACTTCGTTAGCTACATCTTCATCAGTTGCTTCGATGCCTTCTTCTTTAACGATTTGTTCTAATACTAAATTAGTCTTAGTACGAACGTCTGCGTCTTTTTCCATCATTTTGTGTAAATCTGCTTCTGTTGTACCAGTGATTTGATAGTACATTTCAGGAGAGATTCCGTTACGACGCATATCGTTTAAGTAATGTTCCATTTGACGGTGAACTTCGTCATGAACCATTTCGTGTGGCAATTCAACGATTTCAGCATTTTCTACTGCTTTACGTAACGCTTCATCTGCTACTGCTTCGTCAGCAGCTGCTGCTTTAGCTTCTTCTAATTCTTTGCGGAATTTTTCTTTTAATTCTGCTAAAGTTTCAACAGAATCATCAACATCTTTAGCGAATTCATCTGTTAATTCAGGTAATTCTTTAGTTTTTACTTCGTGAACTTTCACTTTGAATACTGCTTCTTGACCTTTTAAGTTTTCAGCATGGTATTCTTCTGGGAAAGTCACTTTCACTTCTACTTCATCGCCTTCTTTAGAGCCAACTAATTGGTCTTCAAAACCTGGAATGAATGAACCTGAACCTAATTCTAATGAGTGGTTTTCACCTTTTCCACCTTCAAAAGCTTCTTCACCTAAGAAACCTTCAAAGTCAATCACTACTGTATCGCCTAGTTCAGCTGCATCTTCTTTTACAACTAATTCAGCAGCACGAGCTTGTTCTTGTAATAGGCGATCTTCAACATCTTGCTCAGATACTATACGATCTTGTTTTTCAACAGTTAATCCTTTGTATTCACCTAATTTAACTTCAGGTTTAACAATTACTTCTGCTTTGATAACCCATGGTTTGCCTTTTTCGATAGATTCGATATCGATTTTTGGTTGAGTTACTGGGAAGATTCCAGTTTCTTCAACTGCGTTATCATATGCATCTGGTAAAAGAATGTTTAATGCATCTTGGTATAAAGCTTCTTCACCGTACATTTTTTCAAATACTTGGCGGCTTACTTTACCTTTACGGAAACCAGGTACGTTCACGTTCTTTTTAACGCGGTTAAACGCTTGGTCTAGCCCTTTTTTAATATCTTCTTGAGAGATTTCAAATGTTAAAACAACTTTATTAGTTTCAACTTTTTCGAATTTTGCTGTCATAATATTCCTCCATAAATTCATTATTCATCTTAAAGACGAATGGATTTACATACTCATTCATTTTACAATACTCTTCATCTTTTGTAAAACATAATTGACCTGAATAGAATGTTTATTTTATAGGTATTTTTCTACAATGTTAAAAAAAGGTAACAAAAGTAAATGTTTTTTTCATTTTACAATTAAAATGTTATAATAGTCGCCAAAGGAGGGATAAAATGAGTCAATATCCAAAAGGGCAAAATCACTTAATACGAACTGCTAATAAAGCTGAAAATCAAACTAACTATAGTAGTCGTGGAATGGGTCTAGAAAATATATTGAATCAAACCAATGAACTCTATCGTATGCAAAAAAGAGCTGTCATTCATAAGAAGCCTACTCCAATTCAGGTCGTTAAAGTAGACTATCCTGTCAGAAGTGCTGCTAAAATCACTGAAGCATATTACCGGCATGCTTCTACTACTGACTATAATGGAGTATATAAAGGAAGATATATCGATTTTGAAGCGAAAGAAACCAAAAATAAAACTTCATTTCCTTTAAAAAATATCCATGAGCATCAGTTAACACATATGAAAGAATGCACCGATCAAGGTGGAATTTCTTTTGTAATATTTTATTTTTCATCTTTAAAAGAATACTATTTACTCGAATATCAAAAGATTGAGGACTACATAAAGGATATTCGTTCTAAAAAACAATCAATCCCATTATCTTACATTCAAGAAAATGGATATCAAATTCAACTTTCACTACAAATGACTCTAAATTATTTGGATGTAGTGGATGATTTATTATAAGGAGGTCAATAAATGACTGAAAACAATACTGGCCAGTCACGTTCATCGCAACATCGCCATACAAAAAAGAAAGCTTCATCTCCTTCTAATAAGAAAAAAATATTAAAAAAAGTTCTTATTGGTTTAGGAGCCTTTATAGGAGTTGCACTGATAGCAATCATTGCAATTTTTGCATATTACGGTTCCACTGCTCCTGAAATTAAAGCAAGCGACCTTCAAGGAGCGACTGAAACAAAAATATATGATAAAGATGGCGAATTAATCTCTTCTCTTGGGGGAGAAAAAAGAGATGTCATTACTAGTGATCAAGTTCCTCAATTACTTAAAGATGCTGTAACTTCAATTGAAGATAAACGATTTTACTCTCATATGGGAATTGACCCAATTCGTATTCTAGGTTCCTTCTTTAGAAATGCTAAAGCTGGTCAAATAACTCAAGGTGGTAGTACGATTACTCAACAATTGATTAAACTTTCTGTCTTTTCTACAAAAAAAGAAGATCAAACATATCAACGTAAAATTCAAGAAGCGATTCTAGCTCTTAAACTCGAACGTGAGTTTTCTAAAGAGCAAATCCTTACTTTTTATTTAAATAAAGTATATATGGCTAATAGTGTCTACGGATTTGGTACAGCTTCACACTATTATTTTAACAAAGAATTATCGGAGTTAACTCTTCCTCAAGTAGCCTTACTAGCTGGAATGCCTCAAGCGCCTAACTCCTATGATCCTTATGCTCATCCTGAAGAGGCAAAAGAACGCCGAGATACAGTTTTATATACAATGAAAACAAATGGAAAAATTACTAATGAGCAATATGAGCAAGCTTTAGCGACTCCAATTAATGATGGACTAATTGCTCATAACAATAATGTTGATAGTTCAGATAAAGCTTTAATATATGATTCTTTCGTTACGATGGTTCTAAAAGAGGTTCAAGATAAAACAGGTCTAGATCCTTATAATGACGGCCTAGTGATTGAAACAACTATTGATTCTAAAGCACAGCAAAAACTGAATGATATTGTTAACACAAATGACTATATCAATTATATTAACGATAAAATTCAAAGCGCTTCAGTAATGTTAGATTCTAAAACAGGTGCCGTTAGAGCTGTCAGTGGTGGTCGTAAACAAACAACTCTCTTCGCTTACAACCGTGCAACTGATAATCAAAGAAGTACAGGTTCTACTATCAAACCAATTATTGACTACGGCCCTGCCATTGAGTATTTAAACTATTCTACTGGTCAAACACTTTTGGATCAAAAGATAACTTATTCAAATGGTGTTGAACTAAATAACTGGGACTTTAGACATAATGGTCCAATGACATTACGTAGAGCTCTTGTGTATTCAAGAAATACGACTGCCTTAGAAGCTTTTAAAGCTGTTGGTGAAACCAATATTAAGTCATTCCTGAATAATCTAGATATTCAAATTAAAAACGATGGGCAAGATTATTTAGTAGAAAGTAATGCTATTGGTGCAGAAATTTCTCCAATTAAGATGGCTGCTGCTTACGCAACTTTCTCTAATGCTGGAACTTACTCAAAACCATATACTGTGACTAAAATCACTACTCGTGATGGTCAAGTTTATGAATTTAAACCAGAACAAAAACAAGCAATGAAAGATTCTACAGCATACATGATTACAAACGTCTTAAAAGATTCGTTCACATATGGTTTTGCCACTGAAGTAGCAATTCCTGGACTTTCAACAGCAGCTAAGACTGGGTCATCAAACTACACTATAGAACAAAAACGTGCTATGGGAGCTTCTGATTATGAAGACATTATCCCAGATTCATGGTTTATCGGATATTCACCTGATTATACAATCTCAGTATGGACTGGATATGATAATCCGTACGAAAAAGGTGGTGGCGTAGATACCACTGAACAAGGATATGCTAAGTTAATTTATTATCACTTAATGAAATATATGGCTCAATACTCTAGCGGAGAAGATTGGGTTCAACCTGATAGTGTTGTTCAACAACAAATCGAGGTAGGATCAATCCCACTAAGTCTTCCTGGACCTAGAACACCTTCAAACATGATTGCTACGGAGCTATTTGTAAAAGGAAGTACTCCTACTCAACAATCTTCAAATTACGGTGTTACAATCGAAGGTCCAACTGGCCTAAAAGCAACTTACAATAAGGAAAAGAAAGAATTAACGGTGACTTGGGATCGTTATAATAATACAGGACAAGGAACTCCACAATTCAAAGTAACTGCAAATGGTCAATCACAGACTGTAACTGGAAATTCCGTTAAGTTCCAAAATATTACTGGACCAAGTGTTTCTGTATCCATTGTAGTAACCGTAGGACGTAATAGTTCTGATCCTATTACTAACGAATTCCAAATCGAACAACCTACAACGACTCAAGAACAAACAACTCGTCAATCGGAGACTACTTCTTCTAATAGTAACCGCTAAATAATAACCCAAGAATAACAAAAATGATAGTTTAAGAGGATAGCAAATAAAGGCTTCTTATGATTATTCGGTTCTATAATTTTTAGGGTTGATGGAATTTTCCACAACCCTATTTTAGTGTATACAAAAAGGGCAACATCCATTTATATTAAAAGCACTGCTTACTTACCTAACATATAGTCAAAATACTTTTGAGTATCCATCAAGAACAAACGGCCCTATTGAAGAGATAAACAATAAAAGTACTCAAAAGAAATGCCTACGGATTTAGAAACTATTACCATTTTAGAAACAGGATTATTTTAATAACAAAAATGTTTGCCCTAAAACAAAAAGGAATTAAGCAACAATTAGTTGCTTAATTCCTTCCTATCCACTAAATCTCTTTGAATATAAGATTTTATTCCCTTTTCTTTAATCTAACAATTGCCATACCAGATAACATCAAAACACTTCCTACTCCTATTAACGAAGATGCTGTCCCCGTATTAGGCAACTCTTCATCTTTAGGGGGAGTATTAACCGTCGTATCTTGAGACACTTCCTGTGTTGCTTCCTGTGTCGTGCTCTCCTCCGTAGTCGATGCCGTTCTCTTCTCAAAAGTCCATTCTCCAATAAAGCTTACATTTGCTTTATTGATTATTTTTGTTTCTTCATCATAACCTTGAAACGTCCACACACCATCTAATACTGAATCCTCAATTTTCGTTTCAGTTGGATGGATTGCCTGTACTTTATCTGTCGTAACATATTTGTTCATGTCCTTTGGCAATAAAGCATTTACCGAATTTGGTAGTGCCTTATTAGGTGTCCCACTCTTGAACTCATAAGACACACTATATTCGTTTGCCTTATATTTCCATTGACCGACAAACATAACATCCGCTTCATCAATCACTATTGAATTAAAAGTATAGCCTAAAAAGCTCCAAATCCCATCATCACTCTCCACTTTATCCTGATACGGTGGCTTAGCCTTAGCAATATTCCCCTTTCTATACCATTGATTATCAACTGGAAGAAACTGATTCACCTCTTCCGGCAATTGCTTTCCTGGAGTGACGCTTTCAAAACGATAATACGCATATTTAAAATCAGGTGCAATTCCGTCATAAACCATAAGATCCCTCTTCCAGGTCCCATAAACCGTCATATCCTCAGTAACGATGGTATCTTTGGTGAATTCCTCTCCGCTACCATCTGGCTTAGTATTCCATCCCGTGAATCTATAGATTAAATAGGAATGGCCTATTAGCTTACTCATTAGTATTGATGGCGGATCCCAAGGCATTGTATCTCCAACTTCCGTCTCAGTTGGACGAATACCTTTATTAAGGTCGTCCTCTTTAATCGATTTATTATGTTCAACAACCACCGTTCCCCAATTTTGAGGCTCATATTTCTCTATAGAGGAGCTATTCTTATCAAAAGTTACTTTATGAATTCCTTCGGCCGGCAAGGTGTAGTTTTCACTATTCTTTACTAAAGAATTATCAGATAATTCTTTTTCACTAGCAAAGGCGACTCCCTTGTAAGCCATAAAAGTAAACATTACCACCACAACCGTTAAAAACATTCCAACTTTAGTAAATCTAAACGCTATTTTTTTTAATAGATTATTATGCATAGTCTCTCACCTCAAAGTATATTATAACACCGAAATAAAGCGTTTTCAATTTTTGTCCCTTTATAATGAAATTGAAAGCATAACTTATCCACTTTATCTATCCATTCCCTTTTTCCCTAATTCATTAAATACCTAATATCGATTTAAAAGTAAAAATATAATTCTATAAATATTAGGGGCGATGAAAATTTTCCACCAACCCTATTTTAGGGTATACAAAAAGGTCAACATCCATTATATTAAAAGCGTATAAACCTAAAACAAAAGGATGATGACCATATGAACAATATACTAGAAGCTATGCTACAAATCAAAGATAAAAACATGATTTGGGATGATAGAATTCAAGAGAAGATATTTAAAAAGAGAAAATCTTTATTTTATTCAGCTACATATACGCATAAACCAGCATTTTGTACGGTCTGCCGGTGCGTTAGCCAAAATAATAATATTGTTAAAAATGGAACGAAAACGTCTCGTATCACTCTCTGTTCTGTTCGAGGCCTACCGGCCTACTCAAATCTACGCAAGCAAAGATTTCTCTGAAGAAAATGTGGCTCTTCATTTACCGCAGATACTAGTCGAATCGTAGAAAAACATTGTCATATTTCGAAACGTTTAAAAAATGAAATTAAATCAATGATAAGTGAAACAGTATCTGAAACATATATCGCAAAAGAAACAAATGTTTCAATTCATACTGTAAGACGTATCATAGATGATACAGCACGATTATTAACGATTAAACCATTACATGATTTACCTTAGCATTTGTGTTTTGATGAATTTAAATCCGTTAAATCTTCCGATAGTAACATGAGCTTCATTATTTGTGATAGTACTACACACAAGCTGGTCGATGTTGTACGAGATAGAAAATCTTACAGTTTGAAAAAGTATTTTCATCGTTTTGAGGCTAAGACTAGATTAAAGGTAAAAACTATATCCATCGACATGTACTTGCCATATATTCAAAATACTTGTGAGTATCCAACTAGAACAAATGGCCCTATTGAAGGAATCAACAATAAAAGTACTCAAAAGAAATGCGTATGGCTTTAGAAACTACTACCATTTTAGAAACAGGATTATTTTAATAACAAAAATGTTTGGCCCAAAACAAAAAGGAATTAAGCAACAATTAGTTGCTTAATCCCTTCCTAAATTTCTTCATCAACACTATTTGACAAAGAGTCCAAAAATTCTAACTTCTTTTCATAAAGTCATATGGAGAAAGATCCTCCATTCCAATCATTGGTGAAATTAAATCCTCATCAATCATTCTCACGTTTAACACGACGTTTTCTTTTGCATGCGACTCCTCTACAATAATTGATTGAGTATCACTCTTGTCTTCTATAATTTTTTCTTCAAATCCCTCAAAAGTATTTGTACTCAAATCTCTAAGGAATTCCTGTAAAAAAGTTGCTCTTTTAGGAGAAATGGTGGTCGCACTTTTTTGAAAGGCCCCCGCCTCTCCACATAAAATTAAGTACTGTTGACTTCTAGTAACTGCTGTGTACAGTAGATTTCTTTGTAGCATTCTAGAATACTGATTGACCATTGGTAGAATCACCATTTTAAATTCGGAGCCTTGCGCCTTATGAATGGAACAGCAGTAGGCTAAAGTTAATTGTTGCCAATCCGTTCTAGTGTACTCCACCTCAGTTTGGTCAAATAAAACATAAATCTTGTCTACTTGATCTTCATTTTCTTTTGCAAATTGAATTGCTGTAATCTCCCCTATATCTCCATTATAGACATTCTCCTCAGGCAAATTCACTAATTGGAGAACCTTGTCTCCAACACGAAACACTCTATCAAACGATTCCACCTCACGAACACTATTTCCAATTTTCGGATTTAATATTTCTTGCATCATTTGATTAATGGCGTTTATTCCAGAGTCTCCCTTGTACATAGGAGCTAATACCTGAATATCTTTTTTTGTGTAGCCTTTTTTCAAAGCTGCGACCACTACTTGTTCAATAATCGACACTAGGCGCTCCGGAGTACAAGGTAGAAAACTTCTATCTAGCTGTTTTTGAGCGAAATTATTCGGTAAAAACCCATCTTTAATACAGTGAGCTAATTCTACAATAGAAGATTGATTTGTCTGACGATGGATTCGTTTCAACTTCATTGAAGGAATTGATTTTGTTTCAAGTAAATCTGTAAGGACTTGACCAGGTCCAACCGAAGGCAATTGGTTACTATCACCGACTAACAATATCTTCAAACGATCAGGAGAAGCCTTTAATACACGATTCATTAACCACGTATCCACCATTGACATTTCATCAATGATTAAAAACTCACCATTAATCTCTTTATCTTCAAAACTTTCTTCAGGACTATCAATAGCAATTCCCAGCAAACGATGGATTGTTGATGAAGGAAATCCTGTGAGTTCGTTCATTCTTTTAGCAGCACGCCCTGTCGGAGCCGCTAAAACCAGAGCATCTTCTACATCTTGAATTTCATTCAATTGGCAATAAACATCAATCACAGCATTTATAATCGTTGTTTTTCCCGTACCAGGTCCACCTGTTAATACAAATATCGGTTCATTCATAATTTGATGAATGGCTTCTTTTTGGGATTCATCATAAATGATGTCAAATTTTTCTTGAGTCCTTTGAATCGCTTCGATAATGGACTTTTTAGAAAGAGTATCTTTTTCGTGAGTCACTCTTCTAGAAATTGCATTTCGTATTCCAAGCTCTGCATAATAAAGAGAAGCGATAGCAATTCTACTTTCGTCTGAATAAACAACGCCTTCTCGAATTAAATCATTTAAAGCATCTACCAATTTTTCAGGATCAATTAAATAATTCTGACAGGATTCTAACAAACGCTGCGCTTGAGTAATTAAGACTTCACTTGAAATATAAGTATCGCCTGTCTGGTAGCAGAAGTCTCTAGTAACAATAAATAAGGCACCTTTCAATCTTGATGCATCATCAGGATCAATTCCCATTGATTGAGCAATACTATCCATCCTTCTAAATCCAAGACCTTCGATTTTTTGTAACAATAGATAAGGATCTTCGTCTAGAATCTGTTTAGCTTTGTCCTTAAACATTCCAATAATCTTTTGCGCGATAGAAGGTGTAAAACCTAAATTCGTTAACTCAAACATCAATTTTTCCGTGCCTTGATTTTGAGTAATAACTTCACGAATCATTTCCTTTTTCTTTTTCGTTAATCCTGTAATTCCATCCAGAGCATTG
>ERZ773076.1407-NODE-1407-length-10292-cov-4.616294_pt1 | contig 10292 bp, 8 predicted proteins | sample MGYA00580613_ERZ773076 | MGnify/ENA primary metagenome ERZ773076 (study PRJEB29015, sample SAMEA2738005) | human oral metagenome | biome: human oral; feature: human-associated habitat; material: dental | place: China | collected 2057 ...
AATATAAAGTCTACTTCGTCTAAAGAATAATATCCTGCTAAACTACTTATTTTATATATAAGGAGAAAGCTAATAAGCAATATAATTATCCCAAATATATAATTAAACTTTCTTTTAAAAAGCTTCCCAAATTCCAATAAAAATATCATTATAATACTCCCTCCCCTTCATATAATTTTATTCTTTCACCAAGATTTCTTATTTGAGATATCTCTATATTATTTTTCAATAGTAGATAGACAACATCTTCAAGCACTTCTTCTCTTACTACAATTTCTTTATCATTATAAATTGTATATTGATAATCTTGTAATATATTATCTAAATCCCCTTGATGTGATACACTTATCGCTACTAATTTTTTGATTATTAATAAATCATCCAATAGTCCATAATAAGATTTTTCACCATCAGAAATAACTAAAACATCATCAGCAATATTATTATACTGATTTAACATTGTGTCCAGAACTACAACATTAGCATTATTAGATTGTTTTAGAATTAATTCTTTTAATAACTTTTTATCAAGTTCTGTTAAAATATCCTTTGAATAATCTAGTATTAAAACATTTTGATTAAGTAAAACAGAAAACAAAATATGAAATTTTATTTTTTCATTTTCTAATAATTGCTGATACTTTTTGTTAGTATCTAATTCTAATAGCTCTAATCCATCTAAAATACTATCTCTCTCTACCGTAACTTTTAAAATTTTTAACAGCTTCAAAATATTATTTTCTAAAGATAAATGATTATAAAAACCAAAATCTTCTGGGAATATTAATTTTTCTCTACTTATATCTAAATCATTAAAAAAAATCCCTCCTTTAAATCTAGTTTTACCTTTAAAAGAATCTTTTAAAATATCCAATTCCAAACTATTATTACTTATAATAGTTAAAATTTCTCCAGTATTAACTTTAAAATCTAATTCTAGAAAAACATTTTTCTTAATTTTCTTTTTATATTCTCTAAATTCCAGCACCATATGACTCCTATTTTATTAAACAAAATACTATATAATTTACTAAATTTTTATCCTATTCTTTGTTAAACATAACTATATTGTACCTTATTATGATACCATTGCTTTTAATTATTGTCAAAAAAGATTTACCTAAAATAAAAAGTAAACTATCACATATGATAGCTTACTTTCTGTTAATAGTTACATAATATTAATTTTCCTTTTTTACAAGTGATAAGATTAGGCCTAAAACAAATCCTAATACTGCGAAATTAATCCATGCAAAATCCCCTTGAATCGGAAGAACTTTTGCCAAAAAGTTATCTACAGCTGGAACTGCTAATTTAAATGTTGATGCGATAGTTGAATATAAGCTATATGCACCTGTTACTAATGCTGTTGAAGCATAAACAACCTTTTTCCCACCAAATACATTATTAATGAAACCTAACAGTATTAATACCATTGTTAGTGGATACAATAAAACTAATACCGGAACTGCTCCTTGAATGATAGCAGCCAACCCATAATTTCCTACAGCAAATGAGAATAATGTTAACCCTATTACATAAGTTTTATAACTTACTTTATCATATAGTCTTACAAAATAAGTTGCACATGCTGTTACTAATCCTACACTTGTTGTTAAACATGCTAAAAAGACAATTATGAATAATAAAATTTTACCTACATTTCCAAAATAATAAGTAGTTGCCCCAGTTAAAACTCCAGCACCTGTTTTTTGTAATCCTAGCACTGATACTGATGTTGTTCCGATATTAGAGATAAATACATAAACTAGTGCTAATAATAATGCTGCTATAACCGCTGCTTTAGCTGTATTTGAAAAGATTTGCTTTTCTGTCTTTGCACCGTATAATTTAACTGAGTTAATTACAATAATACCAAATACTAATGACGCCAGCGCATCCATAGTATTATAGCCTTCCATTAATCCATTAGTAAATGCTGAAGAACTTGCAGAATATGCCTCTGTTGGTGCTTGAGCACTTCCCATTGGATTTACTAATGAGGCAATAATTAAAACTACCATAGATATTAGTAATACTGGTGTTATAACTGTTCCTATTCTATCAACAAGTTTATTAGGTGTTAGCGATAGCCATAATGTTATTCCCATAAATACTGCTAAGAAAACCGCTTGTGCTATAACCGTATTCTCAGGTGATACAAAGCTAGACAAACCTAGTTCATATGTAGTTGTCCCCGTTCTTGGAATTGCAAAAAATGGTCCAATTGTTAAATAAAGTAATGTTGTAAAAGTTAGACCAAATACTTTACCCGCTCTACTAGATAAATCTAATAAATCTTGAGCTCCTGAATACCCCATCACCAATACTCCTAATAGCGGAAGTCCAACTCCCATAATAATAAATCCTATCATTGATACCGATAGATTGCTTCCAGCATTTTGTCCTAAAAACGCTGGAAAAATTAGATTACCAGCACCAAAAAATAGTGCAAATAGCATAAGTCCGATTGAAATATATGAATGCTTCTTTAAAAATTTGAACATTACATCTCCTCCTAAAATTTTAATTTCATTTCAATTTATGATATGTTATATAGATTAATACATTTATAAAAATTTGTCAATAGATTTTTAAAATTAATTCAATTTTTTTCTTATAATTTATTTTAATTTTCTGACAATTCTATTTTTATAATTATTTATCTGAGAAAAATAGAAGTCAATAATAAATATCGACTTCTATCTCTATTATTTTTTTATTTCCTCTTTATAATCACAATTCCCACAATAAACACCTTTTTTCCCTTCAAAGAGAATATTGTTACATTTAGGGCATTGACGATTTACAGGCTTATCCCATGCTACAAAATCACATTTTGGGAATCCCTCACAACCGTAAAATACTTTTCCTTTTTTAGATTTTTTCTCTAGTACATCATGTTTATGACATTTAGGACAAGCTACACCAACTTTTTTCTGAATTGTATTTGTATATCTACAATCTGGAAAATTAGAACAAGCTATAAATTTACCAAATTTTCCTAATTTAAATACTAATGGAGAGTTACATTCTGGACAGTTTTCTCCAGTAAACTCTTGTTTGATCTCTACCTTCTCCATTTCTAATTCAGCTTTCTTTATATCTTTTTTAAAATTAGAATAAAAATCAAAAATAGCTTTTTCCCATTCAACTTTTCCATCAGCAATCTCATCTAATTGATTTTCTAAATTAGCCGTAAATTTAGTATTTATAATATCTGGAAAATATTCTTCAGTTATTTTACTTACCAAAGTACCTAATTCTGTTGGAGTAAACACTTTATTTTGCAGCTTAGCATAATAACGTTTTTGTAGTGTTTCTACTATAGTAGCATATGTTGAAGGTCTACCAACACCTAATGCTTCTAGTTCTGCTATAAGTTTGGCTTCAGAATAACGTGCTGGTGGTTGAGTAAAATGTTGTTCTTCTTTTATTTCTTTAATTTTTGCATCTTCCCCTACTTCAAATTCTGGAAATAATTTTACTTTTTCTTTTTCTTTTAATACAGCTAAAAAACCATTAAATAATAATTTTGACTCCGAACCACGATAGACTACTTTATTATTTTCAAATGTGGTTGCAGTTGTTTCATATACAGCAGCACTCATACGGCTTGCTACAAATCGCTCCCATATTAACTTATATAATTTATACTGATCATTTGATAAATATTCTTTTATACTATCTGGTGTAAAATTAACATTTGTTGGTCGTATACCTTCATGCGCATCTTGAACATTTTTATTAGATTTTCTAACTTTTGTAGAAGTAGCAAGATATTCTTCACCATAATTTTTTTCAATAAAGTCACTCGCCATATTTATCGCTTCATCTGATACTCTTATTGAGTCTGTTCTCATATAAGTAATAAGCCCTGTTACTCCACCTAATTTTTTTAAGTTTATTCCCTCATACAATTCTTGAGCAACACTCATTGTTTTTCTTGTTTTAAAATTGATTTTTCGTGAGGCATCTTGTTGCATTGTTGAAGTAATATATACATTAGGCGCATTACGATTTTTCTTAGCTTTGGAAATATCCGTTACCTTAAAAGCCTCGCCTTTTATAGCTTTACGAACTTTACTTACATCTTTTTCATTCTCAAGCTTTATCTTTTCTCCATTATACGAATAGAAGTTTGCTGTTAAAACCTTTCTATTCTTTATAAAATCTATTGGCATAGTCCAATATTCTTGAGGTATAAAATTTTGGATTTCTTCTTCTCTATCTACTATCAATTTTAACGCTGCATTTTGTACACGTCCTGCCGATAACTTTGGCTTAACTTTCTTCCAAAGTACTGGTGAAATATTATATCCAACTAAACGGTCTAGAACACGTCTTGCTTGTTGTGATTGTACTAAATCCGTATTTATTTTTCTTGGATGTTTTATTGCATCCTTTACTGCATCTTTTGTTATCTCGTTAAAAACTATTCTATTATTTTCTTTATTATCTAAATCTAATATATGTGCAATATGCCATGCTATTGCCTCTCCTTCTCTATCAGGGTCGGATGCTAAAAAGACTTTTTTCCCTTTCGCTTCTTTTTTTAAACTTTTTATTACATCACCCTTCCCACGAATTGAAATGTAATCTACATCAACATTTCCATTATCTAGTACTTCTACTCCCATTCTACTTTTAGGAAGGTCCCTTACGTGACCTTTTGAAGATATTACTCTATATTTTTTCCCTAGATATTTTTCTATAGTTTTCGCTTTGGAAGGAGACTCGACTATTACTAAATTCTCTGCCATTTACTTCTCTCCATATTTTTTAATAAGTAGTATCTTAAAACATTTTCTTTATCTTGTCAACTTTTTTCAATATTGGATTAATCAATTTTTGTTAAGATAAGTGGTTCGTCATTTTCTCTTACTACAATAGTATGTTCATATTGAGCTATATAAGAACCATCTTTTGCTACTAATTCCCACTCATCTTTATCTGTATTTGTTACTGTTTTTGCTTTTGTTGATACAAATGGCTCCACAGCTAAACACATTCCTTCTTTTAAAATCAAATTATCCCATGGATCAAAGTAGTTAAATACATGTTGTGGGGCTTGATGGAGAGACGTACCAATCCCATGCCCTGTTAAATTCTCTATTACTTCTAATTTATGTTCTTTAATCTTTTTATGGATATGTTTTCCTATTTGATTTATTTTTCTACCTGCTCTTGCATGTTTGATTCCTTCAAAAAATGCTTCTTCAGCAACTTCACATACTTTTTCTTTCATTTTATCATCAACTTTCCCAACAACAAAGGAAACCCCTGTATCAGCGTAATATCCATCTTTACAACCTGAAACATCTATATTTAACAAATCTCCATCTTTTAAAATTTTTGTGCTAGAAGGTATACCATGTGCTGCTTGGTAATTTAATGAAATACATGTATATCCTGGAAAATCATATTCTGTTATTGGTGCTGATTTTGCACCATATTTTTCAAATAGTTCTTTCGCGATATTATCCAATTCTTTAGTAGATACCCCCGGAACAGCTTTTTTCTTCATTTCATCGCGAATAGTTGCACAAATAAAACCTATTTCCTTCATTTTTTCTAATTGTTCTTCTGTTTTTATAATCATTGTAATCTCCTCAGTTTAATCTTCTATTAATTTTGATAAATCTTCTATTGTATATGTTGGTTGTATTTTTTTTAGTTTCAAGTTTTCTAAAGTAGTTACTCCTGTTTGAACATGGATAGTATCGATTCCGCTATTTATACCCGACATTATATCAGTATCATAGTTATCACCGACCATAACTATCTCCTCTTTTTTATAATCAAAAAGTTCCATTGCACATTCCATAATTATCTTACTTGGTTTTCCTATTACTGTCGCTTGAACACTCGTAGCATGTTCTAAATATTTTATTTGTCCTCCATTACTAGGTATAAAACCATCTGCAGTTGGAAGTAGCGTATCTGGATTAGTTCCTATTAACTCTGCCCCAGCTAAAACAGCTCTTGTTGCAACTGTAAGTTTTTCATAAGTTAATTCTCTATCAAGTCCAACAATAACAGCATCCACATCTTCAGTATTTTCTTGTTCAAAATTTACTAAAGTATCTTTTAATCCTCTTTCGCCGATTATATAGATATTATTATATCCTTTCTTCAAAAGATACATTTTTGTAGCATCACTTGACGTGTAAACATGTTCTTCTGTTGTATTTACACCTAAATTTTTTAATTTATCAACTACATCTTTTGGCTCTTTTGTTGAATTATTTGTTAAAAAAAGGTAATCTGTTTTAGTTTTATTTAGGTAATCAATAAATTGATCAGCAAATTTTATTTTTTTTTCACCATTATAAATAGTTCCATCGAGATCAATAAGATATAATTTATATTTTTTTATATTCATTTTATTTCTCCGTAAATTAGTCAACTTCCATTTAATTTAACTAAATACTATTTTACAACGTTTATAAAAAAAATAAAAGCATTAATTAGGTTTTTCCTTCTTAATGCTTATATAAATTCGTTAAAAATGCTATTTAAAAATATTAACCATACATTCATCTCTGTTAGCTGTTTCTTTTCGTGGTACCAAACTATCATAATAACAGACTGTAGTGTTATATACCATTTTAATCTGCTTCTATACTTTATCGTTGGTTCTTGCCCATAAATTTCCAACCATTCTCCCCACTTTTCTTGTGGTATATAGCGATATAATATAAAAGAAATGTCTATTGCTGGATCACACAATATTGAATGTTCCCAATCAACCAAAAATAGTTTTCCTTTGTCAGACAATAACCAATTATCCTTATGAAGATCTGTATGACATGGAGTATATTCTATATCTTCATCTGGCAAGAAATTCTCCAAATAGTTTAATGCATCGACTACATTTTTATTTTTTCTCAATTCATCTGCAATAATGGTTTTTAGATTATTAAGTGAATTAGAAGCTGTCTCTTCTTTATATCCTTGCGCCTTCATAATCTTTTTTAACTTTGGAGACGTATGAACTTTTTTTAGAATTTCAGGAATACGTTTATCTATCATATCTTCCTTCTCAAGCGTTCTTCCATGTTCAAAATCTTGAGCAATTAAAACATCACCATTACTTATCCTTTTAGTCCAACGCAAGCGAGGTACTATACCCTCCGCAGAAAGAGTAGCAATCATAGGAGTAGTATTCTTTTTTATAAAATAACGACGATTATCTCGTGAACAAAAATAATCTTCTTCATAATTTTCATCTAAAGTCCAGCCCATCTGATAATATTCTTTAGACATAATTTACTTCTACTCCTTTCTTTAAATTCTCATATATAAACTATAATGCACTATTTATTTTACAATCTTTGAATGTGTTTTTCAAGTTACTATTTTGTTACATAATTAAAATTCTCAAAGATATTTTAATTATAACTTTTTAGCATTTAACTAAATATCTTTGAGAATGTTTTTTCAACTTGTCTAGTAAAGAAAATTTCTTAGAACAAATAAATATTTTTATAAAAAATTTTATTCACAACAAAGTTTATATATACCTTCCGCATAAATTGCAGTTGCTAATAATAAATCCTCAATCTCTAAAAATTCATTAGCTTGGTGCATTGTATCTTGTTTACCTGGAAAAAGAAGTCCAAATGCTACACCTTTTTTCAGGCATCTAGCATATGTTCCTCCACCAAGTACAAATGCATCATTTTCAGTATCTCCTGTATATTTTCTATAAACATCCATTAGAGTAGTAACTAACTCGTCATCTTTTGGTACGTAGTGTGCTTCTTTTGTACTAGTTACTTCAATATTTACATTATCAACTTTTATTGTTCCCAGTTTTTCAACTAGATTAAATTTCTTAGGATGACGGCAGTCAGTTGATACTATCCCAACTTTTTCTGCTAAATCATATTTTAAAATACCATAGTTGTATGTTGATGCACCCATTTCATCATCAGAATAATTTATTCCTAATTTTTCACCGAATGGATCATTTGCTAATTTTTCTACTATATAATTAACGAAGTTTTTACCATTAACATCTAATCCTAATGTGCTTAAAAATTCTGCTAATTTTGTAGCGCCGTTAATACCAAATTGTGGTGTTGATCCGTGGGCAGCTTTACCTTTTAGAGCAAGCTTAATTGTATTACCAACTTCAACTTCTCCTTCTAGTTTTTCATTAGATAAGAATTTTTCAAATTTTTCTTTAATATCGCTAGCATCACCTTCTAATTCAGCTTCTGCACTTGCGATAACCATATTAAGAACCTGTCCACCATTAAATTTAACAAGTTTATAATTATAGTTTCCATCTTCAGCCACAAATTTCAATTTGTGATCGAAAGTTGCTCTTGCTTTTTCAGCATACACTAATGGAAACATTGCGTCTGGCGTAAATCCAGAAGCTGGTTGTTCTTCGTGTTTAAAGTACGCTTCAACACATCTAAATCCAGTTTCTTCATCACTTCCAATAATAACTCTTACACGTTTATTCCATTTTACACCAAGTTTATCCAATAACTTAACCGCGTAATAAGCTGCCATTGTAGGCCCTTTGTCATCTAATGACCCACGAGCAAATATTTTACCATCTCTTATTTCTGGTTTAAATGGATGACTAGTCCAGTCTGCTTCTACTACAGGTACCACATCAACGTGACCAAGAATACCGAATAATTCTTCACCTTGCCCTACTTCAATATGTCCAGCTTTATTTTCCACTAATTTAGTCTTGTAACCATCACGTTCACCAAAAGATAAAATTAGGTCTAATGCTTTTCTTGGTCCGCTTCCAAATGGAGTTTCCTCAGTTATATCTGTTCCTAAAATTGAACGTACACTCAATAACTCAAATAAATCTTTAAGTAAGTCCTCCTTATGATTAAGAACCTCTTTTTTAAAATCTATACTCATTATATATCCCTCCGTTATTTATTTAATTTATTTAGTTCCTCTTCTGTTAAATATCTATAATCACCTAATTTTAGATTTTCATCTAATTTTAAACTACCAATAGATAATCTCTTTAAATATGTTACTGTTGTCCCTAGTGATTTCATCATTCTTTTCACTTGATGAAATTTTCCTTCAGTTATGTATATATTTGCTTTACTTTCAAGCTCGCTGCTTTCTAGTATTTCTAATTTAGCAGCCTTACATTTATATCCATCTTCTAGAGTTACACCAGCTTCAATAATTGGAAGATGCTCATCTTTCAATTCTCCACTTACCTCAACATAGTATTTTTTTACTACATCTTTTTTGGGAGATATCAATCTATGAGCTAACTCTCCATCATTCGTCAGCAACATAAGTCCTTCAGTATCCTTATCAAGTCTACCAACTGGAAATACTTTGTGAATGCGATCTTCTTCTTTTAAAATATCCACAACTGTTTTTTCAATCGCATCTTCTGTTGCAGATATCGTGTCTTGCGGCTTGTTCATCATAATATAGACATATTTTTGATAAACCAACCTTTTTGCATCTAAAATTACCTGATCATTAATCTCATCAACTTTATAATCAGGACTTTTTATTAATTTATCGTTAATTAATATTCTCTTTTTAATAACTTTTTTCGCTTCTGCTCTACTTAATGTCGTAGTTGTACTAATAAATTTATCTAGCCTCACTATGCTTATCTCCTTAACCTTCTTAAAGATGAGATTTTAATTTTTCTACCAAATAAATATTCATCGAATTTCATTATAGTTATACTGAAGAAATAGATTAGAATACCAAAGATTGCACAAATCATAATTAGTATCATACTTGAAATTTTTGATTCAATAACAAAGTTAGATAATATAGATTCATAAATAGCTGCCACTGTGATAAACATGATAAAGCAACTACTTAAGATTATTAATAATCTAGTGAAGAACTCAAAAATTTTAAGTCTAACCGCTGTATTTATAATAACTAAGTTTATACTAATCATCACAAGGTAAGTTGTGATTGAAGATAAAATCACACCATTTGTCTCAAATTTCATTACAAATGGAGTAATAGTTACATACTTAACTACCAACCCCACTATAATCGCTGCAAGGTTTAATAATTGCTTATTCACAGCTTGCATAATTATACTTGTTAAACTATAAATAGAATATAGTACCGCAAGAGGTAAATAAAATCTTAATAAATCAGCATTTTCTAAACTTCTACTATAAAAAGCAGAATAAATTGGATCAGCAAGAACATACATTCCAACTAGAGCTGGAAGTACAATCATCATTAATGACAAAATAACTTTATTAATTTGACTACTAACAGTGATTCTATCACCTTGGGCAAACAATCTA
>ERZ773076.1409-NODE-1409-length-10285-cov-14.571163_pt1 | contig 10285 bp, 9 predicted proteins | sample MGYA00580613_ERZ773076 | MGnify/ENA primary metagenome ERZ773076 (study PRJEB29015, sample SAMEA2738005) | human oral metagenome | biome: human oral; feature: human-associated habitat; material: dental | place: China | collected 2057 ...
CCGCGGCTACAGTTGTCTTGTATGTCTTCTGCCCTCCTGCCGGTGCGGTTCTATCAACGGTCGTAGCAGCAGCGGAAATGTACTCTGCCGCTTCTGGTAAGGACTGGGGGACTGGCCGCGAGTTGGACAATACCGAGCGAGGCATGCGAGGCGCCTTTGCCTTACTAGACTTAATCCCAGCAGGGAAATATCTAGGTACATTAGCTAAAACAGGAAAGACAGCAGGACTCACTGCTGTCAAGACCAGTCTCAAAACAGCTATAAAAGAAGGAGTGGAGCAAGGTGCTAGAAATCTTGATAACTTTAAAGGGATTCTGAAGAGCACCAAAGGGTTTGGAGATAATGTTTATCAATCTTTATCTACCTATCGAAAACAACTCACCCGTCACTTACAGAATACAGTGGATGAAGGTCTCCTAAATCTAAGTAAGGCTACCCAAGAAGGACTGGAGCGAGCCAAGCAGTTTACTTTGGAAGTACCGACTATCCGAACGAGACAGGTAGCGCCTGTTGGTTTTGCCAATATACAAGGGTTCTCTACAATTGAGAAAACAACCGTGAAATTGGGAGATACAGGTCTAGGAAAGAGTTTGGACAATCTGGCTTCTAAAGCGAAACATGTAGAAAACACCCGACTGGATAGACTCCGATCAAGAAATGCTCTATACGTAACGAAAGATGAGTGGGTGAAGGCGATGAAAGAGGGGGATGTCGTCTTTAACACGGACATCCACAGCATGGCTGAGGTCCTCAAGCAAAGAGGAATTATATCGGAAGTTGATGACGGCACTATTGAGCTGATCAGTAATATGCGTAAAGGGAACTACGGCGAGATGAGTACGGACGAGATCTATCGTCAGCTGGGTTATGAGCGCATCAGTCTGGATATGACCACAGAAATCGACGGAGCCACCCATCATGGGATTGATGGTGTCTACCACAACCCTAATGGTCACCCACCTTATATCATCGCAGAGGCCAAGTATGGTAGCGCTCGCTTAAGTTACTTGAAGGGTTCGAAAATCAAACAGATGAGTCATCCGTGGGTAGAACGCAGATTAAAAGATGCGGTCGGTAAAGGAACATATGATGAAATTGATAGAGCGATGAAGCACGGAGATGTAGGTTATCAGTTAGTGAAGGTTAGGAAGAATGGCGACATTATGATAAATAATCTCGATAAGAAGGCGAATATTATCCGCCCATAGAAAAGGAGTGAATACATGTTAAGAGATAGAATTCAAACAGAGGAATACTTCCAAGAAAATTTTGTATGGTATTCTAAAACATTACAGAGAAAAATAACTGAATTTCCTGATATAAATCCAGAGTATTATGATCACCATTTTAGATCTATGGTGATTAATTATGAAGATTTATTAAGAGTTGGCTACTCTCTAGGGAAGGATGTTCAGGAACTCTTTCCTTATTATCAAGGGATCCTCTCCAATTTAAAAGAAGTCGTCTCCGAGGGAGTCTCCTTTTATCGTGCAGTTGATGTCTTTGCCTTGGGGGTTCTCTATAGTGAGCGCAAGGAAGAGTTTCTGGATGATTTGAAGGCTATTTATGAGCAGATGGACCACACAGATGGCTTGATTGAATACTACATGGTTTATCTATTCCATGACAAGATAGTTCCTTTCCATTCGATTTTAGAGTATCAAAATATGATTGAGGACACTTATGAGAGTGTAGCCAAGGCGCAGGGTTTCTGGTACTATAGCCACTCGGATGCTCCATGGTATAACAACTATACCAAAGATACTTATGTAGGCTACTGGAGTTTTGACACCGCCGCAACCTGCAAGATTAAAGGAATCTACGACGAGCGCTTGAAAGACCTAGAGTACTTTCCATATGATTTGTTGGTGCAGGGAGAGTAGGCTGAAAATTGGAGTGAATACATGTTAAGAGATAGAATCAAAACAGAGGAATACTTTCAAGAAGCATTTGAATGGTATTCTAAATGCTTACAGGAAGATATAGAAGATTTTGAAAAGGAAAACCCCAAAGATCTCATGAGTCATTTTAGGTTCATGGTCATTAATTATGAAGATTTATTAAGAGTTGGCTACTCTCTAGGGAAGGATGTTCAGGAACTCTTTCCTTATTATCAAGGGATCCTCTCCAATTTAAAAGAAGTCGTCTCCGAGGGAGTCTCCTTTTATCGTGCAGTTGATGTCTTTGCCTTGGGGGTTCTCTATAGTGAGCGCAAGGAAGAGTTTCTGGATGATTTGAAGGCTATTTATGAGCAGATGGACCACACAGATGGTTTGATTGAATACTACATGGTTTATCTATTCCATGATAAGATAGTTCCTTTTCATTCGATTTTAGAGTATCAAAATATGATTGAAGACACTTATGATAGTGTAGCCAAGGCGCAGGGTTTCTGGTACTATAGCCACTCAGATGCTCCATGGTATAACAACTATACCAAAGATACTTATGTAGGCTACTGGAGTTTTGACACCGCCGCAACCTGCAAGATTAAAGGAATCTACGACGAACGTTTGAAAGACTTAGAGTACTTCCCATATGACCTTCTAGTCCAATAAAACTAAGAAAACTGGGTTTCTACCCAGTTTTTGTCGAACATGTAGCCTCCTTTTCTTTTTGTTACACGGACATCCACAGCATGGCTGAGGTCCTCAAGTAGATGAGCCGTGAGTGGATAGGTGATCGTTTGAAAGATGCGGTCGGAGAAGAACATTATGACTTAATTAGAAAAGCTTACAAAACTGGTGATGTTCAAGCACAGCTTGTTAAAATCCAAAAGAATGGCAATATTATGATTAATAATTTAGATGCCAAAGCGAATATCATTAAACCATAGTAGAAGGAAGAAGTTATGATAAGAGACAAACATAAAGATCATGCATATTTTGAAAAACGTTTGAATCGTGTACAAAAACGTTTAAGAGAAGATGTCGAGATGACAGATGAAATTTCGGAGAAGTATTTGTTGTTCCATTATCAAGATTTGGTTTTGGATAATGAAGAACTAGTGAAACTTTTCTATTCTATAGGGGCTTCGAAAGAGGAGATTTTCCCCTATTATCAAGGTATTCTGTCTCATCTCAAAGTTATTGCTTCGGAGGGAGTCCCCTTTTATCGTGCAGTTGATGTCTTTGCCCTGGGAGTTCTTTACAGTGAGCGCAAGGAAGAGTTTCTGGATGATTTAAAGGCTATTTATGAGCAGATGGACCACACAGATGGCTTGATTGAATATTACATGGTTTATCTATTCCATGATAAGATAGTACCTTTCCATTCGATTTTAGAGTATCAAAATATGATTGAGGACACTTATGAGAGTGTAGCCAAGGCGCAGGGTTTCTGGTACTATAGCCACTCGGATGCTCCATGGTATAACAACTATACCAAAGATACTTATGTAGGCTACTGGAGTTTTGACACCGCCGCAACCTGCAAGATTAAAGGAATCTACGACGAACGTTTGAAAGACTTAGAGTACTTCCCATATGACCTTCTAGTCCAATAAAACTAAGAAAACTGGGTTTCTACCCAGTTTTTGTCGAACATGTAGCCTCCTTTTCTTTTTGTTACACGGACATCCACAGCATGGCTGAGGTCCTCAAGCAGGAGACAATAGTACTGGAACAGTTTCGACCGGGTTTGCCAAACGGGTGGAGGATCTGGTCAAGATTTCTGAGAAAGTCCAGAGCTTACTATCTGAAAAATAAATGGAAGGAATAGACTTCTGCATTGATTAGTATGATTTTTCGTTTCATACGTATTGAGTAGGATGTTGATTTTTTGATACTTTATATCATCAAACTAATTATTGCTAAAATATTATTTTTTTTAAATTATTTGATGTAATACTTGCGTTAGCATTTGAATAATGTTAAAATAAGATAAAAAAAGAACATAGGAGTAAGAATATGTCAGACCAAATTCGTGTATCCACAGAAACCCTTCAATCACGTGCGCGTGAATATGGAAAAGCTGCTAATGATATCAGAGTTATCTTGAACAATCTTCAACGCCTACAAGACACTCTTCGTACAGAGTGGGAAGGTGCTGCCTTCCAAGGTTTCGAGAGACAATTCCTTGAATTGAAACCGAAGGTTGTAAATTTTGCGGATTTGATGCAACAAATCAATACACAACTTGATAAGACTGCTGAAGCAATGAAACAAAATGACCAAGCTTTATCTAAGAACTTTGGCATTCAAAATAGTTAAGGATAAAGTTGAGGATTTCTCCTCAACTTTTTTACTACATTTATTTAAGGAGATCATGTGAACAAGAAAGTTTTATTTAGCTTAGGGATAGCACTGTTATTAGTTACAATGATAGTATCCTTCTTTGCAGTTGTAAAACCAACACCTATCAGCCGAACGAACTCAGATTCCTCGGTGCAACAAGCCCCTATTAAAGTGGCTGTTGTTAATGAAGATACAGGTAAGGTATATAATGGACAACCGATTAACATTGCGAATACTTTAGTAAACTCGTTCATAGCTAAAAATAATTACAAAGTAGAAGTTGTTTCTCGGTCAATCGCTGAAAACGGTCTAAAAAATGAGACTTATCAGTTGATGATAATCTTGCCAAGTAAATTTTCAGAAGAAGCTTTAGCGATCGAATCAACTTCACCTGTTCAGGCGAAGTTTCAATATCAAATTCAATCAAGTGATCAACTGACTGTTAAACAGGCTGAACAAGCAGTAGTAGCTTTCAAAGAGCTTTTTAATAAGGACTTGATTAATATTTATTTCACTAGTATTATTGGGAATTTGAAAACAGCACAAGGCCAAGTTGCTGATGTGGTTACAAACGAACATGAGTCACTAACGTCCTTTAATAATAAGTTAGTAGATCCTCTTGCTCAATATAGTCAACAATTTAATGGCTTAGGCTCATCACCGAATAATCTGTTATCATCGTATTCATCATTTAACAAAACCCTGTTAAATACAAATGATGCCTTTAAATCCATTATTTCTGTTGATAAGACATATGAGGGAACAATAGAAAAAATAAAGGGACAACAAGAAAAGTGGGATCATTCCTTGAATACTAGAGAACAGACTTTATCCAACTATGATAAAGACTTTTCTAAATTATCAGTTAAGGAACAATTAGATCAATTAGCTGCTATAAACACTCAATTTAATAATAATAATTTATCAGAGCCAGCTATTTGGAAAGAAACTACTGATACGGCTTCTTCCTATAATCAAGATATCGCAAAACTTCTCGAAAACTTGAAGAAGAATAACAAGGAAATTGATGATACCTTATCAAATTATGATTCAAAGATTAGAGAAGCAGTAGAGTCTTCCTTGGCTAAAAACTCCTCAGCGGTAGATGGAGCTAATAAAACTCTTGGAAGTTATATCCAGTCGTTAAATACTAGTATGCAAAATCAAATGACTAGTAAATGGCCAAGTGTATACTACGATGATGCAGCTATAGATAATCTTTCTTTGTCAAATACTGATAAACAACATTTGAAAAATATTAGTAGTTTTATACGGTGGTATAGTAAGAAGGCAGGGAAAGATTTGCCAACTTTGCAAGCTACAACACTTGAAAATGAAGAGTTTTCTCAGTTAAAGAATGATATTAAATCTAAGAGCACAACAAAACGTGAGCTAACATTGCCTTCGTTTGAAGGAAAAATTTCAAAATTAACCTTAACAGTACCAAATGGTTATTATCTTAAAGAATCAAACTATGGATTTTCTAATCTTGGAGGAGATAGCTATCAGGTATTCATCCCTAGTGAAGCATCTCCAGGTATGACTATTTCATACACACTAGGGATCAAGAATGAAAATGATCTCAGTGTCTTGTCGCCTGTCTTTGTTAAGTATCAATTAGATACGACAGAAGATGTAAAAGTTATAAAGGAAGATGCCCCTTATGTAGAAAAAGATAAAATAGAGAATGAGACAGTTCATTCTGCGCCTGTTAGTCCAGCTACTTCTGTAACGTCAAGTTCCTCTACGTCTGATGGGCAGAAACCAACAGAAATTATCACAATTACGAAGACCATCACGATTACAAAGACAAATCAAACAGAAAAGAAAGTTTTGAATCGTCATTATGAGATGCAAGACATTATTTCTAACTGGGAGTACAATCCTACCAAGCTAACTCAAGCGGTTTATAAAGATGTTGAGGCGTATCTACAGTTATCAGGACTAGTTACTGCGTATTACGGCTTAGATTTATCTAAAAATACGTACACAGACACTACGTTTGTTCCGGCAGAAGGTTCTCTTGCTGCCTTAGCAAATAATGATGACCTCAAGACTATTGTGACCAATCTAATCAAAGCGACCACAGTAGAAGCTTTAAAATCAGATTTGAAGATTTCGGATAAAAAATTGACGGATATTCAGTCTCGATTGGCGAATGCTGAGAAATTGACAACTAATATTGATCAGCTGAGAGAAACAACCAAAGATTTAATGACTCAGTTAAGTCAGTTAATTGAACAAACCAAATTAGTGGATAAAACAATTACAGATAAGCCTAGTTTTGTTGAAACAGAAAAAGTAGACAATACTGATATGGTTACAGTTAGTATGGATATGAACAGTGACCTAATTAAACTGATGTCAGCTAGTACAACCTTGATGAACAATACACAAGCAAACCAAGCTGTTTCTGAGACGATTGAAGCTACTATGACTCAGTTGACAAATGATGTTAATACATTGGAAAAAGATGGAAAATCATTAACTGAACGCGTCTCTGAGTTGAAAAATATCATGTCTAATGAATATGGTTCAAACGAAGAATTCCTTAAAAACTTTTCTACTGTTTTGAGCAATACTAGAACGGGTAACACCAAAAATGAAGCTGTCTATGAATATTTGTCGAATCCTGTTGATGCTTCGAAAATTGGGAATGTCGTATCAGCTGCGACCAATTCACCGTCACAGACTAATCGTCAAGACGAAAGATCAGGACTTCTTATTATCTTAGTCAGCTATCTTGTTAGCTTGGTTGTTGCTTATCTTTTCCAACATGCAGATAAAGAAGAATTGCAAAGATTAATCAGTTTGAAGGATCGTTTGTCATGGAGAAATTCTTCTGGACCAATGTTCTTCCTAAGCGTGATTTCAGTAGCAGCAGGTTCTATCATTGCGATTGTTTCTGGAGTTAAACTTGCTTTCTCTGTAAGTCAGTTGAGTTGGTTTGTAGTACTTCTTGTCTTGGTAAGTCTAATGATGACATATGGTCTGAATATCCTTATGGATAAACTAAAAAGTCTTGGATTTTTGATAAGTATAAGTCTACTACTGCTTTATATCATTTCAGCAACTCAATTGTTTGATGAATATTATGTGAATTCGGCTCCTATTTTAACAGCTCTTTCTCCATTGACATATCTTGAAGGGGCAGTGAAATTATTCATTAATCAGCAAAATGGAGTTGTTCAGTCAGTAATGGTAATTGTTGTTCTCACAATTGCTTTGGGACTTGGAAATACTTTCTTGTATCGTCAAGTTAAGGATAGCAAGTAATATGAAAAAAATCATTGTCTTTATCTTTCTATTGTTTTTAATTTTTACAAGAGGAAGTGTTGTCTTTGCAAATGATGGATCTTTGCAAATAGATACATCTTTAGATAAAAATACCAAGAAAACGGAGATTCAGTACTTTGAACAGGAGAGTAATTTGACAAAGTTATTTCATCCTGAGACCTATAAATTAGTTGATACAACTAAAAAATTGGATAACGAAAAGTATCAATTAGTTAAAACAAACTTATTTATCACTAAAGTGGAAACGGAGAATATCGTTAATGAGTATCAGTCTGCTTTATTTACCAGTCAGATTCAAATCAATCACAGTGATAAAAAGACTGTTTCACTTAAAAACGTAAAGTCTCCTGTTTCTTGGACCGCAATTTTATTGTTTATACTAGGGATGATTGTCACAATTTACTCGCTCTTTTATAAAAAGTTACATACAGCTAAACAATAAAAACGATAGAAAAATACATAAAGGGAGATACAAATGTATCTCCCTTTTTATAAATAAAAAATTCTTCAATATTCATGTTCTGCGTGATATAATAGGCATAACACAATAGATTTAGGAGGGTTCTATGGAAGAGTACATTAATATTAGTCTGGATTGTTCGCCTTTTTTATCTAAAATATTAGATTTAAGAGTTCCTACTGAGTTAACGATTAAAGAATTACTACAAATCGTCTCAGATACTTATGGTATAGGGGTTAAGGTAATGAATCCAAGTGTAAGAAATCAACAGTCTGGAGAAATTCTTGCTAGTACGAGCAGTCTAGCATTAGTGAAAGACGGAGTTTTATTAAAATTGGAAAGAATATAGTAAGGGAGTCAGGTATGGACGTTCAAAAAATGGAATTAGTAGTTGGAGATATCAAGGGAAATCGAGAAATAGCTTATGCTCTATTAACAGCAACACAACCTTATTTTGTGAATCAAAATGTCATTGAGGAAGAAGGTAAATTAACGATTGAAAGTCTTTTGACAGATGAATATTATTCTTGGGATAAGCTGACTACGATGATTGATGAAGAAAAGTTACGTCATCTGATCAATGTTGGTCAATTATTTAACTTGTTGAAGGATTCAATTTATACTTATGAGTTATCACCTAGTAATCTAGTATTTTCACGAAATGGGAATCCCCTATTCATTTTTCGTGGTGTTAAAGGGCAAGTGCCTCCCTATGATGCATTAAACCTAGAAGCGTTTACCGTTAACTTTAAAGCCATGATAGTATCTCTACTAGATAAAAAGGTAAGTTATGAAAAATTAGTGGAGGGGCAGTCGCCATTCTATAAGGGAAAACTGTTTTGTGAGACCATCATGAAGGCTGAAGATTTGGATGCAATCTTAGCCTTACTACTAGAAAAATACCTAGAAGAACAGGAACAAAATAAAGAAAAATTTTCACGTGTTCCTAACAAACTTGTTTCGCGATTGAAGTGGACTACTATTATTGCATCACTTATTGGAGTGCTGTCAATTGTTGGAGTGCTTTACTTTGCATTGTTCGCTATGCCTAATCAACAAATGATTTCAGACTTACGTTTGGCTTTTGTACACCAAGATTATTCATCGGTTGTATCTACTGTTAAAAATACAGACTCTAAATCACTTAGTCAAGATGATGCTTATATGGTAGCTTTTTCGGTCATCAAAACAGAACCTTTAACTGAAGCGCAAAAGACAGAACTATCCAAAATATCAACTCAATCAAGTACAGACTATCTTCGTTACTGGGTCTTAATTGGCCAGTCGAAAATTGATGAAGCTATAGATATTGCGAGTTACTTAGATGATCCACAATTATTAATGTACGGTCTGACTAAAAAGGTTGATGAAGTTCAGAGAAATCCTAACCTCACATCAGAACAACGTACGGAGCAACTAAATAATTATAAGAGTAAATTGGAAGAGTTGAAGAAAAACTACCTAACACCTGAGACGAACAAGTCGAATACGACTTCGACATCAACTTCAGCTTCAACTTCAGCAGAGTCAAGATAGGAGTGGTCTATGAATTATTTATTTTTTGAAGGCAATGTTTATCCACTCTATGCAGGAAAAACCTATCAACTGGGGTCTTCTGTAGATTCTAATATCTATCTTCCTATTTTTGAGAATGTGGTGCTGGAAGTCAAGGAAAATGGAGTTGAACTACTCGGGGAGACTTATTCTTATGGGTATCATTTGGTTGCTATAGCTGAAAATATAAATGTTTCCTTATTGATTATTGAAAACACAGAGCATTACCTTCTTCCTGAGAAAATACTTTATTTATCAGATAAGAAAGAAGCGTCTATTCGCTTAGTTGATTTTCCTATAGAAATCATTTTGACCTTTGATGGGACAAATAAGACGATTTACAGTGTTAGTCCATTTTACATTAACGGTGAAAGAAAAACAGGAAAGCAAAACATTCAAGATATGGATCAAATCGTTTTTGAACAAGGTCTAGGTTTATCCGTTCAAAAACAAATCTTATCGATTCATTCACTATTTTCTATTGAGACGAGCTTACTGCCTTTTTCTGAAGTAATGGTTGAAGACCGTTCAAAAGAATTTCATCGCTCTCCACGGATTATTCTAAGAGAACCTGAGGATAAAGTAACGATTGCTTCGGCACCAACAGATGATGAAGGTCACAAACAATCGTTACTGAGATTGATTATTACCCCTTTGGCGATGATTGTCTTTACGATACTGACCGTTTACTTTACACGTAGTGGTGGAATGATGTTTATGATGATGGGGATGTCTGTCA
>ERZ773076.1413-NODE-1413-length-10258-cov-6.340782_pt1 | contig 10258 bp, 8 predicted proteins | sample MGYA00580613_ERZ773076 | MGnify/ENA primary metagenome ERZ773076 (study PRJEB29015, sample SAMEA2738005) | human oral metagenome | biome: human oral; feature: human-associated habitat; material: dental | place: China | collected 2057 ...
GTTCCGGACGGTACTTGATATTCGCGCGGCGCGCCTGGTAGTCCGTACAGTTCGAGCAGGATGAGATCTCGCGGTATTTATTCTGTGCCGGCATCCATACCTCGAGGTCGTAAGTCTTCGCCGAGGTAAAGCTCATATCGCCCGTGCAAAGCTGAATGACGCGGTACGGGAGCTCGAGTATTTTGAGCACATCCTCGGCTGCCTCCACCATACGCTCGAGCTCGTCCCAGCTCGTCTCCGGCGTGACAAATTTGATCAGCTCTACTTTGTTGAACTGGTGCTGGCGAATGAGTCCGCGCGTATCGCGGCCCGCGCTGCCTGCCTCGGCACGAAAACACGCCGTATAGGATGTGTAGTATTCCGGCAGCTGCTCCGCCTCGAGGATCTCATCGCGGTGATAGTTCGTCGTCGGCACCTCCGCCGTCGGCACGAGGTAGTAGTCAAGGCCGTCGAGCTTGAACATATCTTCCGCAAATTTCGGCAGCTGCCCCGTGCCGATCATGCTGTCCTCATTCACGATGTAGGGCGCGAGCATCTCCGTATAGCCGTGCTTTTCCGCATGCAGATCCATCATGAAATTGATGCAGGCGCGCTCAAGGCGCGCGCCGAGGCCCTTGTAGAACATAAAGCGCGCGCCAGTCACCTTGGCCGCGCGCTCCGCATCGAGCACACCAAGTTTTTCCCCGATGTCCCAATGCGCCTGCGGCTCGAAATCAAACGTGCGCGGCGTGCCCCAGCGGCGCACCTCTGGGTTCTCCGTCTCGTCCGCACCGATCGGCACATCCGCCTTCGGCATATTCGGGATCTGGAGCAGGAGTTCACGCAGCTTCAGCTCCACATCGCGCAGATCCTCATCGAGCGCCGCGATCTCATCGCCGAGCTCGCGCATCTCCGCGACCGCTGCATCCGCACTCTCGCCCGCTTTCTTGCGCACGCCGATCTCTTTCGAGACCGCGTTGCGGCGTGCCTTCTTCTCCTCCACATCCTGCAGGATCGCGCGGCGGCGCTCATCGAGTTCCGTAAACGAGGAAAGGTCGAGCGCGTTGCAGCGGTTCTTCAGCATCGTACGCACCGCATCCAAGTTCTCGCGCACAAATTTCATATCCAACATCAGAAATCACTCCATCATGTAGATTTACTATGTGCCATGATAATACAAAGGCCGCCGTTTGTAAAGAAAAGTCCATTTCTTCATTCGCGTTTCACACATCTGTGGTAAAATACATATAAAAAGGAGAGCCTCTGAATGAAAATTCTACCGTGGGCGGAGAACTCCATCTTCCCCGTTCTCTGCAATACACTGCTTGCGTGGCGCAAATCTGCGCCCGACACGCGCGATCTGCCGTGGCGCGATGAGCCGACGCCCTATCATGTCTGGATCTCGGAGATCATGCTCCAGCAGACACGTGCCGCCGTCGTGCGCGCCTACTATCTCCGCTTCCTCGATGCCCTGCCGACGATCGCCGACCTCGCCGCATGCGATGACGATGCACTGATGAAACTCTGGCAGGGACTCGGCTATTACAGCCGCGCGCGCAATCTCAAACGCGCCGCCGAAACGATCGTCCGCGAACACAAGGGGCAGCTGCCCAGCGACTTCGATGCGCTGCTTGCCCTTCCCGGCATCGGCCGCTATACCGCGAGCGCCATCGCGTCCTTTGCCTACGGTCAGCCGCGCCCGGCCGTCGACGGCAACTTTCTGCGCGTCGCTGCGCGCGTCACGGCAAACGGTATCGATATCGCAAAGGACCCAAGCAAGCGCGCTCTCGAAGCGGCGCTCGCTCCCTCCTACCCGACGGGAAGAGATGCAGGATACCTCAACGAAGCCTTTATGGATCTTGGCGCGACGATCTGCCTTCCGAACGGCGCACCGCTCTGTCACACATGCCCGGCCGCCCGCCTCTGCCTTGCGCATGACCGCGGCACGGAGCAGGACTATCCCGTAAAAGCCGCGCTCAAAGCACGCCGCAAGGAAAGCCGAACCGTCCTCATACTCTCCTGCGGCGACCGCATCGCCATACGAAAAAGGCCTGCAAAGGGACTCCTCGCAGGCCTTTGGGAATATCCGAATATCGACGGGAAGCTGACAAAGCGCGCGGTGCGCGAACAGCTCACAGCCGAAGGCTTCCGCGTCCGCAGCATTATGCCGCTTCCTCCCGCGCGCCACATCTTCAGCCATATCGAATGGGAGCTCACCGGCTGGGCGGTCAGCGTCGCGGAGCGAAACGAATCTCCGCTGCTCGCGGCCGAGAGCGATGCAAATGCTCCGTCCGCCCTTCTCTGGGTACGCCGTGAAGAACTCGCCGCGGCGTACAGCATTCCCGCTGCATTCGGCTACTTTACGCCGCAGTGAAATATACGGCAAAATACAGAGATATATTTTCGCATGAAAACAGGTGCTGCGCCTCCCCTTCAGGAGAGACACAGCACCTGTTTTAACGCAATGCGTTTTTTATAATATATTACACAGCTTTTTCCATCTCACGCGCAGAGGTGCGCATGACGGTATTGAGGTCGGGCGCAGAAGCATCACTTGCGGCGCGCTCTTTCTCCCGACTCTTTTCGATGAGATTTTTCAGCATCTGCATATGCGGATGGCTCTCCAGCTCCGGCGTGAGCTTCCCCTGCAGCGCCGCCGCCATCTGCGGAGGCATGCCGTCGGGGAACATTTCCTCGAGCATGGAGCGCACTTCCTTGGGGATCATATCCTGCAGCGCAACATTCTCCTTGCGGAGCTTTACCGCGTCCTCCTGCGTGAGAGCATAGGCCTCGAGAAAACTCTGGATGAGATTGTCATGCCAGAATTCACCCGCGAGGGTCGAACGGAAGCCCGTCGCCGTGCGCATAACAAGGCCGTTCTCCTCCCATGCGGCGAGGAGTGGCGCAAGAGAGGAAAGGAGGTCGACGCCGTATTTCTTTTCGAAATAGGGCGCGTAGAAATAGCCGTGCTCGATCTGATCGCCGATCTCGCTGTGCATGCGGTGCGCATCCGCCTGCTCGCCCATGAACTGGAACGGCTTTGCTCCCTCCTCGACCATCTTTTCATACGCGGCGAGCGCACCGTGGTTGCGCCACATCACGTCCCCGACAAAGCCGCCCCCGCCCGAGCCGAAGGCAAGGACATCATTGCCGCGCTTTGCGAGGGTGTTATAGATGCTGCGCTCGCGGTGATCCGTTGCCCAGTGTGTAATATCAATACGCCGTGCCATCGGGTTTTCTGCAATAATCTCGACGCCGCGCCGGAAATATTCCGACTGCTCCTCCGTCGTCGGGAGGATCGGCAGATCGCCCGACTCGATGCGGCGCGCCAACTCGCTCGCAGGGAATACGTTGAGCTGGTAGAGATCACCGCCCGCAATTCCAATCTCGAACTGCGTGCGCACATCGTTCTCCCAGACCTCCATCGACTGATACGGCAAGCCGTAGATGAGGTCGGCAATGACGACGGCGCCCTGCCGCTCCACCATCCGACGGAGCGTTGCGATAACCGTCTCACGGTCGTCGATGCGTCCGATCGACTGGCGGACGCGCGTGTCAAAGGACTGCACGCCAAGCGAGAACCGGTTGACGCCCGCATGCATCGCCGCCTCCACCTTGCTCTCCGAAAGGTCGTGGATACGACCCTCGAGGGTGATCTCACAGTCGCTCGTGAGCGGCAGGCGTTCGCGTACCGCACGGACAAGGCGCACCAGATCAGCCTCACTGAGCGCCGTCGGGGTGCCGCCGCCAAAGAATACCGCCTGGAAGGGCGCGCCCATAACATAGGGCGTATCTGCCGCGGCATCCAGCTCCTCCAGGAGAACATCAACGTAATGATGCGCCGCCTCCTCCCGTGTGAAGTTTTGGAAAAATCCGCAGTAGCTGCATTTCTTATCGCAGAACGGGATGTGGATGTATACCGCACGCTCATCCGCGGGATCCGGCGCCGCTGCCATGTGCTCCTCCCAGATGCGCGCCTGCTCCGCCTTGTCCATGATCATGCGCTTGCCGCCCGCGCCGGGATGCACAACGCGCTTTTTCGTGAAGGCACAGCCAAGCGGGTTCTCCGACTTCGTTCCGAGCAGCCAGCCGCGCGCCTCTTCCGAGAGGGCGCCGATCTTATCCTGCAGCGTATTCATGCGAGCGCCTCCTTTGCAGCTGCGATCACCTTTGCAAAGTCTGCTGCATCCGGATGACTTTCCGCTGCCGCATAGCGCGCCGCACTCTCCGCGGTATAGGCGTGCACATTGTCCTTCGGCATGCTTTTGAACATTTCGATAAGCGCGGGATCAATCGCGCCCTGCACGAGAATCGCGCCGAGGATCTCATTCGACGGATCGAAGAGTGCGCGGATGTTCGCGATGCACTTTTCCGCATGCTCTGAGTCCGGCTCTGCGCCAAGGGTGCCATAGATGAATACGCGCCGTCCGCGCAGCGTCTCAATGTACTTCTTCGCCGCAGCGTCCGCTGTGCCTCGGTCAACCCACATGCCGACACAGAGATCGGCATTCTCCGGTACACCTGCCGTATCCTTTACGCTGCGGCAGGATGCGCCAAGTGCCTCCGCAAGATGCTCAGCGACTTTCTGCGTGTTCCCCGTACGCGAGGAATAGATCACAGCAATTTCGTTCTTCATAATAATATGCTCCTATATATCAATATGAATATATTCTCTTCTCGATTCACATATATAATATAACAGCTCTTCAAAAAAATCAAGTGTTTTCCATAAAAGTCATAAATAAAAATTATGAACTGCATTCAGTTTTCCAGACGGTATGCTTTTGCATAATATAGACAGATATTCTATATCAATTACATCTCTTTATTTTTCATGATATTGAGTTGGATTTTACTTCCTGCACATACTATTTTCCTTTTGTCAATTATAAATGAATATACAGGCTCTATGTTTCACTCCAATCTTTTATCAATAGTTATAAGTTATTCCATTTACAGATTGTTTTCATCGTGCAGGCGAGATATATGAGCGTGAAGATATTGACACCCATGATAAAATAATTATGGAATGCAGACACATTGATAGGAGGGTACCCTATGAAGAAAATCATTGCCGGTCTGTTCGCCGGCCTCATCCTTGCGGCCGGTGCACAGGCACTCGCATACGCCTGTGAGGACGGCGCATGCACTCTGCCGGAGCGTGAGGACAAGGCATACTGCTATGACAACAGCAGCGCTTACTGCTACGGCGACCGTGCACCACAGGCACGCGGCGGCGGCTGCGGCTGCTGACGCGAAGCGCTGAACGAACGAAAAAACGGTTCTATGTTGAAAGGTTGACACTTTCCAACATAGAACCGTTTTTTTATATTTACAATAATAAGCTCAGCGCTTCACCAATACGACGCTGCCCTTCATGATGGAGACAAGCTCCGTTTCCATGCCGATTTGATTGATATAATCCGCATATAAGCTGTCATCATCGGGGACCTTCCGCGCCGCAATACGCGCAATGCGTGCGCAGACCTCATAGGCATCGAGGGGCGCATCACGATAGGCAGCCTCAAACTGCTCCGGATTCAGCGAGGTCTCCAAGTCCTCCAAAATATAGATGCCGCCGCTCGGCAGCACATCGAACAGGGTAAACAACGCGAGGATCTGATGGCTGGTCATATGAGATGCATCGTCTATGATAATCTGAGGGCGTATATCTTTCAAACGCGAAACTGCATCCGTATTCGAAAGATCCGCCTGCAGAATATGAATCCGTTCATCCGCATATTGACTGCAGTGCTCCTCAATATCGACGCCGAAAATTTCTGCCTGCGGGAAATACTCCTGCCACATCCGAAGGCTTGCGCCCTTGAAAATGCCAAGTTCCAGCAGCCGCAGCGGGCGTGAGCGAAAGCGCTCCAAAAAGGACTCATACTTGCGGAGGTAATTGTGGATCATGCTGCACTTGTCCGTGCGGTATTTGATGCCGACAGCGTCAAGTCCCGAAGCATCGCGGAAATACCCTTGCGGCAAAGCCCCGTTCGGATTGATGCGTCTTTGGCTCCACGCATGGAGCAGGGAACTGCACGAGGTTTCGGCACGTCCCGCGCTGCGCGTAAAGACGGCGGCAGCAATCTCCCCGGCTGCGTCACTTGTCATCATCTCTAAACTGCATCCGGCAAACAACCTGGGAAGGTCATCCGCATCATAACGCCATACATCCTCATACGCATTGATCTCATGCCGTGCAGAGAGTTCCTGCGGAGTTCGTGCCGCCACAAAAATTTTCCCGCCCGGGCGGCACACCTCTTGGAGCTGTCGGACACCTTCGCAGATGTTGCGCGTCTTTTCCATCCCGCCGAGCACAATAATATAGCCATAGCGCGATGTGCCGACCGCCTGCTCTACATCCGTCAAATCGCAGAGCGAGTCCAGATCGTCCGAGTTAAAGAGCACAATATGGTCACATTTCGCAGCCCCTGCCTGCATGAGGCTTTCTTCCACGGCCTGTGCGTAAATCTTTCGCCAAAGTCCAACCCCGCCCATCGCACAGATGACCAGGCACTCTTTTCCTGCGATATCTTCCGGGGACAGTATGCCGCCGGACTGCAGTTTGATAAAAAAGATCTCTTCCGCTAAAAGTTTATCATAGGATTCCATCTGACATTCCCCACCACTTCTTTTGCCGCTGCTGTCCCAATTATTTTATCATCATATGTCCAAAATGCCAATCTCTCTCCTTATATCTGTTGCTGCGGAACAATGTGCCGAAAAACTGTGTGATCATGCAGGGTCTTTTCCGGATCAATGCAGCAGGATATATGCGCCTGACAGTGAATAGCAAAGAGAGAGAACTCTTTTGAATGCACAGTGAAACGGAGGCAGTGAGAAATGCCCGCACAGAAAAAAATCGCCCGGCAAACGTCCGCATCTCGATCAAAACCTCTCGCATGGTGGAAGAAGCTGGTGCTTGCGGTGTTCGGCACGTACATTGCAGCGAAGCTCTTCGGCATTCTCGTACCGGATAACGGCACCGCAGAATTTCCATCGCACACAGACCGGGATCGTCAGCAAAGCATACCGAACGGCCCGGCAGACGAATCCCCCGACGATACATGGGACCTCCCTGCGGATGACCGCTGCGAGGAGGAACACATCCATGAGAACGGCACGCCTCCCGGGTTTCATCTCTATGACGATTGGGATGACTGGGGGGAGGGCTACGACGACGACCATTTCAACTGATATAGAAGCAAAAACAGCTCATCCGTGCGGATGAGCTGTTTTCAGTACCGTATGTGATTTAGTTGAGCTTAAATGTCGCAACAGAGGCCTGCAGCTCATCTGCCATTTCAGAGAGCTTCTTGCTCGCCGAGGCGACCTCATGTACAGATGCGGTCTGCTCCTCGGTCGCAGCGGAGACGGTCTGCGTCTCATCTGCCAGGGAGGCCGCGACGCTCTCGATGCTGTGAACCGATTCGGTAATACGGCGGCTGCCTTCATTCGTCGCCGTAATCGCAGCGGTCGAGTACTCAATCTGCTTCATGAGCTCCGAGATCTGTGCAACGATCTCACGGAATGCGCTGCCCGCTTCGTTCACGGACGCCACGCTGTCAACGGTCATCGCCGTACCCGACTGCATGGAGACGACGGCCTCCTGCGTACGCTTCTGGATCTCGTTGATGATGGTCGTAATGTTCTCTGTCGCGCTGCCGGACTGTTCGGCAAGCTTGCGGACTTCCTCCGCAACGACCGCAAATCCGCGGCCGTGTTCTCCGGCACGTGCCGCCTCGATCGCGGCGTTGAGTGCGAGAAGGTTCGTCTGATCGGCGATACCGGAGATGGTATCGACGATCTCGCCGATCTGCTTTGACTGCTCGCCGAGCGCGCGGATAATGCTCTCGGTCTCCTTGACGGTCTGCTCGAGCTGGCTCATGTTGCCGACCGCATGCTCAACCTTGTCTGCGCCGACAGTTGCCGCGCTGTGCGCCGATTGCGACGCTTCCGTGATGCTCTTGGAGTTGTCGGACAGGATGGTGAGCTGACGGCCCATCTCTTCGACGACACGGATGGTATCCTGGACGGCTTCCTGTTGTTTTACCGTACCCTCTGCCACCTGCATGATCGAGTCTGCAACGAGGTTCGACGCCTGCGAGGTCTGCTCCGAGTTCTCCGTAAGCTGCTCGGATGCCGACGCCACGGACTCAGCGCTGTTCTTTGCGCCCCGCAGAACAGCAGAAAGGCGCTCGGTCATGTGGTTGAATGCCACTGCCATGCGGCCGATCTCATCGTTCGAATCGACAGCGAGCTTCTCGATCGTGAGATTCCCGCCTGCGATCTGCTCAGCAGCGCCGCCCATGCGAATGAGAGGCTCCGTTGCCTTGGCCGCGAGGAAGTACGCGAGCAGACCGGCACCTGCAACGAGAATGATGCCGAGGATAACAATGGGGATCGCCGCTTCAGCACCTGTGGAGATGACGTAGGAGCGCGGCGTCGCCGTCGCAATGACCCAGCCCGTGGTGGGGTTCTGCGCATAGCTCACATAGTACTGATTCCCGTCGAGGAGCTCGACCTCGGTTGTTCCCGACTTTCCTGAGAGTGCATCCTTGACAAAAGCAAATTCATTTTCATCTGTGCGGTCTTCTTCTTTCTCAACTTTTCGCCCGGAATGGGAAAGGAGTTTCCCCTGCCGGTCGATGATGAGGACGCTCGTATGATCATCGGCCGCCGACTTCACGAAGTCCGCCAGGACGCCGAGGTCATAGTCGCGCTGCGCCATGCCGATCGGCTGCTTCTGCGCGTTCAGTACGGGCACGGCAATGACGGAGATAAAACGCCCCGTCGCCTTGCTGATGACGACATCGGAGATGCTCTCCTTGCCCGCCATCGCATCCTTAAAATAGGCACGGGTTGACGTATTGACCGGCTCCTTGTGGTCGCTGCGCAGGAGCTGCTGCCCGTTCGTATCCGTGATAATAGTTGGATTGGAGTCCTTAAAAATCTCGTTTGTACGCACGAGCGAGCCGTCCATCTCCTCTGCCCCGACCGTCGGCTCCTGCAGATAGCGGATGGTCTCAGCGTTCACGGCGAGAGAGCGAATGCCGTTGCGGTTCTGCTCGAAAAGCCCCGTGATGTTGGAGTCGATCACGTTGACGCGCTGCTGGCTCACGAGCTCCAACTGTTCGATGCTTTTCTCCATCGTGCTGTAAAAATTGACACCAATGCTGATCAGCAGCGGAACAGCACTGATGAGGACGAGGATGGCAACCATCTTCGTCTTGACGCTTGCATTCTGAAACATCCCAACACCCCTTTTATTTAATAACCCCTACAATATTACACTTATATTATATCTATACTTTTATTAAATGTCACGCACTTTTATTTTGAAATATATTATTGTATATTACTGAATTATTGTATTTTTACAACATAATAGAGATTTATATTTTTGCTTTTCGCTTCCTTCGGATGATAAAAGCGGCACTGCCCGTCTTCTCTTCGCCGAATGACTTAATATGAAAGCATAGACGCCGATAATGTTATTAGGAAGAATCGTCCATGGATTGGAGATGACGGCATGAGCACGGTACATATTTCAAATAAGCTCTCGTTCCTGCACGGAGAAAATTCTGCGGCAGCGGGAAAATCTCCCGAGCGCAGACAGAATCCGGCAGCGGAAATTCTAGGCCATGCGGCCGAGGTCTATATCAGTGCAAAGGGAAAAGCCCTCAGCGAAAGCGACGATAGGGATGCGGATCTGACGCCTGCAGAGGCAGCTCTTGCGGCAAACGAGCGGGAACGTGCCGATAAGCATGCGAAGAAGGTGCAGGCGGAGGAGATCGAGAAACGCATCCGCACGGATACCGACCTCACGGACGAGGACAGGGCAAAGCTGCAAAAGCGTGCGGACGAACTGAAGCACGCAGGCATGACGGACGAGGACAAGCTGAGCGAACTCTATGCAAAGGCGAATGAACTTGAAAAGCGCGTGAAGGACGGCATCGTGACCGATCGGGAAATAGAGGAGCCGCTCAGCCTGTATCGTCAGCAGATCGGGCAGCTGAAAGGCACGATGCGGGAGAAATCCCTGCGCGATCTGAGGCTGCGCGGACAGGCCGTACAAGAGCGCGCCGACCGCGACGCGGAGATCACAAAGGCGCAGGAAAAGGAAACGGCAGAGCTTGAAGCGCTGCAGCCCGGCGATCTGTCCGCTCTTGCCGCGCTCAAAGAATACCAAAAAACCGCCGCCGGCAAGAAGAACGCCGATCGGAGCGGCATCGTCATCCCGACCAATAAGAACACGAACGACACATGAGCCGAC
>ERZ773076.1424-NODE-1424-length-10197-cov-2.165746_pt1 | contig 10197 bp, 9 predicted proteins | sample MGYA00580613_ERZ773076 | MGnify/ENA primary metagenome ERZ773076 (study PRJEB29015, sample SAMEA2738005) | human oral metagenome | biome: human oral; feature: human-associated habitat; material: dental | place: China | collected 2057 ...
AATAGAGACTTCATTACAAAACCATCCATCGGAAGATATACTTTCATAAGATCAACCATATCTGGTCCAAATTTTGTAATAATCATTGTTGGTAAGAAAGAAAAGATAAAATGTGAAATCCAAGGATATACCCAATCAACAGCATATAACTTCTTAAAATCACCTTTCTCTACAGCTTTCCACCCAATGTGTTGCCAAAGCAAGTTCATAGTAGCTGTACCATAGAATAAAACAGTTCCAATTGTTCCAACTGCAGCCCCAATTGGTGCTGCTGCTGCTGCAATCGCTACTTCACCTGAAATATTATTTGCATGAACAAATAGGATAGATAACGGAATTCCGATATAAGAAATTGCCCGTACATCGGCCGATACAGTTCCACCAGGTGTCACTAAGGCAATATATAATACCTGTAAAGCCACACCAACGATTACCCCTGTTGTTACATCTCCTAATATTAAACCTACAATTAAACCACCAACTAATGGACGCCCCAAAGTATAGTTACCAATACTGGATCCCCCCATACCTGGCATCGATGCTAAACTTGCAAACAATCCTAAAAGAGCTGCTTGAATCCAAGAAATTTCCATCATTTTTTCTCCTTATATTATTAAAATCCAAATTTTGATTTAAAATCACTCCAATATCCAATAGATACATCTGGTAATAATTGGAATCTAACTTTGTATCCTGCTTTTTCAATTGCTTCTAGTGTAGCTGCTTCCTCTTGAGTAATTGATTGATTATTTCCCAATTTGATAGCACCTGGTCTATCATTAGCAGGTCCTACAATAATCTCTTTAACATCTCCTGGAATAAATCCCTGGTCTACTAAAATTTCTTTCATATCAATTGGATTCTTAGTAATCAAAAAATATCTACTATCTGATTCTGTTACTTTAGATGATTTTTCTTTAAACGCTTCCTTTGTCCAAACAAATGTTTTTTTATCTGACGCGCCTTTATATGCCTGAATTAAAACCTTATTAGATGCAGCAGCATCATTTACTGCAATTAATCCATCACATGGATGTTCTTTTGCCCATCTAGTGACTGTTTGTCCATGAATCATTCTATCGTCAATTCGTACAAATGTTACTACCATAATTTTTTATCCCTTTCCTGATATAGCTAAATATCGTCTTCTTCATTAAGATTATCATCCGATCCGACTTCAAATTCTTGTAGAGCTGATGATGATTCGTTTAATATTGTAGAAACAAGTTCACTACCAGTCAGAATGTCTTTCATCACCACTGCTGTAAGTGCCATTGTTAAGTTCATACCTCCCAAAATAGTTGCATTCTCTAATTTTCCAAATTCTTCTAATACTGTTGCAACAGTTGTTAAAGGACTTCCCCCAACAATATCTGCTAAAACAAGAACCGAATCATTTTCATCCAGAGACGCAATAACATTCTTGACCTCTACAGAAAAACCTGCAAGACTTTCTCCATCTTTTAAGCCAATCGCTATGACATCATCTACCTTATCCGAAGCAAACATAGAAAGAGATGATTTCAATCCCTCTGCGAGTCCTCCATGACTGACTAATATCAAATACTTCATATTTCCCTCCTTTTATTGATTTCATTCTATCATCCTTATCTTCACTTTATAATTGTTAAATGTCACAAAAGTTTATTGATAAATGTCAATAAAAAAATGACAAATGTCAATAAAGACATCTGCCATGTTCTTATTATTTAAGAAATAATAATCTTGATATCTATTTAAGGGTTCCTATATCTAGTTCTTTTTGTAACTTAATAAGACTACCTTCAATATCCGTGTTATTTTCATCCATAGATAATGCTTCTAATCTTTCTTCTATTCCAACCAATGATTTTGAATCTATTCCTTTTGAAATAGTTGTAATTGAATTTTTCATTATATAATCCAATGAAGTAGTCGTTAAGGCATTTTGACCAATCATTCCTTTCTTCATCAACTCTTCACTTTTCAAACTAGTTACTACCTCTGGTAATACTGAGCTTCCTTGACCCTTATTAAATAAATTTTGTTGAATTTCACGATTAATTGTTAAAAATTCTATAAATGATACGGCAAGGTTTGAATTGCGAGCACGCGAAGAAACCACGTATAAGGAAGTATCTGTTACAGTCGAACGAATGTCTTCCTTAGTCGTTGGCAACGAAATACATGTCCAGTTAAAATTTGTATATTTGGCCACATGATAAGGAAAAGGTTTATATGTACGATATTGTGCCAAACTCATTGGATAAAAGGCCACATGTCCTTCATCAAAATCTTTATAGGTTACTTTGTAGCGTCCGTTTAATTGATTCAATCCTCTTATATAGGATAAAGCATCCTTCATTTCTGACGAATCTATACGAGGAATCCCACTCTCAGAAATAGTAACACCAAAGGCTGCTAGAGATTCTTTCCAACTATATCCTGTTATCCCAAATTGATCAACGATTCCATCTCCATCGGTATCTTTTGTAACTTTTTTACTAATCTCATAGAGATCTTTCTGCGTCCACCCTACTTTAGGAATTTCAATCCCTTCTTTTAAAAGTAAATCTTGATTTACACACATCAACATGGGATTACTTTCATATGGAAGACCGTATAAAGCATCTCCATATTTTGCTGCCTGCAAAGATACATCATAGAAATTAGAGGCATCTTCTTGAGACAGATAGGAATTTAGGTTTTTTAAAATACCTTTTGATGCAAATAAAGATAATTGATCGCTTGATAATAGAAATACATCCGGTTCAGAACCTTTTAAAATTTGACTTGAAATCCAATTAGAATACTCTTCCTTAGGAATACCTGAATCATATACAATTTTAACCCCTGGATGAAGCTCTTCAAATTTCTTAATAGCCTCATCTAGTACATAGCTGTTATTCCCTGTAGGAATTCCCCAACTAGAATCAGAATAAAAACCCAGTCTAATAATCTTTATCTGCTTGTTTTCCCAAATAAGAAATAAACTCAAGCAACTTAGCACAAACAGTATCGCTAGAAACAATTGCTTTACTTTCATTTATCCATTTCCTTCGAAAAATTCTTTTGTGTCACACCTGTTTGTACAGCCCATATAGCTAACTGTGTCCTATCTCTCAAATTTAGTTTTGAAAGAATAATAGAAAGGTAATTGCGCACTGTTCCCTCGGATAAAAAAAGATTACTGGCAATTTCCTTGTTTGATTCTCCAAATGCCACTTGCTGAATAATTTTCCATTCTGTCAGTGATATATTTTCAATATTCTCTTCCTTCACAGTAATAGAAAAATTGGTCTGTGCCATCTGCGAGAACAATTGAAATACCTTACTAGCTATATTAGGATTAATCATAGCTCCGCCTTTATACACTGTCTGAATGGCTTGATATAACTCGTCTGTTGAAACTCCTTTTAATAAATAGCCAGATGCACCATATTTTAAAGCACTAAAAATAAATTCGTCGTCATCAAATGTTGTTAAGATTATAATTTTTATATTTGGAAAACGTTTTTTGATTTCTTTTGTAGCCAATACTCCGTCCATTCTGGGCATTCTAATATCCATTAAAATTATATCCGGTTTTACAGTCATAATGTTATCCATAGCTTCAATACCATCACCAACAACAGATACAACATCAATATCAGCATATACTGATAAAATAATCTGCAAAGACTCTCTAATTAACGCCTGATCATCTGCAATCATTACCTTTATCATATACTTCACCTCCTATTTTTGGAAAAACTATTTTAGTGTAAAATCCTTCCCTATTTTCAAAATAAATAGAACCACCTAAAATAGAAACTCGCTCTCTCATTTGTTTCAAGCCATACCCAATTTGTAAGTCGTCAAAACCTATTCCATTATCTTGCAAAACTATTATGTTGTTATCCTCACTCATAAAATGAATGCTCATTTTACTAGCATGTCCATGACGAACAGAATTTGTCATAGATTCTTGTATAATCCTAAAAATAGTATCTTCCTGCATAACATCTAAATCAATATTCCCCCATTCATATTTTAGATCGACAGAGAGTTTTGATAGAGACTCATACTCACTAATCATTAATATTAGAGCATCTTTTAAACCATTATTTTGCAAAGCTCCTGGTCTTAGTCTATGTAATGATCCCCTAACATCTTTTATCCCCTCTCTAACTGCATTTGAAACATTTTTCAACTGTTCTTTAGCACGGATAGGATGAACATCAATTAGTACAGAAACAGCATCAATCCCTGCTGAAATTCCTGTCAACGCATGCCCTAGAGTATCATGAATTTCCCGAGCAATTCTTTTCCTTTCTCGATCTTCAGCGATTTTCTCTGATAACGATATGTAATGATTCAATTCAGTGTTGACTCTAGATAACATTTTAAGCTCTTCCTCAATATTATGATGTTCTTTAATCACGTACAGGATATAAGACAATAAAGAGATGATGAAAATAATAACATTTAATGACGTCAATGCATTTTCTAAAAATAACACTACACCTCGTATGGAAGATGGATAAAATTGGATATAAGTAGCTAGAGATGGAACTTTTATAAATAGTGACAAGATTTCATAGTCGGTTAAAAGTAATATTAAAAAACTCAAGAAAATAAAAATAATCCAAGAACGTTTACTATCAGAGTCTTGAAACTCTCTTGAACTATAGAATATATCAGCAAAAACTAATAATATTATTCCATTGTATGATAGATTTTGTGACCATATAACACCAATCATTAATACTATTTCAAACAAATTCCATTTTGAAAAAATTGGCCATTTTTTCTCAGTTGAATACATTTTATAGGTAGATATAAAAATAATACCGACGAAAAAATAATTGAATACCAAAAAATCTGGTCAGGTGATTTTGAAATATTGTTTAATTCTCCCAATAAGAGTATCATCTGTCCCTTTGAAATTACATAGTTTGTAATCTGTATATACAAGGCCCCATTGTATACAATGGTTAGAAAATTAATTAATAAAAGCAAAATTATAGAATACTGGACACCTTTTACCTGTTTCATTACTGCCACCCATTAATATCAAACTGAATTATATTATTTTTATCAACAATCTTGTTTTTATTTGCTTTTAATAATGAGCAATTATTGGCCTTTGGAACAGTAATTTATGTTGGTTGGTTAATTTATCAACTTATGCATAAATTATCATGTATCTCATTTTTACCCGTACCATTTGCTTTAATAGTTAATTGGATAATTCTTTTAACTTGTCCTGGTAACAAGTTGCGGTATGATAGTTCGGTACATAATTTATTTAGAGATTTTAATAAGATGACAATGATTAATAAAATTGATCTTGGTGTCTTTGTAACTGGACACTGGTACTTGTTCACAATGGTTCCAGCAGTAATATTATTATCAATTTTATTTATTATGATAAGTAGAAGTAGTAGCGTAAATAATAGCGTAAGAATTCTGAGTTGGATTCCATTACTAGGTATTTTAATGGGGAACAGTTTAACTTATATATCATCACATACCCAACGATTAAAGAGACTCGTCACGATAGATCAACATGGATGGATGTGGGAAATTAGTCAGAATGCAACAGGCCAAGGGTTTCAATATTGCTTGATCATCGTGATTTTTGGAATAATGACGTATTTAATATGGAAATTATTTGGCAAGCAGGCATGGCTTGCAGAATTGATTTGGATAGCAGGCTGGCTATCTCGAATATCAATGGGATTTACTCCTACAATTTATGCATCTAGTGATCGAACATTCATATTTTTAACAATGGCAATGCTCTTCTTATCAGGCTGGCTAATTATTAAGTATCGTCAAGCATTAATTAAGAGTTCTTTGTCAATTGTCTTTTTAATTTTACTAGCAATTACATGGGCGCCAGTCATTGTTCGTATGTTGATTCCGGATAAGTATATTTAAACGAAATTTAATTAACTTTGTAGTCCCTATAGTTAGATTGTTAATCTAGTTACAGGGGCTTTGATTATGGATTTGACCTCTATGTTCAGCTATTTTTGTTAGTTGTAACTCTATTGATAATAGATTAAACTGATGTAGATATTATACAAAATAAATCACTCAATGAAAGGAAAATAAAATGTCACCAAAACAACTTGCTGAAGCAGTTAATAAGCGGCGGACATTCGCCATTATTTCTCACCCGGACGCGGGTAAAACGACAATTACTGAACAACTCTTACTCTTTGGCGGGGTTGTTCGTGAAGCGGGTACTGTTAAGGCCCGGAAGACTGGTAATTTTGCCAAGTCTGACTGGATGGAAATTGAAAAGAAGCGGGGGATTTCTGTTACTTCATCCGTAATGCAGTTTGATTTTCAAGGTAAACGGATTAACATCCTTGATACTCCAGGGCACGAAGACTTTTCTGAAGATACTTACCGGACTTTAATGGCGGTTGACTCTGCAGTGATGGTGATCGACTCTGCTAAGGGGATTGAGCCACAAACGAAGAAGCTTTTCCAAATTTGTAAGATGCGGGGGATTCCGATCTTTACCTTTATGAACAAGTTTGACCGGGATGCCCGTGATCCACTAGACTTGTTAAACGAGGTTGAAGAGACTTTAGGAATTGAAACTTATCCAATTAACTGGCCAATCGGTTCTGGCCGGCAATTTAAGGGGATTTATGACCGCTTTAACCGCCGAGTTGCCCTAACTCACCCCGTTGATGAAGATAATCCATATTTGCCGTTGGACGATGACGGTAATGTTAAGGGTGACAATCCATTGGCTAATGATGGTGAATGGCAAGATGCTTTAGATGAAATGGAATTAGTGGATGTTGCTGGTAACCAGCTCGATCGGGATAAGATCGCTGCTGGAGATCAAACGCCAGTCTTCTTTGGTTCTGCATTAACTAACTTTGGGGTGCAAACTTTCTTGGAGACTTATCTTCAGTTTGCTCCAGCGCCAAGTGATCATCATACAGAAAATGATGGGGATGTAAAACCGCTCGATCCAGAATTCTCCGGTTTTGTTTTCAAGATTCAAGCCAACATGAATCCTCGACACCGGGATCGGATTGCTTTCGTCCGGATCTGTTCAGGTGAATTTGACCGGGGGATGGATGTTACTCTTGAGCGAACTAAGAAGCCAATTCGTTTGTCTAACGTGACTGAATTTATGGCAGATACCCGGGAAAACGTTGAAAATGCGGTCGCTGGTGACATTATTGGGTTGTATGATACTGGTAACTTCCAAATCGGTGATTCGATTTATACTGGTAAAAAAGACATTAAGTTTGAAAAGCTTCCACAATTTACCCCTGAATTATTTATGCGAGTAACGGCAAAGAACGTGATGAAGCAGAAGTCCTTTCATAAAGGCATTAACCAGTTAGTTCAAGAAGGGGCAGTGCAATTGTTCCGTTCATACACTTCTGGAGACTATATCCTCGGTGCTGTTGGTCAACTTCAGTTTGAAGTTTTCAAGTTCCGGATGCAAAACGAATATAATTCCGAAGTTATTATGGAACCACTTGGCAGCAAGACGGCACGCTGGGTTGATCCAGAACAACTTGATCCTAAGATGGCTTCTTCACGGAATATGCTGGTTAAGGATCGTTATGGCGCTCCACTGTTCTTGTTTGAAAACCAATTTGCGGAAAACTGGTTCAAGCAGAAGTATCCCGATGTTAAATTAACGGCAAAACTGTAGGGAATATACTAACAATGGAAATTTTTGATAAATTTTATAACGGTGTTGTTTCAATAATTAGAGGTCTATTTTGTTTGTTAGTAATAGTTTCTCTAATTGCAGCAATAAGATATCCTGAAATTAGTTTTGCGAAGTTAAGTAATTCCCAGTTTCTAATAATGATTATTTTAATTGTTGGAATTATTTTGGGGATGTTATCAACTAAGCATAAAAACTATAAAATTGGATTAATCGGAAAAGTATTATTAGTCGTTGGATTTATTCTTCAATTCTTAGCAATTAAGAGTTCTTCTTTTACAGTTGGTTATGATGTTTATTCGGTATTCTCTTTGTTGAACGGGAAAAATATGGGATTTAATGAATTCTATTTTTCATTAAATCCAAATAATATTCCTGTAGTTATTTTCTATAAAATCATTTTAAAATTGTTCAATTTATCAGCGACATGGACAAATTTAGAATATATAACAACTTGTTTTATCGATATTGGAATTATTGCAAATTTAGTAAGTATAAGGTTAATAAAAAAGGATAGTTTTAACGTAGCCTTATACTTTTTTTCCTTTTTTGTATTGGTTTTTACGTTTATATTGGTCCCATATACAGATTCATTAGCTTATGCAATCGTAAGTATTTATACTTGTCTTTATCTGCTAAATAAGAAGATTGAAAAAAAGAAATATAATATATTAATATCGACTTTTTTTCTAACATTCGTTGTTCTTGGATACTTTATAAAGCCTTCTTCTGTAGTACCGTTCATTGCTATAGCTATTATAGAGTTTTTGAATTTCCTTAAAGAACCCAAAAAGAAAATTCAATTAAAGGGGACAATTATTTATATTATTCCTATATTACTGAGCTTTATGTTTTTCATAGGCTGCTCTTATGTAAATAAAAATCAAGATCTTGTTAATATTCAATCAGACCGGGATAAACCAGTTACTTCATTCATTTTAATTGGAATGCAAGGAATTGGGGCATATTCTCCTTCTGAAGATCAGATGATGCAAAAAATATCAACTAAAAAGGCAAGAAACGATTACTGTATTAGACAGATAAAAAAACAACTAAAAGAGTATGGTCTAGTAGGCTATGTCAAATTCCTTTTAACGGTTAAGCAAGTCTATAATACACAAGATGGGATGCTTGGTTGGACAGTTGATGGGGTCGATTCGATTCCTAAACACACGAGTAATTTCTTTCAAGAGTATAATTATCCGGTTGGAAAATTATTTAATATGCATCGAATTTTAGCTCAATTATTTTGGATTGTTACTATTGCATTAATACTTTTTTCTATGAATTATAGAGATCAAAAAGCACTATTACTGCAATTGGCTGTTTTAGGAGGAATGCTTTTTCTACTATTTTTTGAAGGTGGTAGGACTAGATATGTAATCCAATTCTTAGCTCCGATGCAACTGTTAGCAATTTATTCCTATAAGGATTGTATATACAAAATAAGAGAGTATATATCAAAATGAATATAAACATATTCATAGGAATTAGGTGAAGAATCTTGACCAATACAAAAAAAAATAGGAAACTCTTGAAATATACGGGTATAGTTATCTTCTTTATATTTCTCTCATTTCTTTATACCTATTTAGCTTGGAGAACAGGATGGATTTATGTTGGACATGATCGTCCCTTTCATTTAGAGCGTTTAGAAGAGGCATATCAAAATGTAAGACATGGACATTTTTTCGTTTCAGTAATAAATACCTATAGCTTCGGAAAAATAGGACAGGCAATAAATGCATACTACCCTTGGGGCAATTTGTTACCCTATGTAATAATAAGAAATTTTCTTGTAAATCCGGTTAATTCTTATTATGCATATCTAACATTAGAGCAATTTTTAGGATTGATCATTGCCTTTTATTGTTCAATGAAAATCCTTAATTCCTTTAGTAAGGGACTACTCTTTGCTATAATCTTACGGTTTTCTACGATTGTTATGTTTAATGATTATACAAGAGTAGATATTGGGGAAAGTTGGGCATTTGTTTTTGTACCGATTGCATTCTATGGATTATATAGCTTATTAGTATGTAGGAAATATAAAAAGGGTGTTTTGAATTTAAGCATAGGGTTGTCTTTAGAACTCTATTGCCATGTCATGGTAAGTTTTCTTACAGCTATTATATTTTTTATATTGCTAATAGTTTGGTTAGTTAGTTATAAGCCTAACAAAAGAATATTAACAAAAGTATTTAAATCACTTGTATTAAGTATTTTTATTTTTGTGCTAAACACTCTTGTAGTAACGATGCCTATTGTATCCTTTGGTAGTGGAATTACATTGAAGTTTCCTGATAAAGAATTTTTTGCAACAAGGCAAATTTCTTTTGGCGATTCTGTTACTGCTGCGTTTAATAATAATATTTTGAGTGTTATTAATATTGGTGTAATAGGAATAGTATTATTGATTTTTTGTATTGCTAATTATCATTTAAGCAAATCGTTGTTTTTAATTGGTTTTATATTAATGCTATTTAGCACAAAACTATTTCCATGGTGTTTATTGAGAA
>ERZ773076.1428-NODE-1428-length-10183-cov-10.746643_pt1 | contig 10183 bp, 10 predicted proteins | sample MGYA00580613_ERZ773076 | MGnify/ENA primary metagenome ERZ773076 (study PRJEB29015, sample SAMEA2738005) | human oral metagenome | biome: human oral; feature: human-associated habitat; material: dental | place: China | collected 2057 ...
GGAAAATTGCAATAGATAAAGAAGAAACAGATATTTGTTTTGTAACAGATAGTAAAAAGAAATTAGTTGGATTAATATCATTAAAAACTTTGATTTTATCTAATGATGATTCATATATAAAAGATGAAATGGATACTAATTTTGTAAGTGTTTTAACAAGAGATGACCAAGAAGAAATAGCAGCACTATTTAGAAAATATGATTTAACTACTATGCCAGTTGTAGATCATGAAGATAGGCTTGTTGGAGTTATAACAGTAGATGATATAGTTGATGTAATTGATCAGGAAAATACAGAAGATATTCAAAAAATGGCTGCTATGAACCCATCTGATGAAGAATATTTAAAAGAATCTGTAATATCCCTTGCAAAACATAGAATATTATGGTTATTAGTTCTTATGATTTCTGCAACATTTACAGGTATGGTTATAAAAAAATATGAAGAAGTGCTACAATCAGCAGTTTATCTTGCTGTTTTTATTCCTATGCTTATGGATACAGGAGGAAATGCTGGTTCTCAATCAGCAACTCTTATTATTCGTGGGATAGCTTTGGAAGAAATAGAATTTTCAGATATATTTAAAGTTATTTGGAAAGAACTTAGAGTAAGTATTTTGGTTGGATTTATATTATCAGGAATAAATTTTTTAAGAATTTATTATTTTACAAAATCTGGTTTTGAAACATCATTAGTTGTTGCTATAAGTATGTTTTTGACTATAATAATGGCAAAAGTTATAGGAGGGGTTTTACCACTTATAGCAAAATCTATGAAGATAGACCCTGCTATTATGGCAAGTCCTCTTATCACAACAATAGTTGATACAGCAGCACTTATTATATATTTTCAACTGTCAGTAATATTTTTACATATATAATAGTTTAGAAAGGTTTTAAAAGAATGAGAAAAAATTTAGAAATATTGGATAAAATTTACAATCTTCGTTATAGATCTGGGAAAATACACTTATTTCATAGTGTTAATAAAATAGTTGGAAGATTTGGAAATGTTGTAAGTCTTGATAAAATATACGTAAGTAAAGAATATTTATCATACCTATCTGAAAAATTATTTAAAGATAGAGATAGATTAGTAAGTTTTTTTGGAGGAAATAATAAATTTGTAAGACTTAGTTTAGTCCATGAATTTATGCAAGATTTTGGCAGAGATATTGCTCAGGATATAAAAGATGATTTTATGGAATTAAAGAAATATAATTCATCTATATTTAAGAAAGTTAAGGAAAGAATAATAGTTCTTAAAGAAAATGAAAATGAAAATATAACCAAAGAAGATATAGATTTAATTCAAGCTTATTTAACTAATTGGAAAAATTTACAGGATAAGATTAGACATTTTATCCCAGAAGAATTTTATAGTCAAAAAAATAATTATTTTTACACTTCTTTACTCTCTTATGTAAAGTTTTTTGAAAAATTAAATTCAGACTATGAAATAGGAACAAAATATTTGCTTGCAATAAATTAATCATAAAAATTATTACAGTGAAAGGAGAAACAAATTATGAAAAAAGGAATTTTTGCAATGTTTATTTTAGTAGCTTCTGTGGCTATGGTAGCTTGTACTAATGCAAATGCAACAAATGAAGGTGTAGCAGGAGAAAAGGATGCTTTTAAAGCATTAGAAAAAAGAAGAGAGTATTATAGGGAACAAGATAAGGAAAGAGCTAAAATGGAAGCTGAAATGCAAACACCAACAATGGGCGAAGAAATGTCAATGATGGCACCAGAAGAAGATACAAAAGCCCAAGAAAAAGCTATGAAAGAAGCAGCTGAAGCAAAAGAAAAAGCTGATAAAGAGGCTTTGAAAATATTAGAAAAGAAAAGAAAAAACTAACTAATGGAGATTGAGAAAAAAAGTTTATAAACTATTAAAAAATATGGTCTTCTATGGTAATATTAAATATCGTAGGAGGCTATATTTTTAAAGCAATAATACAACCAAAAATAACTATAATAGCTCCTATTCCTTGATAAAAATTAATTGTTTCACCTAATGTAAAATACCCCACAATAGCAGTTGAAATAGGTATTAATAATTGAATTATATTAAAAACTACTACTCCTTGTTTTTGAAGTATATAAAATGCCATTAACATTCCTGTAAGCATTCCATAAATATCTGCTAAACTTAATCCTATTACTATTCCTTCTCTAACTTCTTTTAATGGTTATATAATAATCTTTTCCCATTTTTTTTCCTCTTATTTAGTATTTGATAAACTATTTTTTTTCATTATAAAAGTTAGGAAAGTCCTGTCAGTATAAGACTTTCCTAAGTATATTTACTTATAATTTTTTCATTCTATAAAATAGATTACTTATTACCCTAAAAATCTACTTCATTTCATCTACAAACTTTTTAGTTATTTGTTGAGGTCTAGTTATTGCTCCACCAACCACAACTGCAAAAGCACCTATTTCAAGAGCTTTTTTAGCTTTTAAAGGAGTATCAATATTTCCTTCAGCTATCACTGGAATTTTTACAACTTTAACAACTTTTTCAAGTTCTTCCAATGCTTTATAGTTTTTTGTATAATCAGTATAACCAACAAGAGTTGTTCCAACTATATCAAATCCAATTTTTTCAGCATATAGAGCCTCATCAACTGATGATATATCTGCCATAAAAAGTTGACTAGGATATTTTTCTTTAATTTCAACTATAAAATCTTTTAAATCTTTTCTATCAGGTCTTTCTCTTTTTGTTGCATCAATAGCTATTATTTGAACACCTTCATTTATTAAATCTTCAACTTCTTTTATTGTTGGAGTAATATATACATCAGAATTGTTATAAACTTTTTTTATAATTCCAATTATTGGGAGTGATACATTTTTTTTAATTTCTTTTATATCATCAACAGTGTTTGCACGAATACCAGCAGCTCCACCTGAATAAGCTGCATAAGCCATTCTTCCCATTATAAAAGAACTATGTAGAGGTTCATCTTCTAAAGCCTGACAAGAAACTATTAATTTTCCTCTTATACTTTCTAAAATTTTATTCATTTTTTCCTCTCTAATTAATTTTTTAAAAATTTTTTATGAAGTTCTTTTGCAAATTCAATTTGTTTTTGACTGATTTTTTTCATAGGCTTTCTACAATAACCAGCATCTACTCCTTCAAGTTTTAATATTTCTTTTATTGTTTGGTATAGACCATTAGATAAAATTCCTTCTATTAAATCATTAGTTTTATGTTGAATTTTTAAAGCTTCATCTATTTTTGAATTTCTTGCCAATTCAAATATTTGTTTAGCTCTTATTCCATTTATATTATAGGTACTTCCTATTGCTCCATCTACACCAAGGACAGTAGCTGGTAATAGCATTTCATCAAAACCAGCAAATATTAATTTGTCTGGAAAAGCTTTTCTAACTCTTTCTAAAAGATAAAAATCACCAGCAGTGAATTTTACTCCTATGATTTTTTCATTTTCAAATAATTCACCAAATTGAGAAAGAGACATATTAACTCCAGTTAAAAATGGAATAGAATAAATTATCATATAATTTCCTGTTTCTCTAACTATAGTTTCATAGTAGTCTTTTATTTCAGAAAAATCAAATTTATAATAGAAAGGAGTTACAGCAGATAGACATTTATAACCTAATTTTGTTACATATTTTCCTAATTCCACAGCTTCATTTAAGTTTATACTTCCTACTTGAGCAATAAGATTTACAGAATCTTTTGCTTCATCTATTGCAATTTCAAAAACTCTTTTCTTTTCCTCAGTAGAAATCATAAAGTTTTCTCCAGTACTTCCACCTACATATAATCCATCAACTTTCATTTTATCAATGTTATATCTTATAATTTCTCTTAATCCTTTTTCATTAATACTTCCATCTTCATTGTATGGAACCATCAATGCTGAATATATTCCTTTCATATTTCCTTATTTCCTCCATTTTTATCTTTTATTAATTTTTTCTAAAAGCAAATAGCTTGCTCCTATCATTCCAGCATTATTTCCTAGTTTTGCTTGTATTATATTCAATTTTTCTTTAAATTGAAGACCTATCTTTTTAAATAAACTGTTTTTTATTCTATTTATAAGAGGTTCTCCTTGTCCTATAACTCCTCCTCCTAGTATTATATTTGCTGGATTAAAACAATAAATTATACTTGAAAGCCCTTCGGCTAAATTTTCAATCCACTCAGAAATAACTTCTTGATATTCCACTATTTCTTTTTTTTCTAAATCAAAAATTTCTTTTCCATTTAATGTCTTTCCAGTTCTTTCTTTTACTAGTCTAATTAATGCTGTTGTAGAAGCAAACTGTTCAAATTCACCTTTTTTTATTAATATATGTCCGAATTCTCCTGCTACAAAATTTTCTCCTCTAAAAAGCTGATTATTTAGGATAATTCCTCCACCTATACCTGTTCCTATTGTAAGACAGATAAAATTACTTAAATCTTTTCCTGCTCCTACCCATTTTTCTCCAAGAGCAACACAGTTCACATCATTTTCTAAAACAATGGGTAAATTATATTTTTCTTCTAATATTTTAACAAGATTTGTGCCTATCCAGTTTGGTATAATAGGATTTCCACCTATCACTTTTCCTATCATACCATTTATCTGACCTGTCCCAGATACAGCTATCCCAACTGGATTATTCTCTTTATATCTTTTAAAGATATTATCTATTTTATTTAAAATATTGTTTAAACCTTTGCTAGCTTCAGTTTTTATTTCTTCAGTTGATAAAATTTTTCCATCAGAAGAAACTAAACCATATTTTATCATTGTTCCACCAATATCTATTGCTAAAATATTCATTTTTTAGCCTCCCATTATCAAATTAGGTAGGAATAAAACAATTTGTGGGAATATAGTTATAACTATTAAAGTTATAAATATTGGTAACAAGAATGGCAAAACACCTTTTGTTACTGTGCTTACACTCATTTTTCCAACTTGAGCAACTACAAAGAGAGCCATTCCCATTGGAGGAGTCAATATTCCAATCATCATATTTAATGTTGTCATAACTCCAAAAAATACTAAATCAATTCCAACTTGTTCTGCAATAGGAATTAGCATTGGTAATACTAAAAATTGTAAGGCTAGAGCATCTATAAACATTCCTAAGAATAAAAGTAATAAGTTTATCATAATAAGAACCATCATAGGAGATGTTGCATATTTAATGAATACTTCTGCTACTCTCATAGCAACTTGTTCTCTTGCAATAATATCACCAAAGAAAGTTACTGTCATTATCATAAGTACAGTGACTCCACTTATTGCAACGGCTTCAACACAATGTTTAAAGAATGATTTTATAGTTAATTCTTTATAAATAAATCCTCCTAAAATTATAGAATAAAATGTTGCTATAACAGCAGCTTCAGTAGGAGTAAATATTCCAGAAAAGATACCACCAATTATTAAAATAGGAGTTAATAATGCCCAAAATGATTTTTTAAATGCTATCCATCTTTCTTTAAGACTTGCCTTAGCAGCTTTTTTATAACCTCTTTTTTTACATACAAAGTAGTTCATTATCATAAGTGCAATAGTAGTTAAGAAACCAGGAACAAAACCAGCTAAAAATAATTTTGCTATTGATTGGTTTGCTATAACTCCATATATAATCATACTTATGCTAGGAGGAACTAACGGTCCTATAATACAAGAGGCAGCTGTTAAACCTCCACAAATATCATCATCATAGCCTTCATCTCTCATTGCTTTTATTTCAAGTTGACCTAAACCACCTGCATCAGCAATAGCTGAACCAGACATTCCAGAAAATATTAAACTTGCAGCAACATTAACATGCCCCATTCCTCCTATATAATGTCCTAATGTAGCCTTAGCAAAATTAAATATTCTCTCTGTTATTCCTGAACCATTCATCAAAATTCCAGTAAGTATAAAGAATGGTACACTTAACAGACTAAAACTATCCAAACTATAAACTAATTTATCAGCTGCAAAATATACAACTTTCCATCTAGTAAGAGCAAAATATAAAATGCAAGCTACAAGTAATGACCAGCCAACAGGAACTCCAAAAAATATCATCACTAACCAAGCTATTAGTACATAATATATAGTCATTTCACCAAGATCAAAATAATTAGATAATTTTAAAACTTTAAATAATTCTGGTTTTATAAATGCTATAAGTACTAAAATTACAATTAAAGCTAATATAAAAATAGGTTTAATATATACTTTATTTTGAGCATAATTTTCTGAATATGCTTGGTAAAATCTAACTAACATCAATAAAGTGATAAGTGGTAAAGCTAAATACATCCATTTCATTGAAATTCCCAATGAAACTATCTCTAATTCTTCTTTTTTTATAAATAAATCATAGCCAAAATATAAAAAGAATATTAAACAAGCTAAAATTAAAATTTGTATAATTGTGAAAACAATCTTTTGCATAGATTTTGGAAATTTTCCATACAAAAAATCTATCATTATGTGTTGTTGACTTCTTATTCCCATACTGACTCCAAGCAAGCCAACATAAACAAATATTAATCTTGATAGCTCTTCACTCCAAATAAGAGGGCTATTAAAAATTTGTCTAGAAAATATTTGCATAACAAGTACAACAAACATTGCAATAAATAGACTTCCTCCTAGCCACTCTTCCAATTTATTAAATACTTTCATTTTTTCTCACCTTTGAATACAGACTATCTAACTGCTTCTATTGCTTTTATTGCATCTTCTCCAACTTTTCCATTTTTCTTTGTATATTCATCATAAAATGGTTTCATAGCTTTTTTAAAGTCTGCTAAATTTGGTTCAGTTATAGTAACTCCCTTACTTTTGAAGAAGCTTTTAAGTGATTTTTCTTCATCCATAAATAGTTTTGTATGATATTCTGCTGCAACTTCGGCTGATTCTTTTACAACTTTTTGAAGATTTTCTGGTAATTCTTCCATAGTAATGTTACTTACAAGATATAATTGGTCATTTAATATGTGATTAGTCATAGCCAAATATTTTTGTACTTCATAAAATTTTTGAGCTTTTATTGTTGATAAAGGATTTTCTTGACCATCAACTGCATTAGTTTGTAATGCAAGGTAAACTTCAGAAAAAGCCATAGGAGTAGGAGAAGCACCTGTATATTTTGCAAAAGCTAAGTTTGCTGCCGCAGATGGAACTCTTAATTTCATTCCTTTCATATCAGCTAAAGATTTTATTGCCTTATTAGAAGTTGTTTGTCTGGTACCATTATATGCTTGTGCTAAAACGGTCATACCTTTTTTATCATGTACCTTTTTAAATAAATCTTTACCAAATTTTGTGTTTACAGCTTTTTTCATATGATTGAAATCTTTAATCATATAAGGTAAAGTATATACTTCAGCTTCTGGAAAAAATGTTGAAAATCTTCCAGTTTCAGCAAAAGTAAAATCTAAAGCTCCTCCTTCTAATTGTTGCATCATAGCAAGGTCGTCTTTTCCTAGTTGAGCATTTGGATATAATTTCAATTCAATTTCTCCATTAGATCTCTTTTTTAATTCTTTTGCAAATACTTCTGCTGCTTTATATTCATTTTGAGAAGTTCCAGCTGTCATTCCCATTTTTAAATTATACTTTGCTGCAAAAGCAGAAGTTGTCATAACACCAAATAAAATTGCCACCTTTAATAAACTAGTTTTTTTCATAATATCCTCCTAATGTTTTTATTTTAAATTTTCTATAAGTAAAATTTGTGGTTCTAAAATTATTTTTTTAACACTTTTTCCAATTTCTTTATAAAGCATATCAACCATAAGCTGACAAGCCTTATATCCTGTACTGTAAACATCATCAGCAACAGTTGCTAGTATTTTTCTTTCCATTATTAATTTTCTTATTCTATTTCCTATACCAGTTGTTATATTTTTTTGCTTTTTTAGAATATCATCAGAAAGTTCTAATAAAATATCCTGAGCATATCTATTTATAAAAATTGAGTTAATATTTCCCTTTTTCAAAATAGTTTTTAAATATTGAAGAGATTCCCTCACTCCATTTTTTTTAACAGGACCAACTATATTCATTTTGTCATCATTTGCTCTGTTTAAAAAGCCATTTAGATAATATTTAGATGATATATTATCATCTCCATTATCTATCACTAAAACTTTATCATTACTATTTAAAGTTTTTGTTAATAATTCAGCTGCAAGTCTACCACATTTTTGGTAGTTAGTCCCTACATAAGATATCTTTTTAGATAGAAAAACACTTACTGTGATGAATTTAATTTTTTCTAAATATGGATTAATCAATTCCAAAATTTTTGTTTTATCCAATGGAATTATTATTATTCCATCTATTTGTTTATTTGAATTCAATAATTTTTTTAATTTTAAAACTTGTTCCATAGGTTTATTTATATTAGTAATTACTTCTATAATTTCTAAATTATAGTGTTTATATTCTTTTCTTGCCCCTTTTATTCCAAGTTTTATTTGTTCTGTATAGTAACTATTTCTTGATTCTACTATGAAGCTGTAAACTATCTTTTTTTTACTTGCAAGTAAACTACCAACATAGTTTTTTTCATAGCCTAATTCTTTTACAAGTTTTAAAATTTTTTCTTTTGTTTCAGGTTTTATATTAGGACTGTTATTTATAGCTCTTGCTATGGTTGTTCTACTAATGCCCAAACGGGCTGCAAGTTCTTTTTGTGTTATCATAGTATTTTCCCTTTTAATTATTTTGATATTATATAGGCTTTATACATTCTTTCTGTTCTAACACCTGGTTTTATTTCACCATTTATAGAGTAGATATTATTATTCATTAATAAAAGAGCTGCTCCACAAGGTGCATCAAATGGGACTTCACCTATTGATTTCCAAGAATTTTTTGTAGCATCAAAAATCAAAATTTTTCTATTCCAATTATATGACTGAGGTTCTGCCCCAAAATAACTAGCTTTATAGGCTTTTAATTTTTCATCCTTTAAATTAGAAAGATGATAATTTGCTTCATTCCATAAGTTATAATTAAAACCTCCTATAACAAGCATTTTATTTTCAGATATTTTTATAGAATTAGCTCCTAGTAATAAAATTTTTTCATTATCTACAACAACATCAGCCACTTTTTTCCAAATATTTGTTTTAAAATCATAGGCATAACCATCTACATAAGAAATATTTGAACCCCCACTAAAAACATAAAATTTATTATTTAAAATTTGTCCAACAGTTTGTTGTCTTGCTTCACCAGGAAATTCAGCTAATTCCTTAGTTTCTTTTGTTTTTAAATCAAAAACATAAAATTTATTACTATTTACATTTTTTCCTTCAGAGTTTTCTATTTTTCCAACACCATAATAAATTTTTCCATCTTTGTATTGAGCTACTCCGTTTTCAAAACCTAAGGGTAATTTTGCATAAATTTCTGTTTTTAATTTTCCATTTTTTAAAGTAACTTTTAAAACATCTCTCATATGCTCACTGTCAGGGCTACCTCCTAAATAATAGATAGCATTTTCTTCTTTTACACTTACAGAAGCTCCATAAGCAATTGGATAATCTAATTGTACTTGTTCAATGGTTTTTAATTTTCCATTTACATCTTTTAATAAATACAAATCTTTATGTGTAACTTTTTTTCCACCTTTTTCTAATGCTTCTGGGAAATTAGCTCCACCTCCAACTACAATATAATCCCCTATAATACCTTGTAGTAAGCCAGCTGTTCCAATATTTTTATCAAAACCTTTTTGTGCAGGTAAACTACCAGCATAATCCCAAACTAACCTATTATTTTCAATAGATAAAATTTTTTGATTTGCATATCCAAATGAAGATAAAAATACCAAAAGTAGTAAGCAATAGATTTTTTTGATCATAAGCTCATCTCCTTAAAAAATTATTATGTTCACGAGAACATGTTTCTAATAGATATTGTATAACACTTTTATATGACAATGTCAAATATTTTATTGACTTTTATTTTTAAAGTTTTGATAATAATGTTTTTTGTTCTTAAATAGAAAAAATATTTATTATAACACTTATATTTTAATACTGACAGAAAATATAAAATTTGTTATAATTAAAAAAGATATTAATATTTAGAATAATAAATAGGGAGAGAAAATGAATAGTAAAAAAGAACAAGAGAGAGCAGAATTACATAGAACAATTTGGGCTATTGCCAAT
>ERZ773076.1432-NODE-1432-length-10155-cov-3.137525_pt1 | contig 10155 bp, 9 predicted proteins | sample MGYA00580613_ERZ773076 | MGnify/ENA primary metagenome ERZ773076 (study PRJEB29015, sample SAMEA2738005) | human oral metagenome | biome: human oral; feature: human-associated habitat; material: dental | place: China | collected 2057 ...
GCCTCCGTGACACCGAGATGGAGGGGCCAATCGCCGCGCTCGGCGAGCATTTGGTAGGCCTGCACCATCGTGACGACGTCGTGGTGCTTGACCGAAATCTTGAAGTCGCGGAAACCGCATTCCTCGAAGAGGGAGGCCTCCCAGACGGCGGATTCGACGAGCGCCTCCGGGGTGGCGGAGCCGTATTTTTTGAGCAGCCGCGGGTCGAGCGACCCAGCGTTGACGCCGATGCGAAGGGAGACGCCGCCGTCCGAGGCGGCCTTGCAGATGTCGGCGACCTTGTCGTCGAACTTCCTTATGTTTCCGGGGTTAACCCGAACGGCCCCGCATCCGGCCTCAATGGCGGCGAAAACGTACTTGGGCTGGAAGTGAATGTCCGCTATGACGGGAATTCTGGACTGTTGGGCGATGATCTTCAGCGCGGAGGCGTCTTTGTCCGTAGGGCATGCGACGCGGACGATGTCGCACCCTGCGGCCGTGAGCTCGGCGATCTGCTGGAGGGTCGAGCCGATGTCGTGGGTCTTCGTCGTGGTCATCGACTGCACTGAAATCGGGGCGTCGCCGCCGACGGCGACGCTCCCGACCTGGATCTGACGCGTGCGCTTCCTCGGAGAGAGGACATTGAGCTCGGGGCGCAGGCCCGGCATGCCAAGGTCAACAATCACGCGTCCAAGTATCCCACGTGAACCGCGACGATGTGATCTCGGGCCTGTCTGTGTGACGGGAGAATCAGCCGCTGCAACTTCACTCGCCGTGTGTGAAAGCCCGCGCCGGCTTGACAAAGGCCAGGCTCACGGCGGCCGCGAGCAGGCTCAGCCCTCCCGCGATGAGCGAAACGGAGACGAGGAAGAAGCTCACGCTCGTCGGCACTCCGACGCTGTGCAAAATCGCGGGATGGTCCTCGGCGCCGTCGTTCTCATACATGCTCAGTCCGTAAAGGATCGCGCTTGCGTAGACGACCGTCAAGAAAACGGCCGTCGGGGCCGGCATTGCGCGCGCGACGTCGTTCGAACGCTCCATTCGCGAACGCGTGACGATCCGCACGAGCAGAAGGCCGAAAAGCACGATCGGGGAAAGGAACAGAAGGCCCAAGAAAAGCATCCAGCCTTTTTTGCACACGCCTCCCGGCATAAGCGTGATCGCAGCGACGACGACGAGCGTCATCGCTCCTTGGCGTCTGTAGACGAAGCGTCGAAGCCCGGACACGGCGGGGCCGCCTACCTTTCTTTGCCTGCTCGGCGGGCCGGGCTGGCCTCGCGCGGGCGGGGGCGATTCTCGGGCCCCGTCGGCGGCTGTCGGCTCACTCGCCAGCGCGGAAGCGACCGCCGCAAGAAGCAAAACGACCATGACCGGAGCGGTGAAACGAAGAACCGCGGCGCGGTCGAGTGCGCGCACGTGAAAGAGCCTCGTGCCGAAGGCTAGGCAGGCAACGACGAAGGACGCGCAGGCGCAGTAAGCGACAAGGCAGGCGGCCGTCGGCCTTCCCAAACCGAGAACCCCGATTCTGCGGGCTTTTATCACGCTTGCAATCCAGGCTGCCGTCTGCCCGATGAGCATGGTCAGGGCCATGGCTAGGACCATGTCGACGTCGGAGGAGTCCCCGGTTGCGCCGTACGCTGCGTAATACGAGGCGAGGCAAGCCAGCGGAACAACGAATGCCAAAAGGCCCTGCAGCCGATACAGGCCGTACATGCGGCCGAGCGTCGGCCGTTCCTTTCGTTCCGGAAGACGCTCGCCCCCTCCCTCTTGACCGCTCTCGCCTTTTCCTTTTCGAACGGACTCGCCCCCTTCGCCTCGAATCCGCTCTCCTTCCACCTGGTTCATGGTTCCTCCTGCCGTGTTCACAGTTCCTCCTGCCACATTTGCGGCCCTACCTGCCATTGCGGTTTTCTCCTTTGAAACCGGAGTTCTTTCGGCAGCGGGTTGGAGGCCATCGCCACCACTGTGGTCACGAGCAGGAACGCTGCGCCTGCCAGAAAGGAGAGTATCACCAGCCTGGAGCTAAAGCGGCCGTCCACCCCCAAGCGCTCCAATATGGACGGTTCAAAGTCACCGTTCCCGCCCTCCGGGGCCGCCCTGATGTCGGGCGCAGCCAAGCCGCACAGCAGAACGGAGGCGTAGTAAAGGCATAGAAGCGAGGCGACGGCTTTCGACACTATCCTCACCCCGGCGGCGTCGGCGCGAATGTATGTGGCAATCCAGATTAGCGCCTGGAAGAAGACCATGATCGGAGCGAGAACCGACATTATGTATTCAAAGGCGCCGCCCTTCGAACCGATGCCTCCTGGAAGAGCGGCGAGGGCTAGAGGCACAAGAATGACGAAGGGGACTTGGCTCAAGTAGAGAAACCTCAAGAATCGGTGCGTCTTCTCCACTTGACCCGGTCCGTAGGACGCCGGGCCCCAAGGAGCCGGCCCGTAGGGCGCCGGGCTGCAAGGAGCCGACCCGTAGGACGCCGGGCCATGGGGCGCATTCGGGTCTCCGGCGAAGTTGCTTGTATCTTCGGGCATGTTCATAACTCCTGCCTTCCGCCTTGGACGAAGGAGAGCAGCGCACGTTTCTCAGCGCTTACCCTCGCGCTCGCAAGCATCGTGTGCCTAAGAGAATATGAACGGGTTTCCGTCGCCGTCAAGAGTTTCGCGCTTGGAAACCTTCGGCCGGTCAACAAGTGAAACAATCACAGCCGCCAGCAACATGGCCGCCCCGATTCGAATGGCGTTCTCCGCGAGGAAATGGGTCATCTCTTTTGACATCCCCATCTTCATAAGGATCGAAGGGTAATCCCTAGCGTCATCAACTTCGATGGCCGACAGGCAATAAAGAACGACGCACGCGCAATAGGCCATGAGGGTCAGAAGAGTGAGGCGCCCAAGCGCTAAGACGCCGACCCGACGCGCGTGAATCGCCGTCGATATCCAGATGGCTGACTGGCCGGCGACCATGCAGACGGCCATTTGCAATCCCAGGAGTATCATCCACCCGCCGTATTCCAGCCCGCCCGGAGCGAAAATCACCGCCAGAGGCAAGAGCAAGACAGCGGGGCCTTGAGCATGATAAGCGAACACGGAGAACCGACCGGGCCGCCTTTTTCCCTTCTTTCCTCCGCCTTCCCGGCGACGCTCTCGATGCGAGGCCTCAGCGAGGCGCATTTCAGAAGCCGAAAAATCTTCGTTCATGCCGATCCTTCCCCGACGGGGCCAACTCCCAAGCTAGCCTTGGTTCTTCCGTGAACACGGCGCGTTCCCGAGCCTTCGAAAATCGGAAGCGCCGTCGGACGATCGTGAAGCTCCTTTGGACGCGTGGGCTTATTCTGGTTGCCGCAAAACGACAGGACCAGAGCAACGAGCAAGGAAAAGGCGCCGAAACAGAGGCTGAAGACGGCCACGGACATCGAGGTTTCAAAAGAGAAGCCGATTCTGCGGAGGAAAGGCAGACGGCTTCCTTCCCCGCCGAATCCTCCCATGCTGAGCGCGTAGGCGAATACGCAGAGGTAATAGGAGCACAGAAAAGTCGATACAACATAGCCGAGTGCGAAGACGCCGCTGGAGATGGCGCGCATCATCGTCACAATGAAAATCAGCATCTGAGCGAGAAGCATCACGGGCAGGAACAAGCAAATCGCAATCATGTCGATCGCAACGTCGTTTCCTGACCATCTCGGCACCAGAATCGCCAAAAAAGGCGCGAAATAGATCATCGCGATCTGGAAGAAAAGCATGAACCGAACGAACCATCCCGGCGTTCGGGGCTCGGTGCGCGCGGCAACTCGTTCTGCGGCGATCGCCGACATCCTTCTTCCGCGTCCGCCCGTTCTTTTTGAGCGCAGACGGTTTGATCCGTTTTGGGTCTCTTTCTTGCGTTCTTTCTGCAGAAAAACGCCCAACAAATCGCCGAAGGCGTCGTCGGCTCGGTCGTCCATTTGCCCGTTCTCCTCATTCTCATTTCCGCTGGGCCTCCGGCTTTCATCTCGGCTCGGGCGTCTGCCCGGCGGGCCCTGGCGGGACCGCGAGATCACCGGTTTTCCATGTCCGAGGCCTCCCCCGGACCCGCGTCTTTTAAGTCCGCGTCTTTTACGTCCGCGGCTCCTATGCCGGAGCGTCCCGCGTGCCCGTGCGTCTGTCGTCCGAAGTCCCCGGCCCGTCGGCCAGCGAAACCATCAGCGTCACAAGCAACATGACGGCGCCGCCCAGCATCGCAAGGTCGACGAGCAAAGCGCTGGTCCCGCTTGAGACTCCCATTCTCATGAGAAGCGAGGGGTACGTATCTACGTCGTCGGTCTCTGTGGCGGACAAAGTGTAGAGGAGGACGCAACCGCAGTAGGCCGCAAAGCAACAGAGAGTCGGCCTTCCGAGCGCCATAATGCCCGAGCGTCGGGCGTGAATCGCAGTTGCAATCAAAGTGATCAGCTGGCCGAAGAACATGGCGGGAGCGAAGACGACACCGGAAATGAGCATCGTGAACCCGCCCCGGTCGGCGCCGCCCGGCAAGAAGATGACCGCCCAGGGCAAAAGGAGCAGGCATGGCCCCTGAAGCCAGAACACAATCGTCGCGACCACGCCGGCGCGTGCCTGCGGCATTGCTGCGCTGGAATGCCCTTCCGCCGCTTCGGCGCGCAATTCTACATCCAGAGCCCCAGCGGAGTTCCCGCCGACGGCTGACTCGTCATTCATCGAAGTTCCTCCTCGCCGTTTCAACGCTTAATCGCCCGTCGCTGCGAACGCCCCGGATCTCGGGCCGTCCAAGGTCCGAAGCCTTCGCCAAGCGACGTCGCTAAAGCACCCTTGCGCCCAGTGACGTCACGAACGCGGCGACGCCAAAAGCGCCGTCACCGTCAAAACTATCACCTAAGCAACGCCCTCGCCTGTGTTTTCGGGAAGACGACTCGGAGCCGGGCGGCGGCTGCGAGGTCTTCGGGCAGCGGCTCCAATCTGAGAGGCCGCTCTAAGCCGGACGGCGCGGGCTCGGTTACAGAAGCTTGACCGGGTTGACGACGTCGGCCACGACGAGCACGACGGTCATGAGGATGAAGGCGATCGCGACGGCGTAGCTGAGAGGCATGAGACGCGCGGTGTCGATCGGGCCGGGGTCGGGGCGCCCGCGCCTTCGGGCGACTGATCGCCGCAGCCCCTCGAACGTGGCGCCGGCCAAATGCCCGCCGTCGAGGGGAAGGAGGGGGATGAGGTTGAAGATGAAGAGCGTCATGTTGAGCGAGCCGACCAGCAAGAGGAGATCGCCGAGGCGCGCCGGCCAGTCGTAGGACTTCGCCCGCACCGAGGCAATGTCCCCCGCCAGATCGGCGACGCCGACGATTCCTACGACGCCCGAGGCGGATCGCTCTTCCCCCGTCACAACGCTTCGGGCGGTTTGCCACAGGCCCACGGGAAGCCGAGCGAGCGCTTTGGCCGTCCCTCCCGCCTGTTCGAGGGCCATCCCGGGAACCCGCATCAGGGACTCGGATCGGCGTTCGTGCGTGGGAGAAATGCCGACGTAGGGCTTGATCTCGTAGACCGTTTCTCCCCGGGCGTCTTTGACGGCCTTCCCTGAGGCGTCGGTCTTCGGCCGTTTCGTCGCGATCGGAGTGATGCTCAGCGTCATCGTCGCGCCGCCGCGCCGGACGACGACGTCGGCCTTGTCGGTGCCGCCCTCGGCGATCGCCGCCTGGATCTCTTTCCAATCCTTGACGGCGCGTCCGCCCCAGGAGGTGATTTCGTCGCCCGCGCGCAGCCCCGCCTCAGCCGCCGGCGACTTGGGGTCCGAAGCCGCGCACTCGGATTTCTGGGTCACGCACGGCACGACTTTCCCGACCGTCGATGTGGCTTTGGGAAGCCCGATCCCGCATACGACGATCGCCAGGCACACGAAGCACAGGACGAGGTTCGTCAACGGCCCGCCGAACATGACGATGAGCTTCTTCGGAGCCGAAAGCCGCCAAAACGCCTGCGCCTCCTCGCCCGGTCCGATTTCGGAGGCGCTTTCGCGGCGCGCCTCCTCGGCCAGCGTGAGCTTTCCCCGTCTGTTGAGCTCTTTGCGCCCGGGCCTGCCCGGCGGAATCATGCCCGCGATCTTCACAAATCCGCCCAGGGGCAGCGCCTTGATCCCGTATTCCGTTCCGCCGGCTTTCTTCGACCACAGGGTGGGGCCGAAGCCGATGAAGTACTGGGAAACCTTCACCCCAAATTTCTTGGCGGGGATCATATGGCCGAGTTCGTGGATTCCCACCGAAATCAGCAAGCCCAATACAAGGAAGAGGATTCCCAGAATTGACATCAAACTCCCATCGTCTCGCGGGCGCGGGCGCGGGCCCATCGGTCGGCCTCAAGCACGCTTTCGTAACTCGGCTCGTCGACTGCTTCGAAAGCCTCCAACACATCGGCGACGGTATCGACGACGGCTAGGTAGGCGATCCGCCCGCGCAGGAAGGCTTCGACGCATTCCTCGTTGGCGGCGTTGAAGACGGCGGGGTGCAGCGGCGATTGCGCAAGCGCGGCTCGCGCCAGGCCGATCGCGGGAAAGGTCTCGTCGTCAAGCGGCTCGAACGTCCACGCTGCCGGCTTGTCCCAGTCGTTCGCGGGGACGACGTCGGCAAGCCGCCGCGGCCAGGACAGGCCGAGCGCGATGGGAAGCCTCATATCCGGCGGCGACGCCTGGGCGATTGTCGATCCGTCGCGGAATTCGACCATCGAGTGCACCACGGATTGGGGGTGGACGACGGGGAGGATGTCCTCGGGTGCGACGTCGAAAAGGTAGGCCGCCTCGATGAGCTCGAGCGCCTTGTTCATGAGAGTCGAGGAGTTGACGGTCACGACCGGCCCCATGTTCCACGTCGGATGGGCGAGCGCCTCCTCCGCGGTGGTGCGGATCGTAGTGGATGCAGGCGTATACACGAAGGACTTGAACACCTCATCCATCACTTCGCGGGCCTGATCGATCGGCGAACCGCCGGCCGGCAATGCGGCGATGCGCGCCTTGCACACGTCGATAAGCGCGTTGACGGCGGGCCCTGGAATGGTCAGTGCGGAGTTGAAACGATACAACGGCTTGTGAATCTCCGGCTTGATATGCTCGTTGTCCACGAAGGCGATGCCCGTCACCGAATAGTTGAACATGGTATGCGGTTCGGGAATGAAACCGGTCATCACCACGGAATCGAAGGAATCGACAGTGGTGTCGAGCTCCACTTCGGGCTCGATCCGGACCTCCACGTCCACAACCTGTTGACGCGGTCCCGTAGTCGGAATGCATCGCAATTGGAACCGATGATCGGTTACGGGCGAGCTGAATGAGAGCTTCATCTCATAGTCAAACACCAGTTTCTTCACATCGTCTCCCCAGCGAAAAAATCCTTGTACCACCCTACCACAGCGAAACCGCTCAAGCCGTTATACACGACTTGAGCGGCCCATGGCAAACCCTTGTTCACTACACGCGTTTGGCGTCCATATTCATGGCGTTCAGCATTCCCAAATCCTTGAGATCATTCGTGCATATGCGTTCATCGAAATCGTCGAGCAACGTGCCGAGCGTGTCGGCAAGATCGGCATACCCGCGGGACGGAAGCTACCCGACCAACCAGCGCAGGCCGTCGGCGAAGCACTGCGGCACCGGCAGGCCGTTCAACGGCATGATATAGGATGCAAGCTTGCCCAATGGCGCCTTGAGCTCCTCCATGGAGTAGCCGAACCGCGTATACAGGTCCACACGCTCCAGGTACTTGCCCACGAAGATGAAGGATTTCAGCGTCGGATCGACCGGCGAGTTCTCCACGCCGCCCCAGAAGGCGAGCATGTTGTCGGCGATGTCACGATGCTTGTAGATATCTTCGTCGAAGGCGGCGCGATCGGCCGCTTCCACGATGGAACTCATGGCGAGTTCCACATACTGCAACAGACGGGAGCTGAGTTCCGGACGCAGGATTACGGCGTTGTTGAAGGCGTAGACGATGGCACTGCGCACGGAATCCGGATTCTTCTCGTCGTATAGGAAGCTGTGGATGAAGGCGTCGAAATCCTGGAAGTCCTCCGGCAGGTCGAGTGCGCGGGCGAACGGGCGGAAAGCGTCCACATCGGTGTCCATCACGCGGTCGTAGAAGGGGAAGAACTGGTTCAAGGTGGTGAACACGCGTTCCGTGTACCGTCCCAGCCAGTACAGATTGTCGGCCTTGGAAGCGGTCACGAGCGCCAGCGAATGCTTGCGGGATTGTGCCAGCAGGTTGATGCTTTCGGAGCCCGGTGCGGAATCGTGCTCCACGCCGGTATCCTTGGCAAGTACCCACGTATCCTTGAAGCCGCCGCCTTGCGAGGAGTTCACGATCATCTGTCCGGGCACCGACGAATATCGGGTCAGGCCCGAATACCACACGTGCGTGTTCTTGCCGGTCACCACGAAGGCGCGCAGATCGCACTTGCGCGGGCTCATCTCACCGGTTTCGGGATCGACCACATCGATGTCCTTGAACTGGATGACCTCCTGCGCGATGAAACGGCGCGGTTCGGCCTTGATGCGATCGGCCATCTCCTCACGTTGCGCCTTGTCGAGCGACGATCCGAAGATCACGCCGTAGCCTCCGGCCTCAGCAACGTCATTGATGACGAGCTCTCCCAGCCGGTCAAGCACTTCCTTGCGATCCTGCTCGAACATCGGCATATAGGTCGGCGCGTTCTGCAGAATCGGCTCTTCACCCAAATAGTAACGAATCATGGCCGGTACGAAATAGTAGATGGCCTTGTCGTCGGCCGCACCATTGCCGGGGGCGTTCACGATGGCGACGTTGCCGGCACGGTATGCCGACAGGATTCCCGGCACACCGATCACGGAATCGGGGTTAAAGGCGAACGGGTCAAGATATTCGTCGGACAGACGGCGATAGACCACGCCTACACGGTGGCGCTTGCCGGAATAGTCGAGGAAGAACAACTTGTTGTCGACGACCTCGAGATCTTCCGGGAATGCAAGTGCGGCGCCCGTTTTCTCGGCCAGATACGCATGCTCGAAGAATGCGGAATTGTAGCGGCCCGGAGTGAGCACGACGGCGATGCCTTCCGTGGAAACGAAGTCCATGGATTTGCGCAACAGTCGCGGATAGTCACGGTTGTCACGTACATGCACGTCGCGGAAGAGCCTTGGGGTGATCCTGCGTTCGATGTCACGCGCAAACAGCGGATAGCTGGCTCCGGATGGGGTGCGCAGATTGTCTTCGAGCACCCACCATTTGCCGTCCTGCCCCTGCACCAGATCCTCGCCGGCGATATGCGCGAACACACCGCCGGGAGGGGTCACGCCATTGACCTGCGGAAAATAGCCCGCTGAGGTGTAGACGTATTCCTCCGGCACGACGCCGTCCTTGATGGCATGTTTGTCGGAATAGATGTCACGCAGGTAGGCGTTGAGCGCGTTGACGCGCTGCTTGAGCCCCGCTTCCATTTCGTCGAATTCGTCGGATTCGATGATGCGCGGCACCGGATCGTACGGGAACAGCCGGTCGTGGTATTCACCGTTTTTATAGATGCCGAAGCGTACGCCGTTACGGCTCAGCTCGCGATTGATGGATTCCCTGCGATTGACCAGTTCTGTCGCCAATTTACGTGCAGCCGATTCGATCATCTTTCCACGCTCCTTCATACCCCTAATAACGCATGCCAATCTTCAGGACCATGCCGTAGTAGAAGCGACGGTAACGGCTGTCGGTTACCGAAAACCACGAGGAATTGTTACATCCACATCTCAGCAACGGACAGGTTAAATCCCCGTAACACAATCGTCACAACGACCCCCTATCCATCTGCCGGAACGGCTCTTTCGTCATAAGGTACGTTTCGCGCGAATCGTTTCGGCACGAATCGCCAACTGATCGTCATCGGGATATTCGATATGCTCCAATGTCAGCCCCTGCGGTGCGATCGGTCCCGTCGAGCCTTCGCGCAGCGGTGTGGCCATCTTGTCCGCAAACCAATCGAGGGATCGTTTGCCGATGCCGACCTGTACGCAGCCGTTGACCAGCGATCGCACCATGTTGCGGGCGAATGCGTCGGCCACGATGGTGAAGCAGGCGAGACCGGATTCCATTGACGGCGTACGGTAACGCTCCCCCATTGTCATCTCGCCGTCAACGAGCGGACGTTGCGGTATGCGCCTCCAGTAGGCGGTTTTGACCTCACG
>ERZ773076.1433-NODE-1433-length-10149-cov-8.312760_pt1 | contig 10149 bp, 10 predicted proteins | sample MGYA00580613_ERZ773076 | MGnify/ENA primary metagenome ERZ773076 (study PRJEB29015, sample SAMEA2738005) | human oral metagenome | biome: human oral; feature: human-associated habitat; material: dental | place: China | collected 2057 ...
AGGCTGCGCGCGAGCAGCGCCGCCTGCCGGCGTCGACCGCAAGCCAGCGGGCTTTGGCGCTCGCACGCGAGAAACGAGCCTCCGAACGGATTGTGCGCCGGCGCGCAGACAAGGACGCCCGGGCTCGAATCCGGCGCGAGGCGCGGATCGCCAAGAGGAAGGCGAAGCACCGCGGTCGCTGAGAGCCAGGCCGCCGGGCATCGATCGAATCTCCGTAGGAAGCAGGAAGCCGATCGTCCCCGTCTACCGCCTCACAGGAACCCCTCCCAGCTGGACGGAGGCCCAGGCGGGCGTAGGATATCGCGCATGGATTCTGAATCCTCTCTGCGCGGGCACGGCACTGCGAAGCAGACCGGATCGATGGCGCTCGGGCTTTCGGCCCTCGGAGTGGTCTTCGGCGACATCGGCACCAGCCCTTTGTACGTGCTGCGCACCGTCTTCATGCTGGACGGCAGGGCGGTCCCGCTCAACCGAGAGGACATCACCGGCGTCATCTCCTGCATCGTCTGGGTGCTCGTCCTCATCGTCACCATCAAATACGTATGCTTCGTGCTGCGAGCCGACAACGACGGCGAAGGCGGCATCCTCGCCCTGGCGACCCGGGTGCGCCGCAGCCTCACGCCCGGCCGAATCTCCGTGCTCGTGGCGCTTCTCGGCGTCTTCGGAGCGGCTCTGTTCTTCGGCGACTCCGTCATCACCCCCGCGATCTCCGTGCTCTCGGCCGTGGAAGGCCTGGAAGTCGCCTTCCCGAGCATGGAACGCTTCGTCGTCCCCGTCGCCTTGGTGATTCTGACCGTGCTCTTCATCGCACAGCGCAACGGGACCGCGAAAATGGGCAGGGTCTTCGGCCCGATCATGCTCACGTGGTTCCTCCTGCTCGCCTTCATGGGGCTGCCGCACGTCCTGAGGCATCCCGACATCCTCATCGCCCTCTCCCCCACCGAGACGATCTCGTTCATCGTCCGGCATCCCGGCACGACCTTCATCGCCCTGGGGGCCATCGTCCTGTCGGTGACCGGGGCGGAGGCGCTGTACGCCGACATCGCGCATTTCGGGAGGCGGCCGATCCAGGGAACGTGGCTCGCCGTGGTCCTTCCCTCCCTAGTCCTCAACTACCTCGGCCAAGGGGCCCTCCTGATCGAGAAGCCGAATGCCCTGGACAATCCATTCTTCATGCTGGTTCCGGCGAGCCTGACCGTGCCGCTGGTGATCATGGCGACCCTGGCGACCCTCATCGCTTCCCAGGCCGTCATCTCGGGGGCGTATTCGATTGCGCGGCAGGCCTCGAATCTCGGATACCTGCCGCACATGAAGGTCCGCCACACCTCGGCCACAGAGTCCGGCCAGATCTACCTGCCCGCCGTCAACATGCTGCTGTTCGTCTCAGTGGCGTCGATCGTCCTCATCTTCCAGGACTCGGAACGGCTCTCGGCAGCCTACGGCCTGGCGGTCACAACGGACTTCCTCCTGACGACGACGCTGCTGCTCATGCTCACCCACGTCGGCTGGCGATGGCCCGGATGGGCGACTGCGTTCGCCGCGACGATTCTCCTGGCCATCGAAGTTCCCCTGCTGGCCGCGAACATCACCAAGATCGCGACCGGCGGCTGGCTTCCGCTCTCGATCGCCACGTTCATGCTGGTCATCATGACGACGTGGCGACGCGGCGAGAGCCTGGTGACCGAGGCGCGCCTGGAAAACGAGGGGGCTTTGAAGGACTTCCTGGCGGGATTGAGCGCCTCTCCCGCCCGCCGCATTCCGGGGACGGCGATCTACCCGCATTCGATGATGACGACGACTCCCCTGGCGCTGAAGAAGAACACGGCGGTCAACCATACCCTTCACGACCACGTGGTCATCGTCTCGATCAAGACCTTGCCGACCCCTCACGTTCCACGCAAGGAGAGAGTAGTCCAAGACGAGCTGAGCACGCCCATCCGCGGGGTCAAACACCTGACCGTCCGCTACGGTTTCATGGACGAGCGCGACCTGACCGAGACGATCCGCTACGGCCAGCGCACGCTCGGCCTGTCCTCCTGGAAGCTCGACAAGGCGTTCTTCATGCTCTCCCACATTCACATCCTCGAGGGCAGCCAGCGCTCCATGTGGCGGTGGCGCAAGAAGATCTTCATCGGGCTGTCACGGGCCTCGGTCTCCCCGTCATGGGTCAACAAACTGCCCAAGGATCGCACCGTCGAGCTCTCCACGCGCGTGCTGCTGTGATGCAATCTGCGCGCGCGGACTGGCCCCATTCCGCGTGTGCTGCCGTGAGGCGCAGTTCGAAGCCGGGCGCGGATTCGCGCCTACGCCCGCGTGTGCTGCCGATGGCGTGACGCCTCCCGCCGCGGGCGGGCGATTCAGGGTGAACCGGAATCAGGGTGAACCGGATGATTCGTGTAAGCGGGGCGATTCGCGTGAACCGACGAAGACCGGCGGCGGGCCGCTCAGGAATGCGAGGCCTCGCCCGTCGACGTCACGGTCGTCAGCAGGAAGACGCTGTCCTCCAAACCCAGCACCGAATGCCTTTCATGGGTGAGCACCCACAGTTCCCCGGCGGAGAACTCTCCCTGCTGGCTGTCCCCTATCTCAACGCGCACCTTCCCGACGAGGACTTGAAGGGACGCGGCGGGCGGGGAGTTGTGGGCTCCGAGGCGGGCTCCGGCCCGGAGGGCGATGACGGTCTGGCGCAGGACGCCGTCGTGGGCGACGCGTTCCGCGCTGCGGCCTTCCTCCGAGGCTCGCGCCTCCGCCAAGTGGGTTTCGATCAGGGCGTTCAGATCGGGCATTTTCCACTCCTTCGTCGGATCTCGATCGGCCGGCCGACGTCGAATCGAGCCGGCCGCCCGGCGTCCGTTCCAGCCTAACGGCCGGGGCGTCGGCCGGAATAGAGGCGTTTGTCATGGAACCCTGGCTGCCGTAGTAGTGCAGGCTCGAGCCGCTGTAGCGCGCGGGTTCGGACTGCCGTAGTGTAGGAGAGGTGATCCGACGGCCGACGGAGGTTGAAATGGTCACGATCGAGGAATACCGCGCTCACGTCGCCGCGCGCAGGCCTCTGACGCCCGGCAGCCGGATGCTGCAGTTCATGCACGAAGTCAGCGCTCGCACATGCCTCCTCTATCAGGAGATGAACGCCGCAGTGCGCACACCCGATCAGATCCGCGAGTACTTCTCGCGGCTGACGGGAACGGAGATCGATCCGAGCTTCACCGCCCATCTCCCCTTCACCACCGACTTCGGCCTGAACACCCGCATCGGGGCCCGCGTCTTCATAAACTCCGGATGCCGTTTCCAGGACCAGGGCGGCGTCACGATCGGCGACGGAGCCCTCATCGGCCACAACGTCGTGCTGGCCACGCTCAATCACGACGAGGACCCCGCCCTGCGCGGCACCCTCCACCCCGCTCCGATCGCGATCGGCCCCAATGTGTGGATCGGTTCGAATGCGACGATCCTGGCCGGCGTGGCCGTCGGCGAAGGGGCGATCGTCGCAGCGGGGGCCGTCGTCACGAAGGACGTGCCGGCCAATGCGATAGTCGGCGGGGTGCCCGCACGCCGCATTCGAGACGTGCGGAGCTCGGCGTAGCGTCGCCGGAATCTCCGGCCTTCCCCACGCTTGCATAGGGGCAGCGGGTGCTCCTCCTCGAGTCCACTCGGCTCGCGGCCTTCCCCGCGCCCGCGCAGGGGTCGTCGCAGAACCCGGCACGGGATCGGCAAGGGTCTCAGATTTCTCGGATATTGACGTGGCAAACTTTTCCCATGTCTGGAAGCGACTTGTCGTCCTGGTCGGATTCGTTCGTGGCCCGGCTGTCCGTGGACGTGTCACCGCAGGCCCGCACCCTGTGGCCGGCCCTGGTCATCCTCGCCTTAGCCTTCGCCGTGCCGGCGGCTCGGCGATGGGGGCGAACCCTGGTCACGATCGTCCACGAAGCCGGCCATGCGGCGGTGGGGATCGCCTGCGGACGGCGTTTCCAGGGGTTCGTCGTCCGCCAGGACATGTCCGGCCATGCGATCACCAGCGGCAGGCCGACGGGCCCTGGCAGGGTTCTAACCTCCTGGGCGGGATACCCGGCGCCCGCCGTGTTCGGTGCGCTGCTCGTGGCAGGCGCTCTGAACTCCTGGTCGGGCCCGATTCTCGGGGCGGTCACCCTGATGCTCGCCATCCTGCTGGTCATGTCCCGCTCGCTGCTCACGGCCGGGGTCGTCCTCGTCACCGGCCTGGCATGCTATGCCGCGTGGTGGTGGGGCGGGCCGTACCGGGCGGGGGTCGTGGCGGGCATCGGGCTCCTGTTGCTGCTCGGAGCGTGGGAGTCTCTGCGCGACGTCGCCCGCAGTCACGACCCCGCGCAGGATCATGGAACGCTGGCGCAGCTCACGCGCGTGCCTGCGGGCATGTGGCTGGCGAGCTGGGTCCTCGTCGATGCCCTCATGACCCTCTGGGTCGTGCGCATGGCGATAGACGTTCTGGCGTGAGGATCCCACAGCGCACGGACGGAAGAGAGCCGACCTGGCGACCGTCGCCGTGCAGAGCATGGTGCGCGGAGGGGAAGGCCAGCAGACGGGTGTAGGGACCGCAGACGAGCGGGGTCCCCGCGGACGGCGCCTCGCCGTCGACTCGGGTGGCTATCCCGCCGCCAGCCGGCGGGCTTCGGCCAAGACGTCGTCGAGCATCGATCGTGTGAGTCTGCCGGTGAAGGTGTTCTGCTGGCTGGGGTGGTAGCAGCCTAGAAGGGTGACGTCCCTGCCGTCGTGGCTCGCCACCGTCGCCTCGGCACCGTGGCCGAACCGCGGTTTCGGCCGGGGAACGCGCCAGCCCGCGGCTTTCACCGCGGAAAGTGTGGCGTTCCAGGCGATGCCGCCCAGCGCCAGGAAGACCTTCAGGTTCTTCATGAGTTCGATTTCGCGCACAAGGTAGGCCGAGCACGTCGAACGCTCTTCGGCAGTCGGTTTGTTGGCGGGAGGGGCGCAGCGGACGGTCGATTAGACGTGCCGCAAGAATCGCCTCGGTCGGGGGTCGCCCCTCGCGGCGGAAGAACGAACCGGGAATTTTACCGGCGGCGTACATGCGCTCTTCAACGTCTACGGTCAGCGGGAAGAAGTCAAAGCCCTCGCGGGGAGATTTACCAATTGCGGTTGCTGAAAGCAGCGTTGTTTCGTCATCAATCGTGACGAGCACGGATCCTGCCGCTTGTTTGGCGAGACGGCCAGTTTCAAAACGTACATGGCGTTTGCCATGAATACCATTGTCAATTTCTACTTCAGAGAATTGGATTTCGGGACCTTCCACGATTCCTTCTTTCTGTGTTCGTGTGCCCGTCGCCGTTTTCACCCAATCTATCGGCCTTCGATAGGAAACCACGGACGTCGTACCCTGAACCTCTGTTGTGCACAGGAGTATTCCGTAATTCGCTACCGAGGACCGCACCGGGGCGTGCCTGGAACGAGCACTTTTTATAAACTGTTTATCTGAAAAATGGACGGGTTTCCGTACATGATAACGCGGGCGCATCCCCCGCCGTGCGACGGAGGATGCGCCCGCTTAGCGTTACCTGCAAGGTACGAAAACCTTAGCGACGCAGACCAAGACGCTCAATGAGCGAACGGTAGCGTTCAATATCAATATCCTTGAGGTAGCCTAGCATATTGCGACGACGACCCACGAGGATCATCAGACCACGACGGGAGTGGTGATCGTGCTTGTGGAACTTCAAATGCTCAGTCAGATCGGAGATTCGACGAGACAGAACTGCAATCTGCACCTCGGGAGAACCAGTGTCACCCTCGTGAGTTGCGTATTCCTTGATGATTTCCTGCTTGATAGCGGGATCCAATGCCACTGTATAACTCCTAGAGTTAGTGCCGCGTAGCTGCCCGTACGACCGTATGTCGCCGGGGTTTTGGGCGTATGCCCCTCACGTCTTCTGCCGCGGACCGCAGACACGCGTTTAACATATTCTACGTTACTTTTACGGATTTTGAAAGATTACCGCCGCAGCACACATTCCGTATTTAGGCCTAGCATTTCCGCCCGCAATACCGCATTTATCCATCCTGAGCATCAGACGTGATCGCCAGTTTTGCGTTCTTTGCCAACCGTGGCGCTACCGCTAGGCGATAGTACGCGAGAAGGAAAACACACCATATAGCGCCAACAACAAGAGCCAAACGAGTGTCATCGAAGAATCCGAATAGCACGACGATGAACGCCATAAACGCAAGCGTTATATAGCTGACGACCAGAGGAAGCCGCACGGGCTGCACTTCGTCTTCGTATCCCCCACGTTTATAGGCGATGTGCGCCAGCAGAATCATAACCCACACGAAAACGGTCGCGAATGTTGCCAGCGAAGCGACTACTTCAAAAGCATTCTCGAACGCGATATTCACGATCACGCCCACCGCCATAACCACGATCATCAGAAGAGTTGTCATCCAGGGCGCACCGTTTTTTGCAACCTTACCGAATGATTTCGGGGCCAGCCCCTGCTTTGCCAGCCCGTACATCATACGCCCGGCACCGTAAACATCGGCGTTCATCGCAGACACGGCGGCGGTAATAATAACCACGTTGAGGATTGATCCTGCCGCCGGAATTCCCAGGTTCTCGAAGATCTGCACAAAAGGCGAGTTCTCTTTAGTGACAGAGTACCAAGGGTAGAGCGACATAATGACGGAGAGAGTCAGCACATAGAAGATCAGAATGCGGAACGGCACAGTACGAATAGCCTTAGGAATCGACGTGCGTGGGTTTTCCGCCTCCCCCGCCGCGATACCGATATTCTCAATACCGCCAAAGGCAAACATTACCACGGTAAAACATGCCAGGAAACCAGTAAACCCTTCGGGCATAAAACCACCATCAAGCGCCCACAGATTCGTAACGGACGGCTTCACCGAGGTGTGTGCCTGCACACCAACGAAAAGCAGAATAATTCCGCCCACAATCATGGCGATAATAGCGCTTACCTTGACAATAGTGAACCAAAATTCTGTCTCGCCAAAGGCTTTCACCTTGGCAAGGTTAATGGCGAGCAAAATGAGCAGCACCGATACGATCCAGATCCACGAGGGCGACTGGGGGAACCAGAATTTCATATATACTGCAAATGCTGTCACATCCGCGATGGCAACGAGCGCCATTTCCAGAGCATAGCTCCAGCCGGTGACGAACCCAGCCCAAGGTCCCAGATACCGGGTTGCGTATTCCGAGAATGCGCCAGATACGGGGTGTGCCAGTGCGAGCTCCCCCATAGCGCGCATCACCATGAAAACGGCAGCTCCGCCAATCACATAGGCGAGTAGCACAGCGGGGCCCGCCAGTTGAATAGCGGAGGCGGAGCCGTAAAAGAGTCCGGTGCCAATTGCCGAGCCAAGCGCAATGAACATGATGTGACGCAGGGAGAGTCCGCGCGATAGCTGGGGCGCATCCTCGGTGGAGATAGCGCCATTTGCGGTGGTTGCCGCAGAGTTAGCGTTATTCTTCATTTTTCCTCACCTCGCGGGTTAGCGGTGTAACCTCTCGAAAATCTTGTGTTCTGGTTGGTTCTGCGGTGTGGCTTTTGTTGCCGTATGCCGTGCACCTCCCCTATCGAGGTTGTGGGATGCGCCCAGCGTACTCCCCCGTGCATCCTTGCGATTTCTTAGTTGCAGTGAACCGTAACGCAAAAAGACGGCGGGTTTGGCAACGATAGCCAACCCGCCGTCTTGTTGAAGACTATTTCTGTTTACGCTTACGTCCTACGATGAGCGACAACAGAGCGGTTACGCCAGTCACGGTATAGACTGCCGGCCACGCGCCAATTTTCTTGGCGAGTGGATGGGAGTAACCGAAGGCAGAAAGGTAAACGCCGGTGAGGAACGTAGCACGCCCAACTCCAGCTTTACGCTTCCAGTTCTTGAAAGCAATAAAACCCGCAAGACCCAGCACGGCACCACCAAGAGGCCGGTTGCCGGTTGTAGATGCGACCTTGTAACCGCCAAGAAGACCAGCCGCAGAGGCTAAGGTCGGGCAGATTTTCATGGTGCTCTCCTGAGTCACGAGTACGTTATTGCTGTGTTAACCATACGCTATGACGGCTTAAATGTGAATTCTCTCGGAATTTTTCTTGTAATGAGTGTTTCTGTGCAACCGTCTGAACGCTTGGGGCCTGAAGCATCATGGTCTTCTTAAGCAGATCCGTCCACTTAGTCTTCAAGGTTCAACTCAAGAGCGGGTAATTCCTGCTGCGTCCAGAGCTCAGCGGCAATCTGCAGCGCATATCGTGCCGAGCGGGGAGCCACCACATCGACCGAGAGATGGAATTCCTGATCTGCTGCTGGGCCGCATAAATCAGAGATGCAGCGTACCGCCATAAAAGACACATCATAGTTACTGCAGATCTGCGCGATCGCTGTGGTCTCCATATCGGTGCTGAGTGCCGTGTCGAAGGCCTCTCGGGTGTCCTTCACATTGTGCTCAGTCACGAATGAGTTACCCGCAAGCATCCGCCCTTGGTGCACCGCCCAGGAACCTTCCTCCTGTGCCGATTTAAGAGCTGAAAGCGCCGCTTCAATCGCCTCTTCCCACTCCGAGTCACGATCGCCATAGGATACAGGCATCCCGGGAATCTGCCCACGTTCGTACCCGAAAATGGTTGCGTCAGCATCGGTGTACAAGTAATTTGACCCCAGTACTATATCTCCAACATTGATGTGCTGCGCAAGACCGCCGGCGGTTCCTGCACTGATCACCCCTAAACAGTTAGTCGCATAGTTGATAGCTTCCGTGACGGCGGATGCGGCATTGGCTAACCCAATTTTGGAGCGCACCAGCAGAAGGGGAACCTGGTCTTCTTCAAGCATGAGATAGCGTGGGTAGAATTTTGCTACGCCTTCAGTGAAGGAGGGCTGTGCCTGCTCGGTCGCTGCGAGGAACGGGGCGAGCTCTTCATCCATCGCAATCTGAATGACGATCGCGTTTGAGAAGCTCATCATGAGGTCGTTCAGGTTCTCCAGGTCGGCATACATTTCGTTAAAAATATCCGCCGGCGTAAAGTCTGTGGGGAACATCTGCGCAGCTTCTTCGGAATGCCCCTGTTCGTCAGAGTGATGCTGTTCGCTCACGCCGCCATCACCTGCTCCCAGTCAGCACGTGCGGCGAGGAATTCACGTGCAGCATTCTGCGCCCCTTCAAGGGTGTGGTTAGCGCCCCAACCGCACTGTACTTCATTCGCGGCGGGTACCTCGGTAGCCGTGAGAATATCGCGTAGAGTCGCTTCCAGGATGGGCAAGAACTCCTGCGGCTCTAGCCCCAGGGTGAGGGCGTAAAACCCAGTCTGGCATCCCATCGGTGAAAAATCGATGAGCTTATCGGTGTGGTTGCGCATGTGCTCGGCGCTCATATGCTCGATCGAATGTACGACGGGCATTTCAAGATGGCTCTTGTTAGGCTGAGTGAAGCGGACATCGTATTTGATGAGGGTATCTCCACCGGGCAATTCCTTGCGGTCTGCAATCCGCACATAGGGGGCCACAACGGCACGATGATCAAGGTTGAAAGACTCGACGTTCATTTTTTTCATGCTTATATTCTCTCTTAAGCACCCGCTTCGTCGGAACCCTTCATAAGATGCTCTCCCTAAGAGAATTCCTGTATTCTCATTGCATAAATGCCGCTGAGCTCGGTCTCATGACGCAAGAATACGGCGGCATCGCGTTATTGCAATACCGCCGTATTCCATGTACAGAATGCACTGCTGCACTAGCCCTCTTTTATATAAGTGCCAAACAGCTTGATGGTGCATAGCTTTGCTGGAGGATATTATTCTTGGGTCCAGTTACCGCCGAAAGCCCAGTATCCGCTGATCGGCACCGCATGCTTATTGGCAGAACTGCTGCACTCTGCAACACGGGGGTCTTTGAGTGCGTACGAGTATGCGCCCACCACGCCAACCTGGTCGTTATCTCCAGCCCAACGTTTGGGGCCGCCGTTATAGGTTGAATTGCAGTTGTTGTTGTAGTAGCGCTGATTAATGTACGAGGCGGACATTTCTTGAAGCGAGTACACACGGATAGTCACCGTAATGACCGTTCCTGCACTTACCGGTCCGAAGTCAAGATACACCTGTCCACGCCAACGGCTACCCTCAACTACAGAACGTGCCTGGGAACGGG
>ERZ773076.1435-NODE-1435-length-10143-cov-3.106562_pt1 | contig 10143 bp, 8 predicted proteins | sample MGYA00580613_ERZ773076 | MGnify/ENA primary metagenome ERZ773076 (study PRJEB29015, sample SAMEA2738005) | human oral metagenome | biome: human oral; feature: human-associated habitat; material: dental | place: China | collected 2057 ...
CTGGAAGATTCGTTCTCGTATGCTAACCAGTTGGGCGCGCGGCAGGGCGCCGGTGCGGTGTACCTGAATGCCCACCATCCGGACATCCTGCGCTTCCTGGATACCAAGCGCGAGAATGCTGACGAGAAGATCCGCATCAAGACGCTGTCGCTGGGCGTGGTGATTCCGGACGTGACCTTCGAGCTGGCCAAGCGCAATGCCGATATGTACCTGTTCTCACCGCATGACGTGGAAAAGTTCTACGGCAAGGCCTTCTCGGAGATTTCCGTCACCGAGAAATACGACGAAATGGTGGGTGACAAGCGCATCCGCAAGAAGAAGATCAACGCCCGAGAGTTCTTCCAGACGCTGGCCGAGATCCAGTTCGAGAGCGGCTATCCCTACATCATGTTCGAGGACACGGTGAACGCGGCCAACCCCATCGAGGGGCGCATCACCATGTCCAACCTGTGTTCGGAAATCCTGCAGGTCAACGAGGCGTCCACCTTCAACGACGATCTGAGCTATCGGCATCTGGGCACCGACATTTCCTGCAACCTGGGTTCGCTGAACATCGCCGCTGCCATGGATGGTCCGGATCTGGGCGCAACGGTGGAAGCCGCGGTGCGCGCACTGACCGCCGTCTCGGAAATGTCGGCCATCGACAGCGTGCCTTCGGTGCGACGTGGCAATGACGAGGCCCATGCGGTGGGGCTGGGGCAGATGAACCTGCACGGTTTCCTCGCGCGTGAGCGCATTCATTACGGTAGCCCGGAAGGCATCGATTTCACGCGCGTGTACTTTGCCACGGTGGCCTACCACGCGCTGCGTGCTTCCAACCTTCTGGCCCAGGAAAAGGGCAGCACCTTCGTGGGCTTCGATCGGTCGAAGTACGCCGATGGCAGCTTCTTTGAGAAATACGTGACGCGCGACTGGCTGCCCGAGACCGAGACGGTACGTGAGCTGTTTGCGCGATTGGACGTGACGCTGCCCACCCGTGAGGACTGGGCTGCATTGCGTGAGGCGGTGATGCAGCACGGTCTTTACAACCGTAATCTTCAGGCCGTGCCGCCCACGGGCTCCATCAGCTACATCAACCATTCCACGTCCTCCATCCACCCGATCGTCTCGAAGGTGGAGATCCGCAAGGAAAGCAAGATCGGCCGCGTGTACTATCCGGCGCCGTTCATGACGAACGACAACCTGGAGTACTACCGGGATGCCTACGAGATCGGTCCGGAACCGCTGATCGACACCTATGCCGCGGCCACCGAACACGTGGACCAGGGCCTGTCGCTCACGCTCTTCTTCCCGTCGGATGCCACCACGCGCGACATCAACCGGGCACAGATCTACGCCTGGAAGAGGGGCATCAAGACCATCTATTACGTGCGGCTGCGCCAGGCGGTGCTGGAAGGGACCGAGGTGCAGGGGTGCGTGTCCTGCGCATTGTGAGCGCCGCCGTGCGCCGCAAAGGGAAACCTTTGCGGTGACGGAGAGTGGACGGAACAGGAACAGGGGCCATGGCCCGACAAGAACAGGTGATTGACATGTCGAACAAGGAACAGGTGCGGAAGGTCCCGCTGGCCATCAACTGGAACCGGCTGCAGGACGAGAAGGATCTGGAGGTATGGAACCGGCTGACGGCGAACTTCTGGCTGCCGGAAAAGGTCCCTCTGTCCAATGATGTGCAGAGCTGGGCCACGCTGCGCGAGGAAGAGCAGACGCTGACGATCCGGGTGTTCACCGGGCTGACGCTGCTGGACACCATCCAGAACACGGTGGGGGCGCCCTCGATGATGGTGGATGCGCAGACACCGCACGAAGAGGCGGTGCTGACCAACATCGCCTTCATGGAGGCGGTGCATGCACGCAGCTATTCGTCGATCTTCTCGACCCTGTGTTCCACCAAGGAAGTGGACGAGGCTTTCCGCTGGTCGGAAGAGAATCCGCAGCTGCAGGCCAAGGCACGGCTGATCCTGGAAGAGTACGACGCCGCATCCGATCCCCTGCAGCGCAAGATCGCCAGCGTGTTCCTGGAGAGCTTCCTGTTCTATTCGGGCTTCTATCTGCCCATGTACTGGTCAAGCCGCGGCAAGCTCACCAACACGGCAGACCTCATCCGTCTCATCATCCGTGATGAGGCCGTGCATGGCTACTACATCGGCTACAAGTTCCAGCGTGCGCTGGCCCAGCTGCCGGAAACCGACCAGGCGCGCCTGAAGGACTTCGCGTTCTCGCTGCTCTTCGAGCTGTATGAAGTCGAGGCGCTGTATACCGAGGAACTCTACGACCGCATCGGACTGACCGAGGACGTGAAGGCCTTCCTGCACTACAACGCCAACAAGGCGCTGCAGAACCTGGGTTACGAGGCCCTGTTCCCGCCGGCCGCCTGCGAGGTCAATCCGGCCATCCTGTCGGCGCTGTCGCCGGACAGCGAGAACCACGACTTCTTCTCGGGCAGCGGCTCGTCGTACGTGATCGGTACCGCGGTGGCTACCGAGGATGAGGACTGGGATTTCTGAGGCCAGGTACAACGAGTGGCTTCGTGAACGGGTCGCCATCAGCCGGGCCGATACTGGCCCGGGCACCGAACACAGTGTCGTCATGGCGGAAATGCGTGGGCGGATTGCTGCCCGACTGGGGTAGCCTCAATATCAATCAATTATCGGATGAGGTCGTGACCATCCTGGCCGTGGTGCATGGGCGGCAGGAGTTTCCTGGTCCGATTTGACCCTTCCTCCTGCGGGGTTATCTGGCCACCACGTTGGCCCTGCATTCGCGTATATCGTGCTGGCGCCCATTTTTGGCATCAGGCTGTTTGCGCACGTCGCAGCTTCGCCAGAATTCGGCCCATAACAGCGCCGCGTACATTCACAGTTTTACCACTCAGACGCCAAAGCAGATGTTCGCTCAAAATTCGGGCGAATATCTGTTTTGGCGTCTGGATTGGCGTCTGAAAGCGCCAAACTGTATGGATAGGTGGTCGCCTTACGGTGTCCACGCTGTATTGGCGACATATACAACAGCAAGTGTTGCTTTTGCATCCAGAAAAAGATTGAAATGTGCAAATTTGTCTTTGAAAAATCTACTATCTATACGTCTGAAGTCTCAGATGCCCCTGAGAGGAGCATCCATGCCGCAGGGGCCGTTCTCTTTTCAACAGCCCAGGAGTCATTCGTATGTCTCTGTCTACAAAATCGATTTCGCCGGCCGTTATGGTCGCCGTTTTGCTGTCTGCTTGCGGTGGAGGTGATGGCAGTGGTGAGGGAGGCAAGGCGGCCTCCAGCAGTCCGAAGACGGCGGTGATTGCTACGTCATCGATACATACGGGTACGGGTGATGTTGCTTCCAGATCCAATACGGGTACGTCGGTGACGCCGGTTTCCACGCCTGCTACAGGGACAAAAACTTCCATCATTCTGCCGACAGGCGGGCAGACGGTGCTATCGACGGATACAGCAGTGGCACAAAAACTCGCCGTGCAGGATAGAGACAGAAAGGCGGCGATTTTTCAGTCGCGCAAATTGCGAGGTGATGCACTGTCCACCATGCTGGATGCAACCACTCCTGTTGGCGCGTATCCTCACACCCAGGCCCGTGATGTGTACGATGATCAGGGAAATATCATCGGAAGCATCGTCGAGGAGAAGTGGGACGATTACTCAGTGGAATTTCTGCCGGTAGATGAATCAAACAATATAATACGCGAGTCGGGCAATTATCCCCGCATCGAAGCTGGCAGCAATACTACCCCCAATTTCTACTCTCCCGCCAGGGAAATTGAAGGCCACAACACCGAAGGGATGAAAAAGTATGAGCCTGCGCAGGGCGAGTACATCCTCAACGTCTACTCGAAGCCCATAGGGGACTATTCAGCCGAGTCAGTTTACTCCTTCCAGGCCGTCACGCTCACCCTTATTGCAAACGGTTCGAAAAAGAGTCTGTCGTTGCCGGACAGGCTGGTTCTGACGCTGGGCGGTGATCCATTCAACAACTATTGGGTCCGGTGGATGGATCAGAGTGTTCTTCATGCAAATACAAAACGCGTTATTTCGCACAGGCAGCGATTTTTGGAGAACGAAACGATCCAGACGTGGGAATCGTCAAGAGCCAAAGTTCGTCTTTTCTGGAGAGCAGGGCAAGACGACCGTGATGTTCAGGTGTGCTATGAAATTTCCTACAACCTGGACAGCTACAATCCAGCCAAGCGACTGCATTGCTCACTGTGGACGATTCAGGATGGCTGGAGCTACGGCCACCGATTTGGTAACGGTGGGGTTTATATTGAGGATACACCAAACATTCCTGGTTCAGTCTTTTCAACTTTCCGTTGGCAAGGGGATGGTAAAGGTATAGACATTGACATTGGATGAGTGACGTGCGGCGCTCCGGTTCTCTTTCGGGAAGCTGGAGCGCCGGTGTCTCAGGGGCTGCTTTGTGCTGTGTTCGCCCCTGTCTGTTGTCAATTTCTGGTCACCCAGCAGCCGGTTTACCGCGTGTTACGCCAGCCTGATTGGACAGCACCCCCGTCCCCCGTCATCATGTTGCCCTGCAACTGCGGAGCACGACATGAACAACCTCGGCATCCACCTGCGCCTGATCGGCGTGGCCGCATCGTGGGGCGCCACCTGGTCCTGGGCGCGTGAAATCGTCAAAACGGTGCCGCCCGTCACCGGTGCGGCACTGCGCTTCCTGCTGGCAGGCGCGGCCCTGCTGGCCTGGGTGTTTGCCGTCGACCGCTTCCGCAGCATCCGCGCGCTGGATGGCCGGCAGTGGCTGGGCCTGACGGCCTGCGCCGCCGTGGGGGTGTTTCTCTACACCGTCCTGTTCATGTCCGGCATGCAGTACATCCCGGCGGGCAAGGGGGCGGTGATCATCACACTGAACCCGGCCATCACGCTGCTGGTGGCCGCCTGGCTGTTTGGTGAGAAGCTCAACCCCGTCATCGGGCTGGGCATGGTGCTGTCCCTGTCGGGGGCCATGGTGGCCGTCTCGCATGGTGACATTTCCCTGCTGTGGCGCGGCGGCGTGGGCGCCGGTGAGGCGCTGATTCTGGGCGCGGCGCTGTGCTGGTCCAGCTATACGCTGCTCAGCCGGGTGGTGATGAAGGGCATTCCGCCGCTCACCGCCACGGCCGTGAGCGCGGTGATCGGTGGCCTGGCACTGGTGCGGGCTGGGCTGGTGGTGGCCGGCGTGGCCGGCTGGCAGGCCGTAGCCGGTGCCTCGGCCTATACCTGGTACAACATGCTGGCGCTGGCCTTCGTCGGTACGGTGCTGGCCTATGCCTGGTACTTTGGCGGGGTGAAGGCGCTGGGGGCCGGCAATGCCGCTGCGTACATCGTGCTGGTACCCATTTTCGGCATCGGGCTGGCTGCCTGGTGGCTGGGCGAGACGGTGGATGCCTCGCTGCTGCTGGGGGTGGTGCTGGCCGTGGTGGGGCTTGCGCTGATCAACGTGGGGCAGCGCCGGGGGCGGTGAGGAGCGGCACCGTCATCAACCCAGCCACAGCTCATCCCCAGCCGACTGAACCAGCTTCAGCAGCCCGGGCGCGACGTTCCACTGGTGGCCGTCATCGACCGCAATGCTGACGGTCTTCTTGTTCAGCCGGATGACCGTGCCTTCCTTGTCTTCGCCATGGGCGATGAAGCTGACCCGGTCGCCTACGTTGAAGCGGGTCATCTGCACGGTGGCGCGCGCCTGGCGGATGAGTTTGCAGCGCTCGATGATGAGCCGGTTGAGAAAGACCAGATCTTCCTCGCTCATCTGGTTGATGGCCTCGACCGCAGAAAGACGGTCGACAATCTTGACAGTGCCGGAGTTCATGGGACGTCACCTCGTCATTCGATGCATTCTGGATGTCCCATGGATTATGCCGTGTCGCGATGCCTCACTTCGTGGTGTGCTTCGCTGCAATGGCCACCACCTTGTCTACCCGCTGGGTGTAGCGCGGGTTGTCGGCCAGGTAGTCGGTCGTCATCCAGGTGTCGACGATGACCTCGGCAATGGCCGGGCCGATCAGCTTGCCGCCCAGACACAGCACGTTGGTGTTCGAGTGCGAGCGCGCCAGCCCTGCGCAGAACGGGTCCTGCGCCACGGCCGCATACACGCCGGGGATCTTGTTGGCGATCAGGGCGCTGCCGTAGCCCACGCCATCAATGAAGATTCCGCGCTCCACCTGCCCGTCGCTTACTGCCAGCGCGGCCGGATAGATGAAGTCCGGCAGGTCGCAGCCTTCCTCCGAGAACGGCCCGAAGTCCACCACCTCGTGACCCTGGCTCTCCAGCCGTTTCTTCAGCGCCGCCTTCATCGCAAATCCGGCGTGATCGCCCGCCATGGCTATCTTCATGTCCGTGCTCCCTGTCGATGATGAGGCGAGGTCTCGCCCACGCCCAGAAGTGTGCCCCAGAACAGCCCCGTCAGACGGCCATGTCCGGGCAAGGGGGCATGGTTTAGAGGGGGCAGATCGGGAGGACTTGGTGGCGGAAGGGCCGAGAGAGCCCCCTGAGGAGCCTAGGAAAGGGGCAGAGCAAGAGAGGGGCGGAAGGGAACACGAACCGGGAGCCAGGAAGCAGAACTTGAATACCTCGCTAATACATGAATGATTATCATCCGCTACGGAGATGATGTAGCATCATCGTCGTGACACTGCAGTTCCGGCAGGAGGCTCAGGCTTTGTGGCTGACAGTCAGGAAGGAGACCATCCATGCCCTCATTCGTTCGGGCATGCAGCGGGCGCTGCGATGTCCGATGCCATGACTCCTGCGTCATGATCCAAGAATCAAGACAATCAACACAGCTGAGGAAAACCATGAAAGCACTCAACGCCACCCTGCTTGCCCTGCTGCTGGGCGCATCGGCATCCGCGTCCGCCCACAGTCTGTGGACCCAGGGCGAGAACAAGGATGTCTTCGAGGCAGATCTGATCTACGGCCACGAATTTCCCAAGCCCGAGGTCATCCCCGAGGACCGGTTGGTGCTGTTCGAGCCGTTGCAGGTGATCAGCCCCAACGGCACGCAGACGCTCGTGCAGTCGGGCAAGAACTACCACTATCGCCATTCCGCCAAGCTGGGCAAGGGCACGCACGTGCTGCTGGGCACCTACAAGCCGACCTATTGGACGAAGAAGGCCGACGGCAAGTGGGCCATGGCCAAGACGCGCGCCGACTTCCCGGATGCGCAGAGCTGCGGCCTGTACTCGATGAGCGGCAAGAGCTTCGTCATCATCGACGATGACGGCGCCTTCGCCACCAAGCCGCTGGGCAAGGGCTACGAGATCACGCCGCTGGCCAGCCCCAACGACATCAAGGTCGGCGAGCTGGCCAAGTTCCGCGTGACGCTGGACGGCAAACCGGTGGCCGAGGCCAAGGTCGTGGGCAGCCCGGCCGGCTTCAATTCGGAAGAGGTCCAGATCGAGGCCTTCTATGCCGAGACCGACAAGAACGGCGAGTTCTCGTTCCGTGCGCTGAAGCCCGGCCTCTGGTACCTGTCGTCCGAGGTCGAGCAGCCCCCGAAAGATTCCAAGGTCTGCGACAAGGTGGTCGACGAGTTCACGCTGAGTTTCAACGTGAAGTGATCCGATGACGGGCCGTGCCTGCACAGCCCGTTCCTGCGCTCAGCGTGTCTGCCACGTGATGGGTCGTGATACCGTGCCGGTGATGTTGCCGAACTCATCCCGCTGTTGCTTCAGGTGGCGCTCGGTGACGCGCTGGCCCCGGTAGGTGAGTGCCTTGCCGGGTTTCCATTTCTTGGGCACGCGCCACAGGGCGCAGCTGGTGCGCGAAAAATCACCGATACCCACTTCAGTGCACAGGCCGAAGTCCGACGAGCGGTTGCCGCGCTGCGCGCGCATCACCACCTGGGTGGTGCCGGCATGATCTTCCCAGCTCAGCGGCCCGGCGTCATACATCAGCACCATGTTGCGCTTCAGCGTCCAGGGGCCGACGATCTGCATGTGGGTGGCATGGGCCTGCACGCGGGCGTAGGCACGATCCAGGATCTCGCCCTTCTCGATCCGCTGGGCCACATCGATCGTCAGCACCGCAGCGTCGGCGGCAGCCTTGTCCAGGTTGTCAGGCAGCTTGTTGGCCGACAGGCCCGTCATCACGCGCACCGACGAGAAGGTGTCGTTGTCGCCGATATCGTCCAGGTACACACGGTAATCATTGTAGAAAGGCTGGGTGATGCCATTGCCGCTCTCGGTGGCTCTGACGTTCTGCTTTATCCGGATTACCGGAGGCTCGTCCGCTTCGTCGGTGTAGGCGTCTACCGTGCCTGTCGACTGGGTCAGTGCCGTGGCCAGCACGTCGGCCCGTATGCCCACGCCGGAGATCGGCTTGGCGTCGTTGTCGACCAGCAGCGACTGCGCGGGCAGTGCGGCCTGCGTGACCATGGCCTTTCCGGTGGCACCGGACGGGTTGGCGGGGCCAGCCGGGGAGGCCGGGTTGCCGGCATCGTCGCTGCTCCCGCAGCCGGCCAGCAGGGTGAGGAGGGATATGCCCAAGGACAGCCTTTTCATTGTCATGTTCATGTTGCATGCCTTTCGGTCATGATTTGATATTTCTCATATTTCGATGAGTTGTATTGAATGCCCCGTTTTTCGGGGTTTTGTCATCGTAAATATGCCGAAAGCATCCTATTGAAACTAAAAGTGTCGAAAAAGTTTCTTTTCCGGCGTGCGGCTAATGAAAGCCTGGATTCGGTTACGGCTGGGCCGGAAAGTACGGATTTGCTGACGTCTCGTTGCCCCTTTTCTGTGGTCAATGCGACGAAAAATGTACTCTTCTGCCGTCATTCGGACTCATCCAGGTGGTCCTCTGAACAAGTCCCGTGAACGGACGCGACGGAACGGGAGACAGGACAAAGCAGTCATGCGCCCGTTCTGCGGATGCGATGGCCGAAAGGACTCGTTCAGAGGGCCTGGTGGATGTTCGTGGTGTCCGACAGGGCGGGCGTGTTGTGCGTTCCCAATGCCGTCAGGCAAAAAAAGCGCCAGGACCGAAGTCTCTGGCGTCTTGCGAAGCCGGTCGCGAGCCGGCTTTCCTGGGGTGGAGGCTACGTGGGCCCTTCGATTCTCAGGGCAGTTCCACCTCGGTGGCGTCCTTCTTCTTCACGGGCTTGACCAGGTCCTCACGCTTGAGGCCAAGGCGCATGACGATGGCAGCAGCCACGAAGATGGAGGAGTACACGCCAAAGCAGATGCCGATGGCCAGGGCCAGCGAGAAGTAGTGCAGCGTGGGGCCGCCGAAGAACAGCATCGACAGCACCATCATCAGCGTGGACGTGTGCGTGATGATCGTCCGCGACGTGGTGGTGGTGATGGCGTGGTCCAGCACGGCGGCGGTGGTCATGTTCTTCGCGTGGCGCTCGCGGAATTTCTCGCGCACCCGGTCGAAGATGATCACCGACTCGTTCACCGAGTAGCCCAGCACCGCCAGCACCGCTGCCAGCACCGACAGCGAGAACTCCCACTGGAAGAGGGCGAAGAAGCCCAGGATGATCACCACATCGTGCAGGTTGGCGATAATGCCGGCCACGCCGAACTTCCACTCGAAGCGGACGGCCAGGTAGATCACGATGCCGGCAATCACCACCAGAAGCGCCATGGCGCCGCTGGTGGCCAGTTCCTGACCCACCTGCGGGCCCACGAACTCGTTGCGGCGCAGCTCCACCTTCGGGTCGACGGTCTTCAGTGCACCCAGCACCTGCTCGGCCTGCTTCGCAGCCGAGACGCCTTCCTTCAGCGGCAGGCGGATCAGCACATCACGCGAGGTGCCGAAGTTCTGCACCTGCGGCTCCGAGAAGCCCAGCTCCTCGATGGCCTGGCGGGTCTTGCCCAGGTCGGCTGGCTGTGCGTAGCTGAACTCCATGACCGTGCCGCCGGTGAACTCCACCGACAGGTTCAGGCCGCGGGTGAACAGGAACAGCACCGCCAGCAGGAAGAAGACGATCGAGATGGCGTTCAGGATCGTCACGTGGCGCATGAACGGGATGTCGCGCCGGATCTTGAAGAGTTCCATGGTGTGCTTGCTCCCTCAGCGCTTGGCCGGTTTCGGGTCATCCAGGTGCCAGTCGCTCTGGCCGACGGACAGGTGCTTGACGCGCTTCTTGCCGCCATACCAGAGGTTGACCAGCCCGCGCGACACGAACACCGCCGAGAACATC
>ERZ773076.1436-NODE-1436-length-10136-cov-2.250670_pt1 | contig 10136 bp, 9 predicted proteins | sample MGYA00580613_ERZ773076 | MGnify/ENA primary metagenome ERZ773076 (study PRJEB29015, sample SAMEA2738005) | human oral metagenome | biome: human oral; feature: human-associated habitat; material: dental | place: China | collected 2057 ...
CATCACCGCCAAGGATCAAGCGGTCGACCGGATTTATTCTCTAACCCTGGGGGCCGACGACTATGTGACCAAGCCCTTCAGCCCACGGGAGCTGACCTTGCGCGTCAAAAATCTCATGCGTCGCATTCAACCAAGCCAAGCTGTACAAGCCGTCTTAACTTGTGCTCCCTTTGCCATCGACGAGGGCCAACACCGCATCACACTCTACGACCAGGCCTTACAGCTATCACTCAAAGAATTCCAGCTTTTGGCCCTCTTCCTCAAAAATCCCGGTCGAGTCTTCGCCAAATCAGAGCTCTTCCTCAAGATTTGGGAGACAGACTACATGGAAGATGCCAACACCCTCAATGTCCATATCCATTCCTTGCGCGATAAATTAGCCAAGTCAGCGGGACAGCGTCCCTACCCCAAGATTGAAACCGTCTGGGGGCTGGGCTACCGTTTAGGAGGTGGTGACTCATGAAACTCCGTTCACTTGTCTTCCTGGCCTTTCTTACTTCCACACTCTGCGCCCTCCTACTAGTCTGGTGGGGGCTGCAACAAATGTTAGTCTCCCCCAACGTGGCCTACATCATTATCTGGATGACCTTAGGGGCTAATTTGCTAGGAGCCCTAGTGGGCTTCTGCCTACTTGAGCCCAGCGTCAAATCCCTGCAGCAACTGAGCCGTGACGTCCGTCGCGTGGCCAACCAGGACTTCCAGCCAGTCCAGACCATCAAATCACCGGCAGAATTGGCCTCGCTGACAGCCAACATCAACCTCATGATTCATGATCTCAACCAAAGTTTCCAGGCCCTAAGCCAAAGCGAGCAAGACAAGACCCGCCTCATGGCTAGCTTAAGCCACGATATCAAGACGCCTCTAACTGCTCTCCAGCATCAAGTGGAGGCGCTACAAGATCAGATGGTCCCGGCAGATGAAATGGAAGCCCTCTGGCAGGCCATGTCCTGCCAAGTCGATAGACTCAAGACGCTCACCCAGCAACTTATGGAAGTCGGCCTCATGGAGACCCAGTCCAATCGGCATGTGACTGCAGGTCAACTAGAGACCCTACAACTCGATGATTTCCTAATTCAGTTGCTAACCAGTATCCAACCCCATTGTCAGCAGAAGGAACAAGAACTGGAAGTCCAGCTAGCGCCAGAGCTAGAGACCATCCAGACAGACGGTGACAAACTATCCCGTATTCTCCTCAATCTCTTGGAGAACCAGCAAGTACTCGCCAGAGCAGAGTCGCATTCAACTCCATATCAAAAAAGAAGCTCAAGGAATCGGCTTCCATATCATTGATCAAGGCATGGGCATTCCCGCCCAGGACCTGCCTTATATCTTTGACCGCCTCTACCGGGTCGAACAGTCCCGTAATCGGGAGACAGGCGGCGCTGGCCTGGGACTCTACATCAGCCAAACCCTGGCCCAACAACTAGGGGGCCAAATTACGGTCACCAGTCAAGTAAACCAGGGTAGTCACTTCAGCTTATGGCTCCCACTATAGCCATAGCAAAAAGGCCAGGAAAATCCTGGCCTTTTTCTTATGGTCTAAATAGTTGATGAGCCCGCCAGGTCAAGTGGCTAGAGAGGCGATTGACCGGCTCCCAAGTGAGCCATTTGAGTGAGACTAGCTCATAGACGCCCTCTTGGGCATAAGCAAGCACTTCTTTAGCAATTGAGCCCCGACCCCCATGGTCTAAATCATTGTAGACAGCACCAGGTGGCAGTGGTCGGTTTTCTCCTTGGTCAGAAGACTCGGACTCCCTCTGCTGACGGGATTCGGTCTCATCAGAGGAAGACGGGTCTTGCTGGCTAGAGCCAGATAGTTCACTGTCTAGCTCAGCCCCCTCAGGCAATCGGAAATCTTCAGCCTCTAATTGATTGAAGCCAAAGAATTCAAATTGCCCCTGCACCTCACCGGACGGATCCAGGCAACGGTAGTTAAGACTGGTCATTTGGAAGTCGTCCTTGCTGAAGCGGACTTCTAGGTAGTTATAGATATCTTCTACCGGGGTGTCTTCAGGCACCAAGGTGATTCCCAAGGCCTTAGACGTAAAGTCTGACAAGTCAAAGTTACGTTCTAGGACCTTAAGACGATAATCGTGGGGCCCTTCTTCAAACTGGAAGTCGGCTTCATGGTCCAGGATCCAGTCTAGCATGAGGCGATAGTTAGGTCGCAGGCGAAAAGCCGCGGGCATCTGGATGGCAGACCATTTGTTAGTCTTCTCTGTATAAAGGTAATACTTGTGGTTGCTGTCCCCCAGATAGTAGACCTCCATATGGTCAATACCCCGACTATAATCCAAATAACCCTGGAGGACCTTGCCAGTCTTGGCATCATAACGGTAGGCCGCTTGATAGCTTGATTGGCTTCTCCGATCGCCAGAGACTCCCTTGAGGGCTACCGAGGTCAAAAGGTCCCGGCTTTTACGTACTTGATTGAGGACATCCTTGCGGTCTAACTTTGCACAATCATGATTCTGCCATTCTTCAGAGCTCTCCTCATGCCCTGATTCCTGGCTACTAGCAGATTCCAGACTGACAGTCGCCTGCCCTTGGAAGCCTGGCCAGCTTAAGGCCAAGGCATTAGCAGTCAGAGCCGAGACCAACAGGTATTTGAGACTTTTCTTCACGTCATTTCCTCCTTCATTCGAATCTAATCGACTTGCTTCTTGTCCCTTCTATTATAACAAAGCGGTCAAGACGACACAAACCCCTGGGGTCAGTCACTCGCTGATTCCAGGGGTTGCTCGATAATTAGTTGGCGTCTTGGGCTACAATTTCTTGCACCCATTGGATGAAGTTAGCCGACGCATGGCCGGTCCGTTCAGCTGTGGTATTACCTTGCCCCCAAACCGTGGCAAAGTCTACTGATTTGACGGCCCCATTAGCTTGATTCTCCAGGGCTAGGGCCAGGTTAGTTTCCACCGTCAAGGCCGTGTCTCCTTGGCTAAGGCCGGAACGAATCCGCCAGTGAGGTGCTGGTTTAGAGGTTTGGTAGCCAGAATAAGCGGACGTCAGATAGAACATTGGATTGTAGAGGTCCTGACGTTCTGCAATGGTCTTACCCAGACTATCGGTCTTAGCCAAGTCAGACTCAAAATCCGTCACATACTGGCTGTTCCAGTCGGTCAAGCTCTCATACTTGGCCTGATTGTTCTTGAGCAGGCGGGCCACTAGCTGGTCAAAGTGAAGCTCATTGGCATCCGCTACCCCGAAGACCGCATTCTCCGCTAGGCTACGGTCCAAGGCATCGAAGGCAGGCACAGACTTGCTGGCCGTCTTAACATACTTGGCGAAATCCGCCAGGCTGGAAATCTTGGCGGTATTAGTGGCCGCATCATAGGTCACCCATTGAGCCTCAGCATTCAAGCTATCAATATAGGCTTGAGCCGTCTCATAGGTGACAGATTCTGTCGTTCCACCCGGACCAGCACCATCGCTGGTATAAGGAAAGCTGGTATCGGCTAGAAAGTTATTGAGGGATTGATTGACTACCCCTTCTAGATAAGTGGCATAGGAGCCTTGGGTATAAATCCCCTCACTAGATTCTGTCAGGGTCAAGGCTTGGCCTTCATGTTTGAGGCCTAGCTGATTGATATAGTTAGCATATTCCTTAGCCAAGTCTTGGGATAAGGCCTGGGTAAAGGTACCCTCTGCCCGCGTATTGCTGTCAGCGAACTGACCCAGGTTCCATCCATAGGCAGCATCCGCATAATCCAAGCTGGTAATGGGACTCCAAGTCATAGTCCCATAAGGTGCATCGGAAATTGGGTTGCCTTCCTTGTCCTTCATGGCTGCCCCTAAGGCTTCCAAGTAAGGATTGTAGAGGGTCGAATCCCCACTAGCCCCTAGGATAGCAGACTGGGCCCCACCGCCACTATGGCCAAAACTCACAATCTTGTCGGTGTCACCTGGCAGAACATCCTTGTTATAACGAACATAACGGATAGCGGCCTTAAGGTCGGTGACGCCCCATGGCGCACCGCCCACTACTTCTTTGCCCTGGCTATCAGTGGTGTTGTCGCGGCCACGAATACCAGGTTGCAGATAAATCATCCCGGCCTGGGTATAGCTGGCAATGCCGTCAGCAAGCCAGGTTGGTGCCTGAGAGGCATTATAACCCGGCGTGTTAACCGGTAGGATATAAGGAGCAGTCGCAGCGGTAAATTGGCCCACTTGGGCGTCAGGCTTGACGCTGGCAGTATAGGTCCCATCGCCATTGGCACTGGCCTCAAGATAGGCACCTGGCACATAAATACCCAGGGTCTCATAGTCCAAGGAAGCAGGGTTGGCGACATAGACCACGCCCACTTGCCAGTAGATATCATTGATTTCATCGTATTGCCAAGCCGCATTGTCAAAAGCCAAGCTGTATTGGCCGACAGTAGCCGTTTCTTGGCTAGATGAGGCTTGGTTATTAGCCTCTTGGGCTAGGACAGGCACTTGGCTAGCCAGCAGATTGGCACAAAGCAAGGTCAGGGCGCTTAGTTTCATTTTTCTCGATAGGGTCATATCATTCAGTCCTTTCACTTATTAAGGGCTGGAGAAGATTAATGGGGGGGGGGAAGATTTACTTGTCACCCAGCCAGCAAATGACTTCCTGGCGCGGCTTACGGCTACGGGGATGTTTAGGATCCTTGAGACGGTAACCTAGGGACAACATGCTAGCCACCCCTTCGCGCTCCGGATCCAACCAACCTTTGGCAGCCAGCAAGGCATTGACCGCCTCATAATCGAAGCCTTCGATTGGGCAGGAATCAATGCCTAGCAAGCTAGCAGTCAACATCATATTAGCTAGGGCGATGTAGGTTTGCTTACTCGTCCAGTCAAAGAGGGCTCGCGGACTATCCAGACGCATGTGTTGGGTTTGGAAGGTTTCATAGAGGGTCAAACGACTATTAAGGTCCTGGTTAGAAGTCAGGCCTCGACGAATCAGGCTGGCCCGCATAGAAGGACCGTCATAGCGGGCATTCTTCTCCGCTAGGAGGATCACAAAGTGGCTGGCGGTGTCCAATTGCGGTTGGGCACCCCAGGCTAGGGGTTGGAGGTCCGACCGGATGGCTTGAATTTGGTCCCGGTCTAAGACCAAAAACCGCCAACCTTCCAGGCCAACTGAAGAAGGGCTGAGCCAAGCAGCGTCTAGTATGACGTCCATATCCTGGCGGGATATATGACGACTGGCATCATAGACCCGGACAGCTACCCGGTGGTCTAAGGCTTGACGAATTTGTTCTTGAATGGCTTCTTGTGTCATGGCATACATCCTCTCTAGGCTTTTGTTTTAGTATAGTCTACTGGCCCCCTTAAGTCTAGACAAACGCTTTCTTCTAGCCCTGACCCAACTAGCGCGCGGAGCGGGACTTTGTTATACTAGAAGATGACAAAGGAGCGATATCAACCATGACATTTTTTAAGATTTCTGACAACAAGTGGGCCAGCTGGGCCAAGATTCTAATCATCACCGCCCTGTCCTATGCCATTGAAAGCCTGGTGCCAGCCCTGGGGGCTTCTATGCTGGCCATTGTACTGGGCATGGCCTTGTCCGCCTGGCGTCCCCCTGCCTCGACCAAACCGGCCAAGCAAATTAGCGGCCAACTGCTCAAAATCGGCATTGTCTTTTTAGGCTTTGGCTTGTCCTTTGCCAAGTTACAAGCAGTGGGCCTCAAGGTCTACTTGGTCTTGATTCCGGTCGTGGCGGTGGCCCTCTTGAGCGCCCGCTACCTAGGACGCTGGATGGGCATTGAGTCGCGTTCAGCCCTCTTAGTGGGTATGGGGACGGCCATTTGTGGGGGCTCGGCCATTGCCGCTGCTGCACCCATTGTGGAAGCTGAGGACTCAGAGATTGCCTTCGCCATCACCACCATCTTCCTCTATAATACCCTGGCACTCTTCCTCTTCCCTCTCTTAGGGGCTTGGTTGGGCTATGGCGACCAAAGCTTTGGTCTCTTCGCCGGGGCCGCCATTAACGATACCTCTTCGGTCGTGGCTGCTGGCTTCGCCTTTAGTGAGGCTGCCGGCACCACCGCCACCATCGTCAAAATGGCCCGGACCCTACTCATTGTACCGGTCTGCCTAGGCCTGGTTGGGGCTCGCTATCAACAAGCAAGCGCGCAATTGGCTGACGGCCAAAGGGCTCAAGTCAGCTTGTGGGAACAAGCCCGCCGCCTCTTTCCTAGCTTCATCGCCTACTTCCTCTTGGCGGTCCTGGCTAGCTCCCTCCTGCCTCTACCTGCTTGGCTGCTAGACGGCTTCAAGTTGCTAGCCCGTCTGACCATGATTGCGGCCCTAGCTGGGGTGGGCTTGGCCGTTGATCTCAGACAGTTGCGCCGGGCCGGTAGCCAGTCCATCTTGCTAGGGGGCCTCTGTTGGGCCCTGGTCATTGCCACTGCTAGCCTAGCCATTCATTTCTTCTACTCTTAAGATTAGCATGCAAAGGACGAGAACCATGAAATATCGGGATAAAGTCGATCTCTTCTTAACCCTACTGGCCGGCCTGCCCCTCCTGGCCAGCGGTCTCTTCGGCCTTAGCTATGTGACGACCGTCATGCTAAGTAACTATCAGCATGGCCTCTGGATTGCCCAAGCCATGTCAGCCCTACTCATTTGGATTGGGGGTTACTTCTGCTATTATGCTTGGCGCAAGCGACGACGCATCCTGAGCGACTATGATGTCCTCTACCGCCACTATCCTGAACTGGCTGACGACTGGAGTCGCTTAGGTCGCCAAGCCCAAGTGGCCGATTCAGAGCTAGGGATATACTGCTATAAAGAGCATTTAGTCATCACCGCCCAAGGCCTCTACATTTGCCCCCTCAAGCAAATCGCTGCTATGGGCTACCAGGTGCAAAAGGTCCCCGTCAGCCGTCACCTCAAGCAAGCCCATCTCCTAGTCTACTGTCGCGACCTGGCTGGTCACAAGGAAATGCGGGACCTAGGTCGGTGGACAGGCGACCGCCAGCGTGCCCTATCTAATTTCCTAGCCGACCTTAAGACGCTTGCGCCCCAGGTCCAAGATGTCAGTCATAAAAAATAAGCTCACACAAGAAAGAGCCCAGCTAAGCTGGACTCTTTTTTCATATTATTTGTCTGCCAAGGCTGGCAGAACCGACACCACTTGGTGCTGACAGTCTACCGAAGCCTCAAGCGCCGCTAGAATGTCGGCCACTCGCTCCTGAGGACAGAGGGTCAAAATGCTAGGACCCGCCCCCGAAATGACGGTGGCATAGGCGCCCTTTTCAAGAGCCGTGGCCTTAACCGCTGGAAACTCCGCAATTAGAGACTGACGGTAAGGTTCATGGAACTTGTCTTGCATCATGAGTTGACCCATGGTCGGGTAATCACCCTGCATCATAGCCATTAACATGACACTGGTCAGGGCATTCTGGCCAATGGAATCCGGCTTGGAGGAGACCTCAGGCAGGACACTGCGGGCTGCCACCGTCGACAACTCATAGGCTGGGGTGGAAATAATGACCCCGACCCCTTCCAAGTTGCCTACTTGATAGAAGAGTTGATCGGTCTCCGGCTCATAGTAACCCACGAAGAGGCCCCCGGTGATGCAGGCCCCCACATTGTCGGGATGGCCTTCTTTGGCACTGGCCAGGCGCACCTTATCGAAGGTAGACAAGCCCAGGTCACAGAAATCATTGGCCAGCTCAATGCCAGCCACAATGGCTGAAGCCGAGCTACCCATGCCATGGGTCAGGGGAATCTGACTCTTCATAGTCAAATGAAGGGGCGCCAAGGTTTTGCCATAGCGGGCCGCCGTTTCCAGGGCCACTGCCACTACTAGGTTAGTCTCATCCTGGGGCAGGCCAGCCATAAAGTCGGTCTCAAAATCCACCTGCCAGCGCTCAGCCGGACGGGCCGTCACCGTCAGGTAGCGGTCGACCGCAATCCCGATGGAGTCAAAACCCGGACCCAAGTTGGCACTAGAGGCAGGAAAATCCTTTTGCCATACCATGGATACCGCCTCCTAGACCATGAGGTAGCGGGCTACCACAGTGGCATTGGCTTCTAACTTAGCCAAGATTGCTAGGCTGATGGCTTCGGTCTTAATGGTCAAGCCTGGCGCTTCAGCCAAGGTTAAGTAGCCGATTTCTAAGGTTTGGAGAACAGCGCGAACATGGCTAGCTGGCGCATCAAAACGTAGGTAGTAGCAAGCTGGTGCTTCCTGGCTGACAATGGCTAATTCTTGGCTTGGCAAGACAGCTGGAATAAAGCCACGGTCGGCAATTTGCAAGATGTCAGATACTACGGCAGAAGCTGTCTCCAGACTACCGGCACCTGGCCCCCAGAACATGGTTTGGCCTACCGCATTGCCTTCTACATAGACGGCATTGAAGGCTTCCGAGACACCGGATAAAGGATGGGCGTTTGGCAAGAGGACAGGCTCAACCCCGACTTGAATGCCGGCCGCTGTCTTGGTGCTCTTGCCCAAGAGCTTCATGGTGTAGCCCGCTTGCGCCGCAATGGCGATGTCGCTGGCATCCACTGTGTCAATCCCCTTGACGCTGACTTGATGGAAGTCCACGCGGGTGTCATAAGCTAGACGAGACAAGAGGGTAATCTTGCGCGCCGCATCAAAACCACCCACATCATTGGTTGGGTCGGCTTCAGCATAGCCCTTTTCTTGAGCAACAGACAGGGCATGGTCATAGGTCCAGCCGTCTTGAGTCATGTGGCTAAGCATATAGTTAGTAGTCCCATTGAGAATTCCCATGACGCCAGAAATTTGGTTGGCTGCTAGGCCTACTTGGACCCCGTTAATAATGGGAATCCCACCGGCTACACTAGCTTCATAGAGCAGGCTGACGCCCTTTTCATTGGCTAGGGCTTGCAGCTCATCAATGTGGAGGGCTAGCAGATCCTTGTTGGCAGTGACCACGTGACGGCCTTGGCTCAGGGACTGATGGATGACTTGATAGGCGAAGTCCACGCCCCCCATGACTTCCACCACGAGGTCGATGTCTGCCTCATAAATATCCTCTACCCGGTCGGTGAAGACTGCTGATTCTAAGCCCAGACGGTCCACCTTGTCGGGATCCCGGGTCAGAACATGGCTGATGACTAGGTCTTCTTTATATTTTGCTTGGAATTGGGCTTGGTTCTCAGCTAAGACCTTCACGACCCCGCCACCTACCGTACCGATACCACATAATGCGATTTTCATTCCTGCTCGCCTCCATTTCAATTCTACTCCTCTAAGTTTAGTGGGAATGGCCTGTTTTTTCAAGTAAATTTCATAAGAAAGTATATCGTTTGGGCAAAATATAGTGTATCATAGTAACTGTTAGGCTCTAGCGCCAATCTGATAGAAGGATGGATAGATATGATGATTGTAGCAAAATTCGGGGGCTCCTCCCTGGCCAACGCCGGCCAGATCAAGAAGGTAGCCGCCATCATCCAAGGCAAACCAGAAATTAAAGCCGTCGTAGTCAGCGCCCCAGGCAAGCGTTTCGCTGAGGACATTAAGGTCACCGACCTGCTCATCGCCCTCTTCGACGCGGTGCAGGCAGTGGCAGGCCAAGTAGGCCACCAGACTGAGGCCCTATTGCAGGCTGAGCCAGTGGCTGAAGCCCGTCAAAAGGTGCTGGACCGCTATGCCAGCATCCTGATCGAGCTGGGCCTGTCGACAGAGCTTTTGGCTTATTTTGAAGATACCCTAAATGGCTACATGGCCGACATCCAGGAGCCTGAGCGCCTGCTAGATGCTCTCAAGGCTTGCGGCGAAGACTTCAACGCCCAAGTCATTAGCCACTACCTGGTCAGCCTGGGCCTTGACGCCCACTATGTGTCGCCTAAGGAAGCCGGCATTTTAGTGACGGATGAGCCCTCTAATGCCCGCCTCTTTGATGAGTCCTACGCCCAAATCGCCAAACTCCGTGACCGGGCTGGCGTCCTCATTATTCCAGGCTTCTTCGGCTACTCCAAGGGTGGCGACATCGTGACCTTCTCCCGTGGGGGTTCTGATATTTCTGGGGCTATCATCGCCAACGGCTTAGGCGCCGACCTCTACGAGAACTACACCGACGAGTCCTTTATCTACTCCATGCATCCGGGCAAAATCGCACGGCCGCATCCCATTAAGGAGATTACCTATAGCGAAATGCGGGAGCTATCCTATGCCGGCTTCGGGATTT
>ERZ773076.1442-NODE-1442-length-10115-cov-4.606660_pt1 | contig 10115 bp, 8 predicted proteins | sample MGYA00580613_ERZ773076 | MGnify/ENA primary metagenome ERZ773076 (study PRJEB29015, sample SAMEA2738005) | human oral metagenome | biome: human oral; feature: human-associated habitat; material: dental | place: China | collected 2057 ...
CTAGCCAACGAATTGCGTATGCATTTACGTGGGAAAAGATTGTGTTGGATTATGAGGAATGTTTAAGGAGTAGTATTAATGGTAGCGAAATTAAAATATGATAAATCAGATATTATACGCTTAGACGATAAAGGATTGAAAAAATATCAATCTGAATTGCTCAAAATGATTTCTGATGTGTTTGATTTTTTTGAAGAGAATGAAATCCAGTATTCTTTGAGTGGTGGTAGCATTTTAGGGGCTATCCGTCATAAAGGTTTCATACCATGGGACGATGATGTTGATATCAACATTCCTCGAGAAAGTTATAATAAGCTTTTTTCATTATTTGAAACAGATAACAGCTTAAGTAGAAAATACTATCTTCAATCTCCAAAAAGTCATCCAGAACTGGGTCTACATGTCTCTCAAATTAGAAAAAAGGGAACAGTCGCTCGTAGAAAATACGATTATGCTGCTGAAGAATGCGGTATCTCTGTAGATTTATATATTGTAGAAAATGTTTTTGATAATCCAGTTAAACAATTCTTTCAATGTTATATAAGCATGTTTTTAACTTTTGTTTTGGCTTCTGTGCGTGAAACTAAGAACCATACATTGATGAAAGAAATGTACTGTCTTGAAGGAAGGAAATTAAATTATTCTATGGGCAAATTAATGGTGGGATGGTTTTTTGGAATCGTTCCTATTAAAAATTGGTTAGACTGGTTAGATAAATGTAACGCAAGTTGTAAGGATTCACATACTAAATATGTATCCATACCAACAGGGCGAAAACATTTTAGACGTGAAACTTACTTGAGAGAGAATATGAATGTTTATAAGAAGGTGCCTTTTGAAACTTTGATGGTGAATGTTCCAGTTCAATCAGAAGAGTATTTAAAAATGTTCTATGGAGATGATTACATGGTCCTACCTCCAGTAGATAAGCGAGAACAACATTTATTTTTAGAATTAAGTTATGGGGAAGAATAAATGTCTAATTTGTAAAAATAAGCTGGATAGAAAATACATCCATATTATCCTCAAAAAATAGTATTTATTTGAAATAAATTAACATAAATGACCTATCTTTATTTTACCGCAAATGAACTTGTAAGGAATAGTATTCATGAGCAAGATGATAGCAAAGTTTCAGCTATTATGTCTCTCTGAGGACCTCCAAACTGATTAGATATAAAGTTATCAACTTTTTCAAAGAAGAGTATTGTGCTTTGACTTGCTACGAGGGCTTGAATGGTCTAAACTAAATTAGACGGCTGAGCTTATTTAATAGATTATCTTTCTTCGCAAGACTAGAAAAAATGTAGTGAGATTATTAAACGTCTATGAAAATGGAAATGGTAGCTTAAATCAATACACTAGATGATTTTTATACAGAAAATATTTTCCTTTCATGTTATTATATCGCTTGTATTTTGGGTGCAGGTACTGAAGTAGAAGAGGATAAAAAGTCTATAAATGCCGCTATAATTATTCTCTTGATAGATGGATGCCTAGTAGTGGTATTTTGAGGAAGTATGTTTTCTTCGTACTCTTTTCAAGAACTTTAAAGTTTTTCTGCTACAAAGATTCAATTGTTAGAAAGCATCATAGAGACGATTATTCTTTGTATATAGTGGATGGAGTTCCCGTTGAGAAAATAACAAAGCCTTATAAATAAAAGCGAAAGATTAATAGATTACTTTGATGGCAAAAAGCTGAGGAGCAAAATTCATTGAAAATAATCTGTAAGAGTATAAGGCGAGAGAGATTGTTCCAATTGAATTCTATGGAAGTGGGAAGATGTATCAATCTTTGTAGAATAGACTTGCTAATGAGCATATAGTGTACATACTATGGTAATTGTATGAGGGATTCATCAGAGATTATACAGAAGACATATTTTAGAATTCTGAAGATTCATGAAATGAGTATTAAAAATTGAATTTGAAAAAGTAACAAAGTGATGGAGATTTAATGAACAGACGACTTGTAATTAAAAAGAAAAATATAAGTTTTCTCTTGCTTATGTTATGTATTACAGCAGTTTATGGAACAAATTATTGGTTTATAAAGCTCTATACATATGATTTTATGCTTTTAGCATCATTGATATTATCAATTATAATATTTATATTTAATGGTATTAAAATTGAGAAAACTAAGTATAAAACTACCATTATACTAGCTGTTCTAATGTGGATTTCGGGTATTATAGTTGCGCAAGGCTATGGACTTCCTATTACTGTGATATTAAAGGAGAGTTTGTATACCATTACTCCATTTATATTATATTTAGCTTTTCGACCTATGATTAAATCAATGAAAGATGTCTCATTATTTCTCCGTATCGTTTCTATAACTGGGATTATCTGTAATTTGTTTTCTTTTGTTGAAATGTTTTTGGCGTTAAAAGGATTTGATTTTCTACATATAGGTGTGTTTGAAAAACTTCGAAACGGTACTCCTCGATTTGCAATTGGAGAAACTATTATTGTCCTTAGTTTCCTTATATCATGTAGTATTGTTACTAATAAGGAAGAGACTAGAAGTAGACGACTTTGTCATATGTTTAACATATTTATTACAATGATTAATCTAGTCTGGATTATTAAGACAAGAACACTAAGTCTATATCTTTTAGCGACAATTTTGATGATACCTATTCTAAAAAAGGATATAAAGAAGTACATAAAGTTGCCGATTACATTGCTAGTAATTATCGTAGTTGTTTTGATTTCATTACAATATTTTATTCCATTGCTCAATAATTTAATTGAGAATGATTATGGAATTCAAATTAGATTCTCTACAATTGAATATTATTTAGATTATTTTAAACAACATTGGTTGTTTGGAGCAGGATACATTTCTTCTAACCCATACTATTCAACTTATTCAATCATCGTTGGTCCATTTGGGCGCTACTATCCAAGTGATGTGGGTGTAATAGGACTCATGTTTAGAAGTGGGATAATTGGCTTGATATGGTTAATCAGTTGGTTTTACTCAAGCCTGAGAATAATTAGAGATAACACAAATAAAATTCCGGCTTACTATGATTTATTGATGAAGTTATTTGTCGTGTTCTTGCTGTTTTCTTGTATTAATTTGATATTAACGGATGCACCGAGATTTCCATACATTACGTTAGGGATGTTGATTTGTGAATCCAGTTGTTTTTTGAAAAATATAGATAATCTTAATGGCGATATGTTATAAAATGATTATATAAGGGGTATGAATGATGGTTAAGAGATTAGCAGTGCTCATGGCTACATACAATGGTGAAAAATATATTAAAGAGCAAATTGAAAGTATTCTAAAACAAGATATAAATCTTGATTTTACCCTAATCATTAGAGATGATGGGTCAACAGACAATACTCGAAATATAATTCGTGAATACGCTGATACTGGTAAGCTTGTTTTTATTGAAGGTGAAAATAAGGGGGCTGCACGAGGTTTTATTTCGTTACTCCGTGATAATCCTGGATATGATTACTATGCATTTTCAGATCAAGATGATATTTGGAATAAGGATAAATTACAAAGAGCTATCATAGAGATTTCTGAAATTAATGGTCCAGCTCTTTATTGTACTAATTGTGAGTTAGTGGACTCTAATCTCAATAATATTGGGCGAAACACTCATAGGAAGAAACCACACTATACACTTGAATCAGTTCTCTGCCTCGCAAGTTGTGCACAGGGGTGTACTTCTGTATTTAATAAGGAGCTAGCCTCCATCGTACAGAATAATGATGTACCAGATGTTTTTATTATGCATGATTCCCTACTGACATGTCTATGCGCATTGATAGGTGGTGCAATTGTTTATGATGAAATTCCATCAATGAAATATAGAATGCATGGAGATAATGTTTTTGGAATGGTATCAGCTAAGCAAAATATTGGCAAAGTTATCAAAGATCGCATTAAAGAAATCACAAAAAAGCGTAAGATCAGTATGTGCGATCAAGCAGTAAGTTTGTTGAAAGTTTATCGAAAGTATATAAGTTTAAAAAATCAAGATATTTGTAGATTGGTTATTGATTCTAAAACATCAATAAAAGCTAGAATAAAACTTGTCTTCAATAAAAATTTGCAACATGACACATTGAATAAAACAATAACAAAAAAATTAGAGATATTATTTGGTAATGGCTAATAGAGGAGTTAAGATATGACATATCAACTTATTGTATCCACAATGAATCAACATGATGATAGTCTTATAGAGAAGATGAATATTAAATCTAATGCTATCATCATCAATCAATCTAACTCATTTTCTTATCATGAGACTATATTGGGGAATTCCACTATAAAATGGTATGAGTTCAATGAACGGGGTATTGGTTTAAGTCGAAATACAGGTTTAATGAGATCAGATGCTGATATCATCCAATTTGCTGATGATGATATGGTTTTCACAGATACTTATTATAAAGATGTTTTATTGGAGTATCAGAAGCACCCAGAGGCTGATGTTATTCTATTTTCGAATAAGTGTCTTAATGAAGATCGTATGCCTTATCAAGTTGATAACTTTGGACGTATAAATAGGCTTGAAGGTGTTAAATTTGGTGGGGCTAGGATTACAGCGAGGAGAGAAAAATTACTTTACAATAACATAACATTCTCATTATTGTTTGGAGGCGGAGCAAGATATGGAGCTGGGGAGGATGTAACATTCATTCAAGACTGTCTAAAAGCGGGGTTACGAGTATATAAATCTCCCATTATTGTTTCTACCATGAAACAAGATTCATCTACATGGTTTAAAGGATACGATAGAAAATATTACAAAGATAAGGGTGCGTTACTGGCCGCTAATTTTCCTTTTATCAGTACAGCAGGAAGTTATATCCAAGCTTTCAAGAATAAGGGGGAAGAACATACATTTTTGAAGTTGCTCGGCTACTACAAGGAAGGGATTGATGAATTTAAAGAAAATAAATAAATCAAAGAGATTGAATATTTGTGATAAAGGAGTCGTTGACTATGCCAATAGATATAATTTACAATACTGGAGAGACTGAGCTAGAGTTGAAAAATAGCTACAATTATGACGGAAGTGAGCTAAGGAAAGCACAACTTCGTATGATTGAGATGCTTTCATTTTTAAATGATATCTGCAAGAAACATGATATTACTTATTTTATTGCTTTTGGAACTCTACTTGGCGCTGTAAGGCATGGAGGATTTATTCCTTGGGATGATGATCTTGATATTTACATAAATGATAAAGATTTAAAAAAACTTAGAAGAATTATTAATAACGGAAGTTATCCTTATGTTATTCAAGATTATTCTATCGATAAAGGATTTGTGAGATATTATAATGTGCTTAGAGATTTAAAATCAGAGTATATAAAATCAGAGTATCAACATAATCAACGAGAATATAGAGGAATACAAATTGATTTGTTTCCCTATGATTATGGTGTAATGGAATGGGGAGTACGTCTTGTTGGAAAGACATATGGTCTTAATGAAAAGCTTTTTTTGGGGAAAAATAGAGTATTAACATTCTTGATTTTTCATTTTACTAGAGGGATAATAATACCTTTCCTTAAAGTAGTTAGTAAATTTAAGGGAAGAAAAATAGTAGGACTTGGATATGAGACTGGGGATTCAGGATACTGCTATTATGTTAATGATGTATTTCCTCTAAAAACAATAAATTTTGAGGGTTTAGTTGTTCCTTGTCCGAATCATCCTGAGGAAGTTTTAAAAATTGATTATGGATGCAATTATATGGAATTACCACCTAAAAATCAAAGAAATCATCACAAGGTGCTCAATATACACTTTTATGATTAGATATTTTTATTATAGAGGAGCTCTTTGAGTAAGAGATTGCCGGAGATGTTATGAAAAAGAATAAGATAGAGAAAAAAAGATCAGTGAAAAAAAATGCAATCTTGAGTGTAATAAAACAGTTGTTTTCGATTATTTTTCCAATGATTACATTTCCATATGCAACTAGAATTCTTGGAGTTGAGAATTATGGGAAATATACATTTAGTGTATCTATCGTAAACTACATCTCGTATATTGCAGCGGCAGGTATTTTACGATATGCTGTGCGCGAATGTGCAAGAGTAAGAGATGATAAAAAAAAATTGCATAGATTAGTCAACGAAATATATACAATAAATATATCGACTACTATAGTTGCCTACCTCATTCTATTTGCATTGCTGGCATTTGTTCCAATGTTAAGAGAATACGTTCTTTGGATAATGTTAATAAGTCTATCTGTCTTGTTTACAACAATAGGTACGGATTGGATTAATAGTGCTTTTGAAGATTATTTTTTTATAACGATAAGATATATTCTAAGTCAAATGGTTGCTCTTTCTCTTTTGTTTCTGTTGGTTAGAAATCAAGATGATATTACTCAATACGTCATTGTAAGTATTTTTGGAGGAATTTTGGCAAATATTTTAAATGTTTTGCATATTAGAAGAACTTTAAAAATAGTACCTCGCTTGATATATTCAAAGCAATTACTTAATCATATTAAACCAATTTTATATCTATTTGGATCTACGATTGCCACTGTTATTTATATAAACTCGGATGTAACACTTTTACGTATTTATGCAGATGATGCTTCTGTAGGCTACTATGGCGTGTCAACTCAATTTTATCAATTGGTTAAACAATTGATAAATGCTGCTTTTATTGTTATTATACCAAGAATTTCAAATGAGCTGGCTAAGGATAAATCCTTAGCTTATAGTCGATATAATAAAATTCTCACGGTTACTATATTAGTAATGATTCCATGTGCCACAGGCCTATTTATGATAAGAAATAATTTGATACTGCTATTCTCAGGTGAGGAGTATCTAAAAGCTACTTCTTCTTTAGCAATTTTAGCAGTTTCATTAATTCCAGCAATGACAGCAAATTTTTTTATTAATATAGTTATGATTCCATTGGGAATGGAAAAGAAAGTTATGATTGCTACTATTACTAGCGGCATAGTAAATATTGGGTTGAATTTTGTTTTAATTCCCATCTTCGCTGAAAATGCTGCTGCTTTTACAACATTGATTGCAGAAATTTCTATGATATTAATTGCTATGTTTTATTGTCGTAGTATGAAATTTCGTAGTGTTATTAAGGCGATTGTTACGGGAATAGTGGGAGCTGGAGTTATTGTTTTAGTATGTTTTTTATTAAATAGTATTATAAGTAATTATTTTGCTAACATTGTGCTATGTATCACCATAAGTAGTATGTTCTATGGTGTAGTAATTTTAATTTTTTATCGTGAAAAAGTCATGAGTATCATAAGAGATATGTTAATAAGTAGATGACTAAATAAAACAGACTATCAAAATCATGACTATGTTAGAAAAATTGAAGAAAAACTGTTAAAAAGATTGTGATTAATACAGACAGGAGCAGATATATGCAACAGAGTTCATTCGTCAATGAACATTGAACTTTTTAATATTTTGAAGATATAGATAATTGTTTTTAGATAGTAATTTTGAAAGACATTTTTTCAAAAATTTTACAAATAGTAGTTTTCACTTTACCATTAATTAATATCACTAATACTTACCAATGTATTGTTCGTAAATGCCAAGTAAAAGATGTGTGTCATGGTGGCAGTGATTTTTATAGAATTAGTAAGTCACGGTATAGAATTGACAATGAGTGGAATGAGATTATATTGAAAGTAATTACTTATGATACAGTGTTTTGCTTTATTATGATCAATCAGCTTGCTTAAACGAGCTTGAAGACTATTTGGTGTTTTTTTCTAAAGCCGAGTCTAATTTGAACTAAAAAATAAGATAAGTTACTTTAACTATGAGCATAGAAAAAGTTTTGCAGAGGCTATTCGATATGTTACTCTTGCTATTCCAGAAACAAGCTGGAGACAAAAAAGAGGTGATGTTAAGGAACATGATATTGACATCTTTGTTATTTGAGATGATTGGGAGGGTAAATTGTTCATCTTAGAGAAGAAGATTTAGAAGTAGTCTATTTGTCACGAACAAAAAAACTCAACGACAAAAATAAAACGAAATTTAATTTATCAGAGTAAAATTTGGTAAAAAGTAACTTTTATTTTCGCAACAAAGCTTTATAACTGATGTTAGAGGCTAGCTAAAAATTGTCCAAATGCTTAGATTATAAGCTATAAAAACACAACAAATCAAAACGTTATGATAAAGAAAGGTTATTCCATTATGAAAGGTATTATTCTTGCAGGTGGTTCGGGGACACGATTATATCCTTTGACTCGGGCTGCATCAAAACAACTTATGCCAGTTTATGATAAACCCATGATTTATTATCCTTTGTCAACCTTGATGTTGGCTGGGATTAAGGACATTTTGATCATCTCAACACCACAGGATTTGCCTCGTTTTAAGGACTTGCTTTTAGATGGTTCCGAATTTGGGATCAAGCTTTCTTATGCAGAACAACCTAGTCCAGATGGACTAGCGCAAGCCTTTATCATCGGTGAAAAATTTATCGGTGACGATAGTGTTGCTTTGATTTTAGGAGATAATATCTACCATGGACCTGGTCTCAGCAAGATGCTTCAAAAAGCAGCGAACAAGGAAAAAGGAGCGACTGTTTTTGGTTATCAAGTTAAGGATCCAGAACGTTTTGGAGTCGTAGAATTTGATAAGGATATGAACGCTATTTCTATTGAAGAAAAACCAGAACATCCTCGCTCTAACTATGCCGTGACCGGTCTGTATTTCTATGATAATGATGTTGTAGAAATTGCTAAAGGCATTAAACCAAGTGAACGTGGCGAGTTAGAAATTACAGATATCAACAAGGCTTACTTAGATCGTGGTGACCTTTCTGTTGAGCTGATGGGCCGAGGATTTGCTTGGTTGGATACCGGAACTCACGAAAGTCTCTTAGAAGCAGCTCAATATATCGAAACGGTTCAACGTATGCAGAACGTGCAAGTGGCAAATCTGGAAGAAATTGCTTATCGTATGGGCTATATCAGTAAAGAGCAAGTGCATGAATTGGCGCAGCCGTTGAAGAAGAATGAATACGGACAATACTTGCTCCGTTTGATTGGAGAAATTTAGATGACAGATAATTTTTTTGGAAAAACACTTGCAGTGCGTAAGATTGATGCAATTCCAGGTTTGTTAGAGTTTGACATTCCAGTTCATGGAGACAATCGTGGCTGGTTTAAGGAAAATTTCCAGAAGGAAAAGATGGTGCCACTTGGCTTTCCTGAAAGCTTCTTTGCTGAAGGGAAACTGCAAAATAACGTCAGCTTTTCTCGCAAAAATGTTCTTCGAGGCCTCCATGCTGAGCCTTGGGACAAGTACATCTCTGTTGCAGATAACGGGAAGGTTATAGGATCATGGGTTGATTTGCGTGAGGGTGAAACTTTTGGGAATGTTTACCAGACAGAGATTGACGCTAGTAAGGGAATCTTTGTCCCTCGTGGCGTAGCCAATGGATTTCAAGTCCTATCTGATACAGTTTCTTATAGTTATTTGGTTAATGACTATTGGGCGCTTGAACTCAAACCTAAGTATGCCTTTGTTAACTATTCTGACCCAGAATTAGGAATTGAGTGGGAAAATCTGGAAGAAGCAGAGGTATCTGAAGCGGACAAACATCATCCCCTACTTAAGGACGTGAAGCCTTTGAAAAAAGAAGATTTGGAATAAGGAAATAATATGACTAAATATAAAAATATCATCGTGACAGGTGGGGCTGGTTTTATCGGTTCTAACTTTGTCCACTATGTTTACAATAACTTTCCAGATGTGCATGTGACAGTGCTGGACAAGCTGACTTATGCAGGTAATCGTGCCAATATTGAAGAAATTTTAGGCGACCGTGTTGAGTTAGTTGTTGGAGATATTGCTGATGCAGCCTTGGTAGATAAGTTAGCAGCTGAAGCGGATGCCATTGTACACTATGCGGCAGAAAGCCACAATGACAACTCGCTCAATGATCCGAGTCCCTTTATCCACACCAACTTCATTGGAACCTACACACTTTTGGAAGCGGCTCGTAAATACGACCTTCGTTTCCACCATGTGTCAACTGACGAAGTCTATGGGGATCTGCCGCTGCGTGAAGATTTACCAGGTCATGGGGAAGGACCA
>ERZ773076.1443-NODE-1443-length-10115-cov-2.701789_pt1 | contig 10115 bp, 10 predicted proteins | sample MGYA00580613_ERZ773076 | MGnify/ENA primary metagenome ERZ773076 (study PRJEB29015, sample SAMEA2738005) | human oral metagenome | biome: human oral; feature: human-associated habitat; material: dental | place: China | collected 2057 ...
AACACCGACGCCAAATGTTGGCTTTAAGCTTGGTGCTCCCGAAATAACGAGGTGTGGCATTGGAATTAGCCCGGTAATTAATCCCACAATTGCGGTTACCGCCATTCCAATAAAGATTGCTCCCGGAACTTTTTTAACCATCAAAATTGAGGTAACAATCAGGCCGATAATCGTTAACCAGGTGGTTGGTGTAGTGAATGAACCAAGACCAACAACGGTCGACTTGTTAGCAACAATTAAGCCACCCTGATGAAGTCCTAAAAAGGCAATAAATAAACCAATTCCACTAGAAATTGCAAACTTCAAATCACTTGGGATTGCGTCAATAATTACTTCACGTAACTTAAAAATTGTAATGAGGATAAAGATCAACGAAGCAACAAAAACAGCAGCTAAAGCAGTCTGCCAGTTAACTCCCATCCCAATAACAACTGAATATGAGAAGAAAGCGTTAATTCCAAGAGCTGGCGCAGTAGCAATCGGGTACTTTGCGTAAAGCCCCATCATTAACGTCCCGAATGCTGTGGAAAGAGCAGTTGCCGTGAATACCGCCCCCTGATTCATCCCCGCTGCTCCTAAAACATTAGGGTTAACGAACAAGATGTATGACATCGAAATAAAAGTTGTGAACCCCGCTAGAATTTCTGTGCGAATGTTCGTATTTAATTCATTAAGCTTAAAATAATTGCTAATTGTGTTCAATAAAAAATCCTCCAAACAGTAATTACGAATAAAGCAACAAATGATATCTTATAATATTCGCATTCATCTGTAAAGAGGAATTTTAGATAAAATTTAGATATTTTGGGCAAGGTAATCGTATAGCATGTCCTTCTTAATTTGCTTTGTGTCAACTCCCAAGACTTCTGCAATCTTAAAGGCATAGGCAAGCGCGGTTGCTGGACCACGACTAGTAAGGATCTTAGCCTCTTCATCGACTACAGTAATATCTTTGTGGAAACGGGCACTCGGTACTTCCTTTTGAATTTCTTCATTCATCCCCGGATAGCAAGTGTAATCATGATTATCTAAAAAGCCATAACGAGCAAGTGCGATTGGTGCAGCACACATGGCGGCATCCCACTTGCCTTCCCGGTTACGCTGAACCATTAATTGCTTTAATTGTTCGTTATCACGAAGTCGTTTTGAGCCGCCCATACCACCTGGGAAGGCAACAAGATCATACTTCAACAGCTGATCGCCCATCAACTCATCACAAGTTAATTTAATATTATGAGCACCAAGAACTTCCCGATCTTCAAGGCCAACCATTTTGGCATCAATACCAAGGCGACGCAATACATCAATCACCGTTAATCCTTCAACTTCTTCGCAACCTGGTGCAAATACGACTGCAACTTTTGGCATAACTTAAGATCTCCTTCTCTAATTCTTCATTCTAGTTATTAACTCTGTCATTACCTGATCAGCCTCTGGCATCCGGTATACCGGAAAAATATGCGGTAAATCACGCCCAACGACAAACTTAACTGGCACTTTTGCATCACGGAGTTTTTTGACGAATAAGGCACTATCTGGGTACATAATCTCCCGAGTACCTACACAAACAAAAACATCCCGCATCTGACTAACATCACCATTTATTGGACTTAGCCTGTAATCATCATGCTTTTCACCTGCAGCCCACAGTTTAGCTACTCGCCGTAATCCCTTAACTGATAAGGTCACATCATGAGCTTCATACTTGGTGATTGTCGGGTTATTCAAGTCGAGATCCAACCAGGGAGATATTAAAACTAAGAGTCCTGGTTGTGGCAAGTCAGTTGCTGCACAATATTCACAGAAGCCAGCGGCCAACCCGCCACCAGCAGAGTCACCCAACAACGTAATGTTACTTACCGGAATTTGATCATAAACTTGTTGATATAACTGGGTAATTTCTCGATATGCCGTTTTAAACTGGTGCTGTGGAAGATGAGAATATAGGATAACGTAAACGCGTGCCCCTGTTTCTTGAGCTAACCGGTCAGCAAATAACCACTGCTCCTTTACAGGTGACTCAACATACGCACCCCCCGGCAGATAGATAATTGCCTTTTGCGAGCCTGACTGTTCATTTAAAACATAGGTTCTTGCCAAAGTGTTGGATAATTTACGCAAACTGACGCTAAATGGGACCGCTGGCATCACAAAGTCTTCTTCACTTTCTTGTTGCGCTTCCGTAAGCATCTGGTGAAATTTTTGTTCATCAGTCATCCGTTGCTTAAAGCCACTCACCTGAATTTGCAATTCAACAAATGTTGCTCGCTGTGAACGGTGTTGACCACAGCATACTAATTCACGGATACTCTGGCCAAAATTACTAGCAAGTTCAGATGCAACCTGGTGTTGAAATTTTGGTAATTTTCTCATGAGTTGTTGGGCTCCTCTTAATAAACTAGTCGAGTTTTCCCGACCTCACTATAAATAGTTACTCTCATCGTAACACGATTTCAGCACCCAGCTCCATTCAATTTTATTAAGTTTTGTCTTAAAATTAATTAAAAAGGAAGTAATCTTAATGCACCAGGAATCTCTTTTCGCTCAATCAAATAATAATACTCCGCTAGCTAACCGTATTCGTCCCCGAAATCTTGAAGAATTTATGGGACAACAGCAATTAATTGGTAACGGCAAGGTTCTTCGTGATCTAATTGAACACGACCAGGTATCCTCGCTTATTTTATGGGGACCGCCTGGTGTCGGCAAAACCACGTTAGCGGAAATAATAATTGCCCAGCAAACGAAGTCCCATTTTATCACCTTTAGTGCTGTTACAAGCAGTATTCGTGATATCAGAAAGATTATGGAAGAGGCGGAGAAAAATCGTGAATTTGGTGAACGAACAATTTGCTTCATCGACGAAATTCACCGTTTCAATAAAGCGCAGCAAGACGCTTTTCTCCCCTTTGTTGAACGGGGAAGTATTATTTTAATTGGGGCAACAACGGAAAATCCCTCTTTTGAAATCAACTCTGCCTTGCTTAGTCGGTGCAAGGTTTTCGTCCTTAAATCATTAACAGTAAATGACATTATTGCGATCCTTAAAAGAGCAATCAACCACCCAGATGGTTTCCCCGGAATTAAGATTAGTTATAATGATGACGTTTTAACAATGATTGCAGAATTTGCCAACGGTGATGCCCGAGTTGCCCTTAACACCCTGGAAATGGCCGTATTAAATGCTAATCACCACGACCATAAAGTAAATCTAACAATCGACAGTTTGAAGCAACTAATCAATACTAAATCATTACGCTACGATCAGCACGGAGAAGAACACTACAACGTTATTTCCGCCCTCCACAAATCAATGCGTAATAGCGACGTTGACGCAGCAATTTACTGGTGTTCACGAATGATCGATGGCGGTGAAGATCCGCTCTATATTGCCCGGCGGTTGGTCCGATTCGCCAGCGAAGATATTGGTCTCGCAGATACTAATGCTTTAAATGTTGCCATTAATACTTTTCAAGCTTGCAAATTTCTCGGTGTTCCAGAATGTGACGTTCACCTAACAGAATGTGTTATCTACCTATCGCTGGCGCCCAAGTCAAATGCGGTCTATAAAGCCCGAATGACTGCCAAGAAAGTAATTAAGAAGACTGGTAATCTGCCTGTTCCGCTTCAGATTCGGAATGCACCAACAAAATTAATGAAGGATCTTCATTACGGTGCTCAATATCAATATGCCCACGATACTAAGGACAAGTTAACCTCAATGAAAACAATGCCACCAGAATTGGCGGAGCAACAGTTTTATAAGCCAACAACTCAAGGACGTGAAGGACGCTTTAAGGCCCGAATGGAGCAAATTAAAGAGTGGCATCAAGAACACGATGATCAATAGCTAATAAAAGAGCGAGCGTAAAAGCATAGCCACAACCGGCTTAGTCTTTACGCTCACTCTTTTAGTTTATTTTTACAGACTGTTTTCTATTTCGGACCCACATCACAATAACCATTACTAACGAAATAGTAATGAGGGTCAATGCAGTAATTACAATGTTTCTATACCCACTGTATAAAATATGACGCATCTCGGGTAACAACGATGCCGGTAAACTACTTGCCGTTTTAGCGTTAGATAATTTATTTAACATTCCCATCGTAATTTCATGATGGTGTTTAATTCCTCGCAGCAGAGCGTTGTTAAGGATTACCCCATAAATAGCGGACATGAAAGTTTGACTAAGGATCCGCATCAAGTACCCCATTGATGTTGCAATTGGGACATCCCGTAATTCAGCATCAGTCTGAACATTAATCTGAAGAATGTTAAAGACTAAACCAACACCGAATCCTTCAAATGCTCCAAGAATCATAATTAACCAGAACGGTGATTTCTGACCACCAAGCAACAGGCCAAGGAATGAAATAAAAATCGTTAAAGCACCTAAGCCAACAATTTCATACTTCGACCACCGATCCTGAATAAACGGGACCAGTTCGGAGCCAAGAAAATCCGTCACCGCTCCTGGAATTTGGGTCATTCCACCAAGTAACGCCGATAACCCAAGAAGTCCCTGGGCCCACATTGGGATATAAATAACAAAGGCGATAAAGGAGCCCCAAATAATCACAAAGAGCATAAAGTCGATTACCAATTCATGATTAGTAAATAACCGGTTCGGGACAATTGGGTCAGCAGCTTGCTGATCAACTTTTACCATCCACCATAATAATGCCCCGCCAATAATCATTAGGCCGAGGATAACGGGAAGCGAGGCAACCCCGATTAACTGGACGGCAATCAAGATCAACATTAAGCTACTAACTAACAACGTCGCTCCCAAGTAATCAATTGGTTTACCGGCTGCCTGTTTATTAACGTTCTTATAAAAGATCGCAATGATCGTAATCGCAATCAGCGCAATTGGAACATTAACGTAGAACACCCAGTGCCAACTAAGCGCATCAACAATCCACCCACCAAGAAGGGGCCCGATAATTGAAGCAGTCCCGAAGCAGGCACTTGATAGGCCAAGCACTGTGGCTCGCTTTTTAAGGTTGGTATAAATTTCAGCAAAGACAATGAATGGAATCGTGTTCATTCCACCTGCACCAATTCCCATTATTGCCCGGGCAATAATAAACCAGGTGATATTTGGAGCAAGTCCCTGAAAAATCGCCCCAATCGCAAAAAGAGAGGTTGCACTAATGTAAGCAATCTTATTTCCCTTATGCTCACCAAATTTACTCCACAACGGGGTTGCGACAGCCATCCCAAACAGGAAAATTGCTACTATCCACCCCATATACTGAAGAGCGTGCAAGTCACTGGTAATTGCTGGTAATGCCGTATTAACAATCGTCCCGTCCATTCCTGCCATGATATTAGATAGCAGTAAGGCGCCCGTAACGATCGTTCGTCGTTGTTTTAATTCCAAGTTCTCGTCCCCTCCCCAGAATAAAGATAGCGGGTCCGCAGTATTCCGCTTCACCCGCTCTCTATCGAATGTTTTTTAAGTTAATAACTAGTCATGTATTATACAAAGGGTTGAATGCTAACTCAACCTCTTTTCAATTTTAAATCAACAATTAGTTAGTATTCTGAATAAATTCCCCTAACCTTTGCCAATCACGCAAAATGGTCGGCTCTAGTTTTCGACTGTACAGAACTGCAGCCGGATGATACATCGGCACTAATAAAGAATTAGTTGTTGCTAGTTCGTAGCCACTACCATCTTTTTTGGCGTGCTGAATTGGTTGATCCAACAGTCGGCCATGAAGTTTGCCAATGTTAGCTTGTGGCCCAAGCAACCGTTGTAACGCAGTATTGCCCAGTGGAACGATTATTTTGGGTTGCACCTGAGCAAGTTCCCAGTCAAAAAGGTTAGCAAACGCTAATACTTCCTTCTTCGTTGGGGTCCGGTTTGGCTTCTTCACCACCTTAGCACCCGTTTTCTTATCGACAACCTCTTTAATAGAATACGGGCGCTGACGAACAACACTAGTGATATAAACGCTATCCCGATCATAACCAATCGTTGCTAACATTTTCATTAGCTCCTTACCAGAGGCACCCGAAAAGGGAATATTATGAACTTCCTCATGACGACCAGGTGCCTCGCCAACTAGCATCAAATCAGGCTTTAGTTTTCCTTGTCCAGGAGTAAAGCCCGCAAGATTTCGTCCAGCAACTCGTTGGCGCACTTTAGCTAAAAGATTTTCTGGATACTGAATGATCATTTAATCACTCCCATGTTAACCATTATGCCGCCACTTTGGATCAGTGATAATTCGGGCAGCGATTAACCCTAATGGCAAGAAGACAACAATCAAGAGGGCCTTAGTAATCCAGAGGGCACCGACACTGATTGATGTTAATCCCATATTGTACATTGCTTGATACATGTACAATCCAGGAATCATAATCACGATTGAAGGAACAGTAATTGAAATCTGTGGATAATGAATTTTCCGTTTAACAATTGAAGCTAATAATCCAGCAATCAATGCACCAATAAACGCACAGGCACCCGCAGGAATACTACTATAATCAACTAATTCCAACCGAGTAGTGTTGGCAACCGCACCAATCAATCCAGCAACTGCCGCCATCTTTGGCGTACTGTTAAACATAATTGAGAAACCAAAGACACCACCAAAGCTCGTCACAATCCGCAACAATATTAATACCAGTGGTGGCAGAGGCATAGCTGCTAAAGTTCCCGGGCGCAGACGGACGGCCATCGCCACAATCCACCCTACCAGCGTTGCTACCACAATAATGGTCACTGCGTAGGCAAGTCGTTCAAGACCCGAGCGCATATCTAACTTAGAAATGTCTAGGCCACTAGTAATGAATGGAAAACCAGGAATAATGAAGAGCATTGCACCAATATACCCAGTTTCATGGCGTGGACTAATATGAACCAGCCATTGCATTCCGATAAAAGCAAAAAGATAAAAGAGGCAAGCAATGGCAACCCCGACGGAAACACAAGCCAGCAACGTAATATGCCGATCAATTAACTTCCGCCGGACATAGTTTCCTAAGCCTGCACCAAGAAAGCAACAGGCCATTTCAACAGGTCCGCCACCAAGCAAGAAAACGAAGCAGCTACAAGCTAACGCGGCCGCCAACCCAACCTGAATTGGCGTATAATTCCCCCGACTATGGGCAATTTTCTCGAGTCGATTATGTATTTCACCAATTGTCATTTCACTGCCATGCTCATGAAATTCGTCAATAAACCGTTCCATCTGGGATAATTTACTTGTATTAATCCCGGTGCTTGGTAATGATAATGCTTGAGTATAGCTATGGTGAGCATCCATGCAGGTGTATTCTAGTGAAACCAGTCCAATATCAGCTGAACAGGTCATTTTTAATTCACGAGCAACGATATTCATTGAGTCACGAACTCGCCAAGCCCCCGTTCCGTACGACAGCATCATTAACCCAATTCGTCCAGCAATTGCGGCCCGTTCTACTAAATTAGCTTCACCTGCTGGGGTGAAATTATCATTAGTAAAAAAGTCTTGCCACGGGATTGCCATATGGTGATGTGTCGAAATATGTTCTGCTGGTTCGAATCCCATGACTCCTTCAGTATCTTCTGCGTCACTTTTTTTCATGACTGCTTTCCTCCATCAATTCCATTCAATTTAAATTCACATAAATAATTATACCGACCTTGTCAACCACTAATTATCAAGCCGAATTTGTTTTACTCGTTGAATAAAGTCTTGTTCGTCATCACTAAGAACATACCCTTCCCGAATTACGATCGAAATATAAAATTTTTCTGGAATTGGATCAAGAATATCCAATGCTTTGATTCCTGGCTCATTTATCGCGGCATCCTTAACCATTAGACTGATTCCCTTATTCTGCCGGACAAGTTCCTTAATCCAAGAAACATTCGGTAACCGATAAACAACAATCTGAGGCTTAATCTGGGCATAAGTACAATATGCTTGAAATGCAGATTGATGAACGTATTGCTGATCATAGTTGATAAACTTTTGCTCTGCTAATTCATTAAAATGAACGGCATCCTTTTGGGCCAATTGATTTTGCTCACTAACAATTATTCCGAACGGGCGTGTTGCCACTAGCTCGGCAAAAATATCTTCCTCATTAATCGGCGCAGTCGAACCTAAAATTGCAATATCAATTTTTCTACTATTTACCGCTTCCACCAAATCTTTATGACTTTTAAAATTAAAAATATTTTTATTATTTTCCAAATTTTTTTCATCAAATTTTTTATTATTTTTCAGTAAATTAATTAAGACTTCATACGCATAAGATCCTGGAACCCCAGTATATCCAATCTTTTTGTCAAAAAAATCCAAATCATTCACATATTTTGTATTAATCCCAATTTTAAATTTTTGATATTCTTTACTGGAATTCATTATATCTTTAAAAATTATCTCAATATAGTGAGATAATTCCATATTTTTTACTTTTTTTAAATTTTTTGTAACAACTTCCTTTTCCCGAATTTCATCAAAAATTTTTTTTCCAGTCTGCTTTTTAAACTGTGCAACTTCTTGAACAATTGCAAGTCTTTCCTCCAGAAGTTCCACTAATTTGCTGTCAATTTCATCAATTCTATCTCTAATTTCGCCCAAATCAAGCCTTTTATTTATTCCCATTAATTTTTCTCCCTCGCAATAATTTAAATTTTTTATTTATTATACCACAATTTTTCTATAAAATAAAAAAAATGACTACCAAACAGCAAATCATTTCTAAAAATCTATATTGGAGGCGACAACCAGATTCGAACTGGTGTAAACGGTTTTGCAGACCGCTGCCTAAGCCCCTCGACCATGTCGCCGAAACTTTTCAAAATTGGTGCCCGAGGCCGGAGTCGAACCGGCACGATATAAAATCGACGGATTTTGAGTCCGTTGCGTCTACCAATTTCACCACTCGGGCAAATTTAAATTACTCGATTATTATAATATATTTTTTTAATTTTGTCAACATAATTTTTCAAATTTTTTATGAAATTATGTACCGCTATGAGATATTTAAGATTTATAAAAAAACTCGGATAAACAAACAGAAAATTAAATTTAAAGGAACTATCAGAACTTGAAATATAAACATATTCTTACATTCAAATAGTTCCTTCTTTAACTAAATTCTTTAAATTTTTTTTCATAGATTTAATTTTATTTGGCTATTCAAAAAATTAATTTATAATTTTCCCAGTTTTTTCAGATTTAACTTCAAAATTATAGTATGTATCAACTGTATCAAGCATATAGCCATCTACTCCAATTTCATCCAGTCGTTTTTGATAGTCTTTTACTATTTTTCTCCATTCGGGACTCCAATATTTTATAATATAATCATCTGCCCAATTTGGATTTTCGCCGACAATCCAGTCAGGTCTCGTATCTTTATTCTTCCATTCTGGCTTCCAGAAATCTCTATATCCTCCTGCTTCTCCAATACTAAAATATGCTATTACTATTCTTTTTGCACCATTTTTCTTTCTTTTTAACGCTGTTATTTGATTCTTCTTCATATGCTTTACGATTGGCTTGAAATTTTCCTAAGATCATAGCAACAAATAAAAATATTACAAAAAATTATTATATTGGAATTTCATAAAAAACAATATCATATCAGCCCCTGAAATTATATAAGCCGTCAAATATCCTGTCATTGCTATAAAAGAACTAACAAACCCAGCATATATTCCATGCCGCAATGATATTAATGCAACCATTATCACAAGAGGATGCAAATTTAATCCAAAGAATTGTTCCCTTGTAAAAGGAAGAAAATAGAATATAATCAAAATTAGTACAGTATAAACGATACTTTCGATAATACTATTAATTATATCTTTTTTAGAGATAACTTCTAACCTTTCAGGATTTTTGTCTTTTAAAATATATTTTTTGGTATTCAAAAATTCTTTAAAAATCTTATTAAACAAAAAATTTCATCTCCTTTTCAAATTAGTTATTATGCTTAGTCGCAAAAATCTAAATATCCAATAAATTCTATAATTAAAGAATTAACAATTTCACCAAGTTCTGTAGGCTCAAAACGCTTAGATACTAAACGTACATAGTAACGCTTTTGGATCGTCTCAAGAGTCGGTGCATAGGTTGATGGACGACCAACACCATTTTCT
>ERZ773076.1445-NODE-1445-length-10102-cov-2.439733_pt1 | contig 10102 bp, 7 predicted proteins | sample MGYA00580613_ERZ773076 | MGnify/ENA primary metagenome ERZ773076 (study PRJEB29015, sample SAMEA2738005) | human oral metagenome | biome: human oral; feature: human-associated habitat; material: dental | place: China | collected 2057 ...
TGTCCGGCACAGCGAACTCCTGCAAATACGCCTTGGGCAGACGCACTTGCCAATTCCTGTCGTACGTCTCATGATTGCCCATGACGGGCGCAAAGGGAATCTGCTCGATCATGGGCGCGACCGCCGAGAGCCATGCATCCCACTGTGTATGATCTTCGCCGTTATCGACGAGATCGCCCATGTTGACGAAGAAGCCTGCATCGGGGTTGCGCTGCCATGCTCCCTGCGCGACGTCTCGCCAGACCGAATAATCGCTCGACTGCGAATCGGGGAAGACCAGCGCCTTGAAGCCATCGCGCTCCGCCGGCGTCGTCAAAGGCCGCCACTCGCTCGCCTCCTCGCCGCTCACCAGCCGATATTCGTAGCGCCGTCCTGGCGTCAGCCCCTCAATGCCAGCCGCATGCAGCACCGCCGCGCGCCCGTCATCCGTGAAATCCTCGTTCGTCGCCGCCGCGCGCTGCACCGCCTGCGCGTCCTTTTCGCGCCACTCGACCGCCGCCGCGCTCTCCGCCACCTCCGACTGCCACATGATCGTGCGCGAAACGGAAGGATCGCGCGTGATGATCTGACGGATGAACTCCGCCTCGATTCTTTGCGGATTCGCAATCTTATCGAGCCGCTTCGCCGCCTGTCCGAAGACATCGAACCTCTGCGCCAAAAAGCCGCCGCCCGCGATGACTGCTGCGCCGCCCGCAAGCTTGAGGAAGGTGCGGCGGTTTATCTTATGTTGATTCTTCATACCTTGCCCCTTACAATATCTCCTTCTTTATTTTCAGCATTCATGGTCTTTCAAAAACTGCAATCCTGTTATCAACGCATTCCACATGAGCATATCAAACTCATCCGCTCTCTCGAAATACACTGACTGGCTTCTGACGTGATCCATGTCGCCGTGCAGGCGCAGGATCTTGTTTCGGGCATCATACCGTCTCCCAAACACTTTACTCCGCATCAAAAGCGATCTCTATCCTTACTGCACAAGCGCCTTCGCCGCTGTCAACAGTTTGGCGAACTCGGTTTTGAGCAGTGCTACATCCGTCTCTGCGCCCCAACTGAGGCGGATGGAGCTTTCAATCTGCTCCGCAGGGACGCCCATGGCGGCCAGAACGTAGCTCGGAGCGTAGCTTTTTGACGTGCATGCCGAGCCGTTGGAGATGGCGCAGCCGCCTCTTGCGGCGATCATCAAGGCTTCTGCGGAGATGCCGTGGAAAGAGAGGTTGAGCGTAGTCGGCAGGCAGAAGTCCGTCGCGCCGTTGACCGAGTACGCAAGCCCCGCTTCATCGACCATCTGCAGCAGCATCGCCTTGATCTGCTGCAGTTTGCTGCCGTCCTCTTTGTATCGCATGGCGGCAAGCTCACAGGCCTTGCCGCAGCCTGTCGCGAGAGCTGCGGGAATCGTGCCCGGACGAATGCCGCGCTCCTGCTCGCCGCCGTAGAGGATCGCCTTTACGGGAGGCAGCTTATAATCGCGCTTTTTGAGCACGAGCACGCCGACGCCCTGCGGACCGCGCATTTTGTGCGCGCTGAAAGAGAGCATGCGGTATTTCAGCCGCCGCAGTTCATCGACGAGCTTACCGCAGCTTTGCGTAGCATCCACATGAAAGAGAATTTCCCTCTTTTCCAACTCCGCGCCCAGTTCTTCCACGGGCTGGATCACTCCCGTTTCGTTGTTGACATGCATGAGGCTGACGAGCAGTGTATCCGCTCGCAGCTTTTCCATGATCTTCTCTTTCGCCACGCGGCCGGACGTTTCGGGGGCGACGATATCCACATCGAAGCCCCGCCGCCCCATCGCCTTCACCGTCTCCAGAACCGCCTTGTGCTCGATGGCGGACGTGATGATATGGCACTTGCCGCTCTGCTCGGCATATGTCGCAAGGCCTTGGATTGCGATATTGCTGCTTTCCGTCGCGCCGCTCGTGAAGAACACCTCGGCAGAAGTCACACCCAAGAGCGCCGCCACCTGTTTCCTCGCATGTTCCACAACGGCTCGCACAGCCTCGCCGTAAGCATGCGTACGGCTGTCCGCGTTGCCGATCTGATTTTGGTATACTTCCATCATCGTCTCTACGACATCGGACGCGATCGGTGCGGATGCGTTCCAGTCCAAATAGATGCTCATGATTTCTTCACCGCCAGTGCCAATAAGTCATCCATGCTCTTGATGAAGCCCGTGCCCGAGAGATATGCGATGCCGCGCTCAAGGTGCAGGCGAAAATACTTCGCCGCCGTTTCATCATCCGCCTCGATCTCCATGCGCATGCACCACGCCTTGATCAAAGCCTCATAGATCTCGTAATATTCACCGCCGAACGTGTACCACGACATTTCCAGATTGCTGTCTGCGGCAAGGGGAAGATCCGCGGGCACGTTTTTTTCTGCAAGCGAATAGAGAAGCGCCCAGCGACAGAGAATATTCCAATTTTTGATGCCCGTCTTGCCTTTCAAGCGGGAGAGCTGGTCCTTCGCCTGTTGAGAAAGGCGCACTTGTTTAATGATCATCGTCGCGGAAATATCCTTTCAAAATCGTCGTGCTCTTCATCGCCTCATCGTAGTGCAGCGTAAATTCATCGCCGACCGAATCCTTCAGCATCGCGTAATAATTTTCATCGATCTCCGCATCTGTCGACAAGATGATCGTCTGACTTCCCGCCTGCGGAAAATATGTCGTGACAAGCGACATCCGATGCATGGAGTCGAGACGCGCGAGCGGCGTATCGATGATCACGGGGAGCTTTTTCTTCGAACAGATGGCCAACGCCCAGAGGACAGCGATCACCATCAGCTGCTTTTCGCCCGCCGACAGCGAATCCTTCGCCACCTTTTCGCCTCGATCGTCCACGTAGGCAAGTTCCAAGGTATCCGCATCCATGACGATCCGCTCGATCATGTTCTTCTTGTTCGCCAGCTTCTTGTAGCATTCTGTGACGGTATCACCGAGCACGCCGATCTTTCGCCGCTGCAGCTCGACGGTAAATTCTTCCGTGAGCCGCAGAGCCATGTTGGCGTATTTTCTCATGCGCTGCCGATCGTCACGCAGCTCCGCATCGTGCAGATATGCTTCTGCCTGCCTTCGATATTCGGCATCGGCGGCATGAAGCGCCGCGCGCAAAGCAGCCGTTTCCTGCTCCTTTGCCGTCCGATCGATCTTCAGCTGCACGAGCGCGGATTCCTCCTCCTTGATGCGGCTGAACAACGCGCCAAGAGTTTTTTCATCGAGATCCACAGCGAGATGGCGCTCCGCCTCGTCAAGTTTTTTCTGCAGCAACGCTTTTTCGCCCAGCAGCCGCCGCGCCGTTTCCACACTCTCGGCAAGCAGATGATCGAGCAGCGCATTGAGTTGGAACAGAGCATGATCCGACACTTGGTAAAGCGGTTCCGACGCCATTCGCTCCGTCTCTTCGCGGACGTACGCCAAGAAATCGGCGTTCGCCTGCCGTGCGCCTTCGTGCTTGGCGGCATATCCTTCAAGCATCTCTTCCATCATGCCGAGCGCCTGCCTCATGATCAAATCATCGTGCTCATCCTCCGACTGCAGCTTGACCTCGCTGATGAGATCGCGCACCAAGGCGAAGGGCAATTCTCCGGCGGCGCATTCCGCCAGTGCGCCCTTGTTGCGCTCGATTTTTGCCAAAAGATCTGCGCAGCGCTGCATGAGGCTCTGTCGCTCCTGCGCCGCCGCGCCGCCCTTGATCTCATATTGTCGGTGCAGTTCATCGATCGCCGCCTGCCGCTCTTTTGCCTGCATCTCCAGGCGTGCGCCCGCCGCCTCCAGCCCAGTCAGCTGCGCCGCCAAGCGCTCTTTTTCCTGCCGCAGATCCTCCAAGCCGGCAGATGCGTCTTCCTTTTTTCCACCGCGCGCCAAGCGCCGCACGATGCGCGAGAGGTCGCCCTTCAAACCGTCGAGAACGCCGATCCCCAGCATGGAGCGCACGGAGTCCTTCATCTGCACATTGTTTTCATCAAGCGCCAGTTCAGCAATTTTTTCCCCGTCGAAAAAGAAAAAGCGTGCCAGCGCCGACGGGAGAATGTTTTCCACAAACATCGCCCAATTTGCCGTCAAAAATTCGCTGTACGCGCCATTTTCCCAAACGGTGATCGTCTCTCCGTCTCCTTTGGCCGCGGTCCAGGCACGGCGAATCCGATATTCACTCTGCTCGCTCTCGTCCATGAGGAATGTCAGCTCCACCGAGGCACGCTTCTCGCCGCTGCTCTTGTTCACATAGGCGCGCAGGTACTTCCCATACGTTCTGTGCGCACTCTCTTTATAAGCGATGGAATTCGCGCCGTAAAGCGCGAGGAGGATCGCTTCGAGAAAAGTCGTCTTGCCGTGGCCGTTCATGCCGCCGATCAAGACGATGGGGCGCGTATGCGAAAAAGAGAAGGTGTTTTCCCCGGCATAGACGCCGAAATTCTGCAGCGTGAGCTTCTTGATTATCATCGGCTTTCATCCTCAATATCCAAAGGGTCTTGCGAACGGTCGGGCAAGGCAGCATCCAAAAACGCTTCGTTATATTCTGCGCCCAATTCCTTTTTTCGTCTCATGCGTTCCGTATAATACCGCACTGCATCAGCTTCGTCCTTGTAGAAGGATCGCCCGATCGCGGCCTCCATCGCCTCAAGGAGCCCCTTGCGCGCACCGATCCCCGAGGCGCGGTTCTCGAGATCGACAAGCGTATACATCATTTCAAAGGCCAGCTCTTCCCCGCCGTACATGCGCGTGCAGACTTCCGCCAAAACATCCCACTCGTCCTTGGCGAAATTATCCAAGGGCAGCCATGTCGAATCGCAGAACGGCTCTTCCATCACATCTTCATAAATCGTCGGAACGGAATCGATAAATTCATGCTTTTCCAGAACCCAGATGCGACGAATCGCCTGCAGTTCTTCGAGGTGGATCAGCTCAAGATCGTGAAACTCCTCCGGTCCCGTTTCTCGAATTGTCTTCTGAATCTCCAACAGGCGGCGCAGCCAACGTTCGCGAACCTCCCTTTTGTACGGCCCGTGAAAGAGCTGGCCATGACTGCCTTGCAGGTGTCCGCGCATGCGCCGAAAGCTGCGGCGCTCGCGATCGTGCGCCAGATCGCCGAATTCATTTCGAAATTCCAGCAGCGGCAGCATCCATTCCTTCTCCTCGTCGTTGGCGATCATCGCTTCCATCGACTTGTCGCTCTCGACCATGGTACAAACCCAGCAGCCAAAACGGCTCTTGCCGCACGACGGCAAACTCTCATCGAGCATCAGAGGACATTCATTGTCCGCCGTCGCCCCGCGATACATGGTCAAAAGATCCTGATTGGAATAGCCCCAAGGATTCTTGTACTGCATCAGAAACATCCAAACATCATCATTCGACCATGCTTCCAACGGAGAAAACACCAGCTCATTGGCCAGTGTCGGATTGGGACTCAAAAGTTCGCGAACCCGCTTCTTTTCAAGGTTCGTCATCGTGCGATGGCGGCGCGCGCTCTCCGTCTTGCGCGTTCCCAGGACGAGAATGATCTCGCCGTGCTCAGCAAGCTTCTTCTTGATAAAGTCGTTCACGGGACGGATCTTCAGCCGATCCGTGCACCAACGATACTTCATGCGCGGGAATGGGTAACCCCTGCCGAGAAGATTCACCCAAAATGTATGATCGTAGTCGGGCACGAGCCGCGTCGGAATGAAAGGCAGCTGACGCGCTGCAGCAGCCTCGCGCATCGCTGCAAGCGACCTCTCCACCCACTTGGAGACGACCGGCGATTCGACGAGGGTATCGGTATTCATGATATGCACGGACTTCTTCCTCTTCTCCGGGGGGAGATCCTCGAGCGCCAGCCAGACGAGCTGCACGACGGCGGTGCTGTCCTTGCCGCCCGAATAGCCGATCATCCAGGGGATGTCATCGGCCATATAGAGGTCTTGGATCGTCGCCATCATAGAGGCGATATTTTCCTTCGTTACATTTCCCATAATCGTCGTATCGTGCTCCTGTTGTACTATGAAGACCGATTGGCTAGGCTTCTGTAAGGGCGGCGCACTTTTGTCCACGAAGTGGACGTTTGTGCGTGTAGTTTACCTACGAACCAATATCTTTTGAGTATATGAGCTCTCCATGCAAAAGTCAATCAGCGAAGTGCAAATGAGCGCCGCGCATCAGTGGGCAAGAAACGACAGTCGAATCTTCTTTTCCAGTCCTTCCTTGCGAAGCCAGGCCACGACTCCCTCGCTGAGATCGGCCGCCGTAGCTTTGCCCGAGGTCATCTTCGTCAGAAACTCCACCGTCTCCTCTTCCATCTCCAAGCTCTGGATCAAATCAGCGGCACGTTTCATTGCCGCTTTCAAACCTATGAATACCTTCGTCTCTGCAGACCAGTCTTTCGCTGTCTGAATCTCTTCCATACAGCGATCTGTCTTTTCTTCGTCGATTCCTCGAATGACGCGCAGCGTGTTCCATGTACCCGCCGTATAACTGCGGAAATACGTCGTCCACGTCTTTTTCATCTGCCCGTGAAGCACATCATAGCGGCGTTTCGCTTTTTCCACGCTTTCCTGCACAGCGTACCCGGTGCTCACGGCAGCCTCAAGCTCATCGAGCAGCGTCAGGCAGTCTGTCCGAAGCTCCTCCGAAACGGGAAATTCCAGCGTATCGCGAACACACGCCAAGGAGTCAGAAAATCTTTCCGCCTCCTCGACCACGGCACGGTACTTCTGATCGAGAGCCGCCTGCTGCTTTTGGTTCGCCCGTCGCTCTTCCCTCTGGCGCAGAGCTTTCATATCTTTCATTTTTTGATCGAGCACATCGAAGATCATGCCTGCGCCTCCTTCGTGAAGCAGGAACGGCTCTCCTCAAGCTTCTGCAGTTCCTTCTCATAGCGAGCGGCCGAATGCTCCTCAGAATCTTCTTCGCCCAACACCGCCCGCCGCTTTGCCATCTCGGCGTCGATTTTTTTGAAGTCGGCTTCCAATCGCTCGAAGAGGTCGAGCAAAGGCTTCAAGTCCGTCAGAGGATCGCCCGAAAACGCCAGGAGCACCGCCAACGGATCTTTCTCTTCCAACGCACCGCCGACATCACTCAGCGCCTTGGCGATCTGCTTTGCCCCTTTCTTCACCAGATCGGTCGAAAAGAACGCCACGGAAAACTGTGTGCGATTGGCCTCGTCGTAGAAGGCTTTGACGCGTTCCGCCAGCATCAGAAGATCGTCCTCTTCCATCGCCTCGCCGTCATCGAGCTCATCCGCCCCCCAAAAGGCGCGAATCTTTTCCATCATGCCCCGTGCCTTCTCCTGCTCGGCATCGGCGACCTTCCCGACGCGCTCAACGATCTTTTTCAAATGGTCGAACACATCGCGCCTGCGCTTGACGGGATCTTGCATCTCGAAGGCCGTCTCCGGCACAGAGAGCCGGTTCGACTTGACTTTGCGCAGCGTGCGCGTCAGATTCGGCTCATCCAGAACGATCACGGAACCGCCGTCGCCCTGCGCGATGTTAAAATACTGTCGAACCGTTTTCCTATTAACCTCGTCGGCTCCCCTTTGCGAAATCAGCGCAGAGAGCGCACCCCATTCCTGCACATGGTTTTTCGTCTCCGTTTTGGCGGGCTTCTCTTCCAGCAAGTGGCGTGCCGTCAAATTCTTCAAGCTCTTCTCGCGAAACTCGCCGCAGAGAATCTGCCGGTAGATTTCAGCGGAGATGGCGGCTTCGATATAGCCGACGCCTGCATCCGCGTTTTCGCGCACGGCTTTGAGCAGAGCGCTTTTTATGCGCGAAGTCCACGAAGTGATGAAGTACGCGTCTAAATCTGACTCAGGATAAGCCCAGCTCTGCCCGCCATATTCACGCCAACGCAAAAAGGCCGCGATGATGTGCATGGACTCGCGACTGGCAGGCATCGTATAAAGCCCCTGCGTGCGCTCCCTCGTTTGATTCTCAAAATCCACGAGGGGCGCACTGGAATCCTGGATCTTCCCCATCTGATCGAGGGAAATCCCCTCCGCCTGCCACGGAATTGCCGACAGCAAATATTTGGCGATGTCGTCGCGAGCAGCGCGCAGAGCGCCGCTCGTGCCGCCTGTTGAGGAAACGTCAATCGCCTGTCCTTCGACCCATTTGCTCAAAACCGCGACAGCCCTTTCGACCTTTTCCACCCTTCCTACAGAAACGACGGGCGGCTCAACGGGCGTTTCTGCCAGGCTCGCCGCCGGGCTTTTCCCTGCGGCCGATGCGTGAGCGGCGGCAGCGGCAGGAGCGGCGGCCGCTGCAGTCTTGGGCGCCTCGACTTCGGACAGACGCAGGGGCGGCATGGCAAGCTCTTCGAGGATGTCGCTTCGGACGCCCGCCTGATAGACGACGCCGTCTTTCGTGAATTGATCAGGCGTGCCGTCTCCCCAAATGCTCAAAAAGCGCAGGACTCGCGCCGCCTCCTGCTCGTCTCGAATCTGCGACTCGATGCGGTAGCTCAGCGTCGTATTCGTCCGCACAAGCGGCCATTGGATGCTGGGAAATTTTTCCTTATGGCTTAAAATATCATTGACCACAGGCTCGATCACATCGCGGATGATGTAGCGCGGCGTCTGCTGATTCTGCTTCAGGGCGTGCTGATAGAGATAACGAATGCTGTTTTTCGTAAACGGATAGAGGCACAGCTTCTTGTCAAACTCGATCGACACAAACTCCCAATTCTTTCCCTCTTTCACCGTATGCACGGGATAGTCCGCAGGCTCGGCTGCATTTTCCAGCCAGTCGGCGATCCGAGACTCGGGCACGGACATCGCGTTGAGGTAGCGTCCAACGAATTCAAACAGCCCCGCTTCATCGAAAGCGTCGCTCGGAATGTAGACGTACTGCGTGATGCGATCCTTATGATTGTCGCGGAAGTTGTGCTGCAGGTAATTGCCCGTCGTGCCGATGATCGACGAGATGCGGCAGAGCTTCTCCCCCGCGTTCATGCCCGTATGCTCAACGATCAGGGCGTCGAGCAGCGCATCGTCGACGCCCGTAAAGGATGTGACGTCTTCGATGAAGAGCGTCAGACTCTTGCCGAGCCGAAACAATTCCCTGCGTATGTCGCGGAAGATATCGCGAAAATCGCCGGCGGCAATGCCGGCGCAGCGCTGAACGACGTCGTTGACAAACTGGTTCAGATAGGCGGCAACCTTTTCCGCCTCTTCCCTGCCATCCTCATCCGCCATCAAGGCGCGCACCATCTTCATCGCCTTGGGATCGACGCCGGCGCGCTCGATCTGATCACTGAGTTCTGCCGAAATGAAGAAATCCTCCGCGGTAAACTGCGCGATCGTATCCCTGTCCACGAGGGAATTTTCGGCGATCTTCGAATAAATGCGCTCGATCGGGCCATCCGCCGCTTCCAGGCGCACGCGCACCACCTCGTTGTTCAAAAAGGCGATCAGACGCTTCCTCTCGATATTTTTCAGATGAATCGAGCGATCTTCCTCGTCGTGTTCCACCTCGTTCAGAACTTCATGGTACAGCCGCCCCTTGAGCTTGTTCTCATCTTCATAGGCCGCCGCTTTCAGCAAGCGGTCATAGGCGTCCTTGTTGGCAATCTCCTGCACCTCGGGCATATCCAGGAGCTGCCGGATCGTACCCTTCAGCGTGTTGTCGCTCCTGCGAATGAAGAGCACGACCTCCTGCGCGGGCTTGTTGTGCCGATACTTGGCTTCAAACCAACGAATCAGATGCGATTTCCCCGTGCCGCTCTGCCCGTATACAGCGATGAATTGATGCTTGTTCTCCTCGTTGAGAATAATCGCCTTGTATATTTCCTCTTCAGAGTACTCCTTGCCGTCAGACGGTGTGATATCGAACTTATTCATCAGACGAAGGCGTTTGACGGCAACATGGGTCGCCAAAAAATCACCTTGGGAATACGTGATCGAGTCCGGCTTCACGAAGCCGCTCTCTCGCAATCGTTACATCCACGTCCTGCCCTCCTATTCGAGAATCGTGACGTTCGTGACCGTAGTCTCAACGTCATGCGCCTTCAGCGGGTACAAGCTCCAGATGTCCTGCTGATCGAGAATGTGCTCCATGCGAATGCCGCCGGCATCGTGCAGCGTGCGCAGCCCGTTGGAAACGCCATAGCTGAGCTGTCGGTTCGACG